>JACLAD010001421.1_pt1 | contig 42776 bp, 44 predicted proteins | sample 8027901 | NCBI WGS metagenome assembly JACLAD01 (sample SAMN15725071, study PRJNA655200) | protist metagenome | isolation source: fluorescence activated cell sorting (FACS) single amplified genomes of... | place: Spain: Blaines Bay Microbial Observatory, Mediterranean Sea | collected 2016-07-05 | reverse complement strand
TTCGGCTGTATCCCTGCTGAAGTAAAACTTTTACTTTTTCTTCCGGAGTTCTCCCTTCTTCCACATGAACAGGTGCCAGCAAAAACATTTTTTCTCCTTCAGGAAAGCTTTTAATGAAACTGATCACATCTGTCACGGTATCTTTCTTTACCTCATTTCCTGAAATGGGGGAATAGGTTCTTCCAATCCGCGCGAAAAGCAGTTTCAGGTAATCGTAGATTTCCGTGGAAGTACCAACGGTTGATCTGGGATTGGTAGAATTCACCTTTTGTTCAATGGCAATTGCGGGTGCAATTCCTTTAATATAATCTACCTGTGGCTTGTTCAGCCTTCCAAGGAATTGCCGTGCGTAGGATGAAAGACTCTCTACATATCTTCTCTGTCCTTCTGCATAAAGAGTGTCGAAGGCCAGGGAAGATTTACCGGAACCTGAAAGTCCGGTGAAAACCACCAGCTTATTCCTGGGGATTACAGCATTTATATTTTTTAAATTGTGGAGACGTGCTCCTTTAATAATGATATTTTCTTTAGGGTCTATTTGGGAAACATCCACTGTCATGGGCATATTTTTGAATAATTGCAAAGATACTTAAACTAATGTTTTATACAGAATGAGGAGGGAAACTAATACGCTGAAGATTAATTTGTTAAAAACTTTAACTATTTCTTGCGCATGTAAAATTTTTCACGTTATATTTGCTCTTAATTCAACCATAAAACTCAGCGCCTATATAACAAAGTTACTTTTGAACTATAACTAATAACCTCCAGGTCTCCCCAAATACCTGTTTAAAAAGTAACTCTTATGGAACATGTTGAGCTAACCGATGCTTGTCTTGTTAAAAACTACATGAATGGAAATGAGCAATCATTATCTGTTCTAATTGACCGCCACCAACAACGCATTTACAGTTTTATTTATTCTAAAGTATTTGATAAAGATGTCGCAGATGATATTTTTCAGGATACTTTTATTAAGGTAATTCGCACCCTTAAACGTGGTAAATATAATGAAGAAGGGAAATTTCTTCCATGGGTGATGCGTATCTCGCACAATCTCGTGATTGATCATTTCAGAAAGAATAAACGGATGCCAAAATTTGAGAGTAGCGGTGACTTCAATATCTTTTCGGTTTTGAGCGATACCTGTCTTAATGCTGAAAAGCAGATCATAAAAGATCAAATTGAAGCCGATGTGAAGGAATTGATCAAAGAACTTCCCGAAGATCAGCTGGAAGTACTGGTAATGCGGATTTATAAGGATATGAGTTTCAAAGAAATATCTGAAAGAACCGGTGTAAGTATTAATACTGCTTTAGGAAGAATGCGGTATGCTTTGATAAATTTAAGAAAAGTTATAGAAAAACATAACTTGACTTTAACAAATTAAGACAATATGAGGATTTAATTTCCGTTATTCATGATATAATTCTAATCATGAAACAATGGCAAAACTCTACTCCGGGAATTCTTCTAAAAAAGTGAATTATCTTAAACCGAAAAAAGAAACAGTCCAGTTTCTTTTGAACTATTCAAAGGCATTGAAGATTAGTAACTACAAAAAGTTACAGTTCGATACCTTTTTAAACTAGAATAATTGCATACTGCATTAAGTTCTGGATGTCTATAATTTCATTGCTATCAAAATCAGAATTAGCTGATTTAAAAAATCCTGCAACCGCAGGATTTTTTATTTTCTGTTATTTCGATTTCTTTTTCTTCTTCAGGTATTCCTCCAAAACGGTTTTTCTGCCAATGGTCCTGGTGATGATGTCTTTTTCAAGATCCCAGCCGCGTGCCGGGGAATATTCCCTTCCGTACCAAATCATCTGAAGGTGTAGTTCATTCCATAGTTCCTCCGGAAATAACCTTTTTGCATCTTTTTCTGTCTGCACAACATTTTTTCCGTTGGAAAGGTTCCATCGATACATCAACCGGTGAATATGAGTATCCACAGGAAAAGAAGGCACATGGAATGCCTGGGACATCACCACGCTCGCTGTTTTATGGCCCACTGCAGGTAGTTCTTCAAGCGCATCGATGTCTGCGGGTACCTCTCCGTTGTGTTTTTCTATCAGGATCTTTGAAAGTCCGTGGATCCCTTTAGATTTCATCGGGGAAAGGCCCACCGGGCGTATTATATCCCGAATTTCATCTACCGTCATTCTAATCATGGAATAAGGGTTATCAGCTTTGGCAAACAGCAGGGGAGTTATTTGATTCACTCTAACATCTGTACTTTGAGCCGACAATAAAACTGCAATAAGCAACGTGTAGGGATCTTTGTGGTCTAAAGGAATGGGAACCGTTGGATATTTTTCTTTTAAGGTATTTATTACGAATTGTACTTTTTCCTGCTTGTTCATTAATGCTTAACTTTGGTACAAAAGTAAGCATTATGACAACATTAGAAGCAGGGGATAAGGCTCCTCAATTTTCAGCAAAAGATCAGGATGGGAATACACATACCTTAGAAGGTTATAAAGGCAAAAAACTGGTCGTATTTTTCTATCCGAAAGCAAGTACTCCAGGCTGTACTGCCGAAGCCTGTAACCTAAGGGATAACTGGGAGACGTTTAAAGCCAAAGGGTATGATATTTTGGGTGTAAGTGCTGATTCCCAGAAAAGACAACAAAACTTTAAAAATAAATATGAGCTCCCATTTCCGTTATTAGCAGATGAGGAAAAAGAAGTGATCAGTGCTTTTGGCGTTTGGGGACCTAAAAAGTTTATGGGAAAAGAATATGATGGGATTCACAGAACAACATTTGTGATCAATGAAGAAGGAATTATTACGGAAGTGATCTCAAAAGTGAAGACGAAAGATCACGCAGCCCAGATTCTCTAACCTAATATGTTTTTTGTAAATATAGGTCCATACTTTTATCATTTTCCTGGAAAGTGTTAGGTCGAGCCTAGTTTGAGACCTCACTTCCAGGATCATTGTGTCTGTTTTATTTCACCCAGACGTTCTGAAGCGTCGCCAGGGAATCACAGTTTTCGAAAAGAAGTTCCAGATTTCTTTCTGAAGTTCTTCCGGTGACTATGTAAGTTTTACAGGAATCAACGTCGGTATTACTTCTGCCGAAATCCACATCCCCATTATTCAGGATAGCAGATATTTGAATGCTGTCGATATTATAATTGCGCATTTTTTCTGAAGCTTCATCAGAATATGCTCTGTCTTTTATCCTGATGTTTTTTAAAACCCGTGCATCGGGTGAATAATCACAGGAAGCTTTTTTTCCACTTAAAAAGAAAAAGAGAATGACGAGGCCTATGGAGAAACCTCCTAAATAATAAGCAAAACGATGAACTAATTTCATTAAGGACTAAAAAATTAAAAGGTTGATATCCCTGTAGGTCAAATCAAACCAATCTGCAATAGATTTGTTGGTTAAAATTCCGTGGTAAAAGTACAAACCATTTCTTAAACCTCTGTCAAACCTAAGCGTATTTTCCAGTCCGCCCTGTTCTGAAATATGTAATAAGTAAGGCGTGAATATGTTACTAATGGAAATAGAGGAAGTGCGTGCATATCTTGAGGGGATATTGGGAACACAGTAATGGATCACCCCGTGTTTCACATAAGTGGGATTATCATGCGTGGTAATTTCACTGGTTTCGAAACAGCCACCCATATCAATGCTTACATCAATGACCACCGCACCTTTCTTCATGTTTTCTATCATGGTTTCGGTCACAAGGATAGGACTCCGGTTTTTTCCTCTCACGGCACCAATGACCACATCACATTTTTTCAAAGCCTTGATGAGGTTTTTTGGCTGAATAGTGGAGGTGTGCAAAGGACGGCCTAGATTCGCCTGAATAGCACGTAACCTGGTAAGGGAATTGTCAAAAATTTTTAAACTTGCACCCAGTCCCAAAGCAGATCTTGCCGCAAATTCTCCTACAGTGCCTGCTCCAAGAATCACAACTTCAATGGGTGGAACTCCGCTGATGTTTCCAAACATGAGTCCGTTACCCTGCGCATTGTTGCTCATGATTTCTGAAGCAATTAGCACAGAGGCTGTTCCGGCAATTTCGCTCAGGGCCCGTACAGCAGGATAAGATCCGTCGTCATCCCTGATAAATTCAAAAGCTAGTCCGGTGACTCTTTTTGCCGCCAGCTTCTGAAAAAAACTTTTTGACTGAGTTTTTAATTGTAGAGCGGAAATAATGGTGGTTTGGGGATTCACCATGTCCAGTTCCTCCAGGGTAGGAGGTTCTACTTTAAGGATCATGGGACAGGAAAAAACCTTTTTAGTATCTGCAGTGATCTCGGCACCAGCTTCGGAATAATCTTTATCTGTAAAACTGGCTCCTAATCCGGCACCCGATTCTACCAAAACCCGATGTCCGTGAGCAGTCATGGCTGCGACGGCATCCGGAGTGAGGCATACCCGTTTTTCCTGATAGGCATTTTCTTTGGGAATGCCGATGAACAGCTCCCCTTTATGTTTGTAAATTTCTAAGGTTTCCTCCTGCGGAATGAGTTGTTCTTTAGTGAACGGAGAAACTTGGTTGGCCATAATTTTTATAATAACAGGAAATAAATTACGACTTTTTTACAGAGAAAAACAAGACCTAAAGCTTTACGTAATAATCTTCCTCGACAGTAGAAGATTTGTCTTTTCGAAACTGTTTTATTTCCTGGTAATCTTTATCTGAAATGGATGAAAAAGGAGATAAATTTTCCTGTTCAATTTCACTAAGATCAATCCCGTAGATGCGATCAAAGATTTTTATTCTTATTAAATAAACAATAGATAAGATAATGATAAAAAAGGGGGCTAAATAAATCAGCTGATTTGCGTCTATCACACTGCCACCCTTCACATCTTCATATACAGCTGCAACTAGTTGGTAGCCATACATGACAGTAGGTACTAGAATTACATGATACCACCAGTGTTTACAGGTAAAGAACCAAATTAGGAGTAAGAAAAGAGGAGTGATTTTACCGAAAAAAGTCCAGGCTGCAGTCAATACATTTTCATAGTACTTACTTTCATATGTAAAAAAAGAATTTTCCCAAACGGGACCGCTTGGGAAAATTTCATATAAATAAAACAGGTAAGGTGAAAAGGCTATACAAATAGCTATTATACTACCCGTGAGTAGGAACCCGGATTGTCCTGGTGTCGACAGCTTGTTTTTGAATTTCATCTTTCTTATCGTTGTTGTCTGGAGTTGTAGTTACAAAAAGGGTTGCTCCAAAAATAGATGCTGCGAAGATAATAGCTTTGAATTTCATTTTATAAGGTTTTTAAGGGTTATCTTTTGATTACTGAAGCAAACCTATGAAAATACAACACGCTAATTATAAATACATTATTCGTACTTTTGCGCCCTTTTTTGAGCAAATTTTCAGGTATTTTATGATTTTTGATTCAAAACTAATTCTGTTAAAATTAGTCAAAATTCGGTTAATTACACAATGACTAAATTCAAAAATGAATATCTGCCATTTTAGAACGAATAATCTTACAATCTGTTATTTTTCTCCAGGTCGTGAAAATAAGATTTTTTTTAACATAATTTTAACTTTCTTGACCCTTCCTCCAGAGTGGAAATCTCCACCTTTTGGACCTCCTCTTCAAGGAATTTTTCAATTTTTTGAGGCCATTCAACAAATTTCCATGAAGGAGAATTTAAATAATCTTCAATTCCCATATCCAAAGCTTCTGTTTCGTCCTTAATTCGATAGAAATCGAAGTGGTAAATAGGTCCATTTTCAGAAGCATATTCATTTACTAACGAAAAAGTAGGGCTGGAGGCAACATCTTCTGCTCCCAGCGCTTTTACGAGCGATTTTATAAGGGTGGTTTTTCCGGCACCCATTTCGCCATAGAATAGCAGGGTTTTGCTTTTGGACTTTTTCAGAATTTCCAGGGCAACGGAATCAATTTCTGATAGCAAATAGGTTTTTACCATCTGGCAATAGTGGTTTTTGGGTTATAAATATATGTAAAATATTGTTACCTAGGAGATAAGACCGCAAAAGGAATGATCATTTCCTCCAGGGAAACTCCTCCATGCTGGAAAGTGTTCCGGTAATAACTCACATAATGATTGTAGTTGTTAGGATACGCAAAAAACAAATCTCCCCGGGCAAAAATATAGGAACTGCTCATATTTATGGCCGGCAAATGTATGGATTTTGGATTTTTTGCAGCCAAAACATCTTTTTCTTCATAAGTAAGGCTCTTTCCGGTTTTGTAACGCAGGTTCAAACTGGTCTCTTTATCACCTATTACTTTAGATGGATTTTTCACGTTTATAGTTCCGTGGTCGGTCGTCAGGATTAATTTAAATCCTAATTGCTGTGCCTGCTGGATGATCTCTAGTAATGGAGAATTTCTAAACCAGCTATGCGTAAGAGAGCGGTAGGATTTATTGGTGGATGCAAGTTCCTTGATGACTTCCATTTCGGTTTTGGAATGGGAGAGCATATCAACGAAATTATAAACTACTACCGTAAGATCGTTTTCTTTCTGACTTTTGAAATTTTCTACCAGCTTCTTTCCGGCTTTAAGACTGCTTATTTTATGGTATTCATGTTTAATATTTTTTCCAAGCCTTTTGAGTTGACCCTGGAGGAATTCGTTCTCATGCATGTTCTTGCCGCCTTCTTCGGTGTCGTTTTTCCAAAGGTTTGGATACAGTTTTTCCATATCAGATGGCATTAATCCGGAGAAAATGGCGTTTCGGGCGTACTGAGTGGCTGTGGGGAGGATGCTGTAAAAAGGGGTTTCGTACTCTTTTTTATAGTAATTGTTTATCACCGGCTCAAATGCTTTCCACTGGTCATACCTCATATTATCTATTACTACCAGTAAGGTAGGCTGCTCCTTATTTACTTCCGGAAGAATTTTTTCTTTAAATAAGGTATGTGACATGACGGGGGCATCGGCATTTTTTTCAAACCAGCTCGGGTAATTTTTTTCAACAAATTTGAAGAACTGAGAATTAGCTTCCACTTTTTGGGATTCCAGGATCTCGAACATTCCGGAATCTTCTATATGTTCCAGTTCCAATTCCCAATAGATCAATTTCTGATAAAGATCTGCCCAGCCTTTATAGTCATTGATCATCGCCATATCCATCGCTATCTTCCGGAATTCCTGCTGATAACTGGAAGTAGTTTTTTCAGAAATAAGCCTGGAATGATCCAGGTTTTTCTTCAGACTCAATAAAATCTGATTTGGGTTCACAGGTTTTATAAGGTAATCTGCTATTTTTGATCCAATAGCTTCCTCCATTATATATTCTTCCTCACTTTTGGTGATCATCACTACAGGCAGGTTGGCCTGCTTTTCCTTTATTTCAGCAAGAGTTTCGAGTCCGTTCAATCCCGGCATGTTTTCATCCAGAAAAACAATATCAAAATTCACCTTTTCAACTTCCTCAAGTGCTTCGGTTCCACTCTGGCATTTATGCACTTCGTATCCCTTTCCCTCAAGGAATAAAATATGCGGTTTTAATAAATCAATTTCGTCGTCTACCCAAAGTATTTTGATATTATTCATATATGTATCTTTGTTATCTTAATTTAGAAAATATTAGCTTGATCTCAAGAAATAAACTCAAGATTTTAAATGATCCAATTTACGGATTTATTACCATTCCAAATGAATTGCTGTTCGATATCATCGAACACAAATACTTTCAAAGATTGCGCCGAATTTCACAGATGGGGCTTTCTTATTTGGTTTATCCCGGTGCCCACCATACGCGGTTTCATCATGCGCTGGGGTGTTTGCATTTAATGCAGAAGGCAATCAGGGTGTTACGTCAAAAAGGAGTGGAAATATCCGATGAAGAAGACGAGGCGTTGCAAATCGCAATTTTAATGCACGATATAGGTCACGGCCCTTTTTCACATGCCATGGAGCACAGTATTGTGGAAGGTTTGGGGCACGAAACGATCTCTTCCCTGTTTATGCAGGAAATGAACAAAGAATTCGATAACCGGCTGGACCTTGCGATAGAGATCTTTAATGGCAAGTATAAACGGAAATTTCTGTGCCAGTTAATTTCGAGTCAGCTGGATATGGACCGTCTCGATTACCTGAAAAGGGACAGTTTTTATACCGGGGTGGCCGAAGGAAACATCAACAGCGAGCGTCTTATTAGTATGCTTACGGTGGTGGATAACGAATTGATGGTCGAGGAAAAAGGGATCTATTCTGTAGAGAAGTTCTTACTGGCGCGCAGGTTAATGTACTGGCAGGTGTATCTCCATAAAACAGGCGTGGTCGCAGAGCAATTACTTATAAGAGTATTGAAACGCGCAAAGGAACTTGTGGAAGAAGGCCACACCCTTTATGCGGGATCTGCACTCACTTATTTTCTGAAAAATAAAATTACAGAAGAGAATTTTGATACGCAAAAACTTGAAATTTTCGCCAGACTTGATGATTATGACATCATTTCAGCCATGAAAGAGTGGGTGAATCACGATGATTTTGTGTTAAAAAACCTTTGTCAAATGATCATTAACCGTGATCTTTTAAAAGTGAAGTTCAAGAAAAAGCCCATCAAAGACCTGAAGCTGGAGAAACACCTGCAACAGTTTATGGAGCAGTATAAAATATCTTCGGAAGAAGCTAAGTACTTTGTGTTTAGCGGAGAAGTTTCCAACCTGGCTTACAAGAAGCAGGAACAGAAAATTTTGATTCTGTACAAAACCGGAAAAGTGACAGATGTGGTTAAAGCTTCAGATCATTTTAACCTGAAGGCACTTTCGAAACCCGTTACCAAATATTATATATGCTATCCTAAACCGCAAGATTGACACATTTTTTTTACTTTTGCCAGAATGAAATTCACAGCATCACAAATAGCAGAAATTTTAGAAGGTGATATTGAGGGAAACCCTAATGTTGAAGTCTATAAATTATCTAAGATAGAAGAAGGAAGCGAAGGTTCCATAACCTTTTTGGCTAATCCTAAATATACCTCTTTTATATATTCAACAAAAGCTTCCATTACAATCGTCAACGATTCGTTTGAAGCTGAAGAAAAATTATCCACCACTTTAATAAAAGTGAAGGATGCCTATAATGCGTTTTCCAAATTATTGGAATATTACAATCAGGTGAAACTTAACAAGTCTGGTATAGAAGATCCCAGTTACATTTCGGAATCAGCGAAATACGGAGAGAACCTGTATTTTGGCGCATTTTCTTACATGGGGGAAAATGTGAGAATTGGAAATAATGTAAAGATATATCCAAATGCCTACCTTGGCGATAATGTATTGATTGGGGATAACGTCATTATATTTCCGGGGGCGAAAATTTACTCTGAAACAATTATTGGAAACGATTGTGTGATCCATGGTGGTGCCATTGTGGGAGCCGACGGGTTTGGTTTTAGTCCAGATACTCAAGGAGTGTACAGTAAAGTGCCACAAATTGGAAATGTAATTATTGGCGACAACGTGGATATTGGTGCCGGTACAACAATAGATAGGGCAACCTTAGGTTCAACAATCATTAAGACAGGAGTGAAACTTGACAATCAAATTCAGGTGGCACATAATGTAGAAATAGGGGAGAACACTGTTATTGCGGCTCAAACAGGGATAGCCGGATCAGTAAAAATCGGAAAGAATTGTGTGATTGGTGGACAGGTTGGAATTGCCGGGCATATCACCATAGGAAATAGGGTTAAGGTTCAGGCGCAATCAGGGATTGGTAGAAATATTAAGGATGATGAAATGCTTTATGGATCTCCGGCCATTGGATATAATGCCTACAACAAATCATACGTTCACTTCAGGAATTTACCCAAAATAGTCGACAGAATAACCCAATTAGAAAAAAAATCGAACGATAATGGCTAAACAGCAAACCATTAAAAAAGAGGTTTCTTTAGAAGGGGTAGGACTTCATACAGGAAATGAAGTTACCCTCACTTTTAAACCAGCCCCTATAAACAGCGGATATTGTTTTGTTAGGAAGGATATTGAAGGGCATCCTGTAATTGAAGCAGATGCAAATTATGTAGTGAACACCCAGCGAGGAACAAATCTTGAAAAAGATGGGGTGAGCATCCAAACTTCAGAACATGTTTTAGCAGCTTGCGTTGGCCTGGAGATTGACAATCTAATTATAGAACTTAATGCTTCTGAGCCTCCTATTATGGATGGTTCTTCAAAATTTTTCGTTCAGGCGCTGGAAGAAGCCGGTATAGAAGAACAAGATGCTGAGCGTGAGGAATATGTGGTAAATGAAGTTATCTGCTTCAAAGATGATAGTACAGGTAGTGAGATCATGCTTCTTCCCGCAGATGAATATCAGGTAACAACTATGGTTGATTTTGAGACCAAAGTCCTGGGGACACAAAATGCATCCATCAGTACTATTTCCCAGTTTAAGGAAGAAATATCCAATGCCCGCACTTTTAGTTTTTTACACGAACTTGAAATGTTGCTTGATCATGGCTTAATTAAAGGAGGGGACCTTAAAAATGCAATTGTTTATGTTGACAAGGAGCTAAGTCCTGCAACTATGGAAAAACTGCGCAGTGCTTTTAAAAAGGATAATATCGCAGTGAAACCAAATGGAATACTTGATAACCTTACGTTACATTATCCAAACGAAGCTGCAAGGCATAAGTTGTTGGATGTGATAGGTGATCTTGCTTTAGTAGGTACAAGGATTCGGGGAAAAGTGATCGCTACAAAACCCGGGCATAAAGTCAACACTAATTTCGCGAAGAAACTTTCAAAAATTATCAAAGCTGAAAAGCGGAACAATATTCCCAAGATCGATCTGGATCAACCTCCACTCATGGATGTGAATGAGATCATGAATATCCTTCCGCACCGTCCCCCTTTCCTTCTTGTGGACAAGATCATGGAGCTCACAGATAGTTTGGTGATAGGAGTGAAGAATGTGACTATGAACGAACCTTTCTTCGTGGGTCATTTTCCGGGAAAACCTGTGATGCCCGGAGTGCTTCAAGTAGAAGCCATGGCGCAAACCGGAGGTATACTGGCATTGAAATCTGTTCCGGACCCAGAAAATTATCTTACGTTTTTTATGAAGATCGATAATGTAAAATTTAAGCAACAAGTAGTGCCAGGGGATACCTTGATCTTCAAACTGGAATTACTGGCTCCTATAAGGCGCGGAATTTGTCAAATGCAGGGTTATGCCTATGTAAACGGCAAACTGGCGACAGAGGCCATTTTAATGGCTCAAATTGTAAAACAAAAATAAAAAGGAATGAATCAACCCTTAGCATATGTACATCCGGGGGCAAAAATTGCAAAAAATGTAGTGATAGAACCTTTCACGACCATTCATAATAATGTAGTGATAGGGGAAGGTACCTGGATCGGGTCAAATGTTACCATCATGGAAGGGGCAAGAATAGGAAAGAACTGTAATATATTTCCGGGAGCTGTTATTTCTGCAATACCACAGGATAAAAAATTTAATGACGAAGATACCACCACCGAAATTGGGGACAATACAACCATTCGGGAGTGTGTAACGATCAACAGGGGGACCTCTGACAGGATGAAAACCAAGATTGGAAAAAACTGCTGGATCATGGCCTATTGCCATATCGCACATGATTGTGTGGTAGGTGATAATTGTATCTTCTCAAATAATAGTACATTGGCAGGCCACATCAACGTAGGTGACTATGTTGTTTTAGCCGGAATGGCTGCTGTACAGCAGTTTTGTAGTATTGGTAGCCACGCGTTTGTAACCGGTGGGTCTTTGGTAAGAAAAGATGTGCCGCCATTTGTAAAGGCGGGACGTGAACCTCTTTCTTATGTAGGGGTGAACTCTATTGGACTAAGAAGAAGAGGTTTTTCAACAGAAAAGATCAGGGAGATACAGGATATTTACCGTATTCTTTATCAGAAAAACTTTAACAATACCCAGGCAGTTGCTATCATTGAAGTAGAGATGGAGGCAACTCCCGAAAGAGATGATATTTTAGAGTTCATAAAGAATTCCCAGCGAGGGATCATGAAAGGATATTTTAGATCAAATTAAACAAAACTATATGGCCAGTACTAGTGATATCAGAAACGGATTGTGTATCCGCTATAACCACGACATCTTTAAAGTTATTGAATTTTTACATGTTAAACCCGGAAAAGGACCAGCTTTTGTACGAACAAAGCTTAAAAGTGTTACAACCGGAAAAGTAATTGATAATACCTTTTCTGCAGGACATAAGATAGAGGATGTTCGTGTGGAAACCCATAAATTCCAGTTTTTATACAGTGACGGGGAATTCTTTCACTTTATGAATACAGAAGATTATACCCAGATAAGGTTAACAGAAAATGCACTTGATGCTCCAAATCTTCTAAAGGAAGGAGAAGTAGTTACGGTACTTATCAATACCGAAGACAACATGCCGCTTTCTGTAGATATGCCTGCGAGTGTAATTCTGGAGGTTACGCATACAGAACCGGGGGTAAAAGGAAATACTGCTACGAATGCAACCAAACCTGCAACTGTAGAAACAGGAGCTGAGGTGAACGTACCACTGTTTATCAACGAAGGTGATAAAATTAAGATAGAAACCGATAAGGGGACTTACAAAGAAAGAATTAAGGAATAACAGCGAAATCATTTATGAGATAAAAACCTTTTTTGAAGCTTTTTTGTCTCATATCTCACTTCTCAAATCTCAATACTAATAATGAAGTTTCCTCAAGAACATAGCCTAAAGCAGATCGCTACAATTATTTCTTCGGAATTTGTTGGTGATCCTGATTTTCCTGTCACCGGAATGAATGAAATCCACGTTGTAACGCCTGGGGATATAGTTTTTGTGGATCACCCGAAGTATTACGACAAGGCTTTGACTTCAGCAGCCACCGTAATCCTTATCAATAAGGAAGTGGAGTGTCCGGAAGGAAAAGCTTTATTAATCTCCGATGATCCTTTCAGGGATTTCAATAAACTGACAAATTATTTTAAGCCTTTCAAAAAAGCTGAAATTTCGCAGTCAGCTTCGGCAGAAATAGGAGGAAATACTATTATTCAGCCCAACGTTTTTATCGGGAACAATGTAAAAATAGGAGATAATTGTGTGATACATTCCAATGTTAGTATTTATGATAATACAGTAATTGGAAACAATGTAACCATACATTCGGGAACGGTGCTTGGTGGCGATGCTTTTTATTATAAAAAACGGCCTACCGGATACGATAAATTAATTTCCGGAGGTAGAGTCGTTATAAAGGATCATGTGGATATTGGTGCAAACTGTACGATCGACAAAGGAGTGTCGGGAGATACTACTATTGGAAAAGGTACAAAGCTGGATAATTTGATACAGGTTGGCCATGATACCGTGATTGGTGAGAATTGTCTTATCGCATCCCAAACCGGCATTGCCGGTGCTGTGATTATTGAAGATGATGTCACTGTTTGGGGACAGGTTGGAATGCGAAGCGGAATAACAGTTAAAAAAGGTGGTGTGATGATGGGACAGGCCGGAATAACAAAATCTACTGAAGAAAATAAAGTCTACTCCGGAAATCCCGCAATGGAATCCAGGGCTAAATTAAAAGAGTTGGCACTCTTGCGACAATTGCCTAAATTGATGGACAAAATAAAAGGTTGATATGAGCTTAGTACCCAAGGAATGCGTAGAGAAATTTTATTCGTCAGATTTTTACAAGAATCCTGACGCTGTAAAGGAATATCTTCATCCCGAAGCACAATTGTTCTGGAATAGTAGTGGAGGCTTTCATAAGCTTGATTTCAGTGAGATATTTGAAATGTCCAGAGAGTTGGCTAAATCTTTTGAATCATTACGTGCAGATATAAGTCATCTTTTGAGTGACGGCAACATGGTTACCATCAGGTTTACCTATTATGCGCGTACGATGGAAAATCCTGAGGAAGAACTTCCAATGGCTCATTTTATTGCAATTTGGGAAATTAAGGATGACAAAATGTTTAAATGCCATCAAATAAGTCAGCAGGCTGATGACAGCCCTGAAAATCTCGATTCATTCATTCCAAATAATTTATAAATCCCTTTAGGTTTCTTCTATAAAAACCTAATTTTGTAACACAAAAATTAATAATCAACTATGAGCGTTTTAGTAAATAAAGAGTCAAAAGTAATTGTACAAGGATTTACCGGGAGTGAAGGTACTTTTCACGCTGGTCAAATGATAGAATATGGTACCAATGTAGTAGGAGGTGTTACTCCCGGTAAAGGTGGCCAAAAGCACCTGGACAAGCCGGTGTTCAACACTGTTGAAGATGCTGTAAAAGAAACAGGTGCCGATGTATCTATTATTTTTGTTCCCCCTGCGTTTGCTGCAGACGCTATTATGGAAGCTGCCAATGCCGGAATCAAAGTAATTATTACCATTACCGAAGGTATTCCTGTAGCCGACATGATAAAAGCTGCCGATTATATCAAAGACAAAGATTGTCGTTTGATTGGACCTAACTGTCCGGGAGTTATTACTCCGGGAGAAGCTAAAGTAGGTATTATGCCTGGTTTCGTCTTCAAAAAAGGTAAAGTCGGAATTGTTTCTAAATCGGGAACACTTACTTACGAAGCTGCAGACCAGGTTGTGAAGCAAGGTTTGGGAATTACCACAGCAATTGGAATTGGAGGAGATCCTATTATTGGAACTACAACAAAAGAAGCTGTGGAATTGCTAATGAATGATGACGAAACAGAATGTATCGTGATGATCGGCGAAATTGGAGGTCAGTTGGAAGCAGATGCTGCCCGTTGGATCAAAGAAAACGGAAACAAAAAACCTGTAATTGGTTTTATTGCCGGTGAAACAGCTCCTGCAGGTCGTACTATGGGTCATGCCGGTGCTATTGTAGGTGGTAGTGAAGATACAGCTCAGGCTAAAAAAGCTATTTTGAAAGAGAATGGTATCCACGTGGTGGATTCTCCTGCAGAGATCGGGAAGAAAGTAAAAGAAGTAATGGGATAATTATTTCCTGAAGAATATATTTTAAACCTTCTGTTTTTCTGAATTGCTTCAGGAACTTCAGAAGGTTTTTTTTAATCTCGTAAATTCAGGTTTTACTATATTTGAAGCCATAACCTAACTACATTATTTTATAACAGACAATCATTGAATCATATGAAACTATTAGAAGGAAAGAATGCAATAATTACCGGTGCCAGCAGAGGCATAGGAAAAGGGATAGCAGAAGTTTACGCCAAACACGGGGCATATGTTGCTTTTACCTATAGCTCTTCTGTGGAAGCGGCCAATGAGCTTGAAAAAGAACTTCAGGAGCTGGGTGTGAAAGCAAAAGGATATAAATCTAATGCTGCCAGTTTTGAAGAAGCTCAGGAACTGGTAAAGAATGTATTGGAAGATTTTGGTAGTATTGATATTCTTGTGAACAATGCCGGGATCACAAAAGACAACCTTCTAATGCGAATGAGTGAAGAGGATTTTGATAAAGTGATCGAGGTGAATTTAAAATCAATCTTCAACATGACCAAGGCCGTTCAACGTACCATGTTGAAGCAGCGCCAGGGAAGCATTATTAACATGAGTAGTGTGGTTGGAGTAAAAGGTAATGCCGGACAGGCAAATTACGCTGCTTCCAAAGCCGGAATGATTGGTTTTTCAAAATCAATGGCGCTGGAATTGGGTTCCAGAAATATCCGGACCAATGTAATTGCTCCCGGATTTATTGAAACTGAAATGACAGGGAAACTGGATGAGAAAACTGTGGAAGGCTGGAGAAATGCAATTCCGTTGAAAAGAGGCGGAACTCCCGAAGATATTGCCAATGCATGTGTGTATTTTGGTAGTGATCTTAGTGCCTATGTTACAGGACAGGTACTCCATGTTGACGGTGGAATGCATACATAATAAATAATATTTCGCCCTTTTGGGAAAGTGGAGGGGCTAAAATTTACAGAACTGCGATCTATGAAATAAAAGAAATGAGAATCTTCTGTACAAGTAAACATAAATCGTACGTTTAATGCCTTTAAACACTATATTCTTAATTATTCTGGCTGCAGTTACGGCATTGGCGCTTGCTGCTTTCCAATATTATTTTCGATCTAAAAGCACAGGGAAATCTGTGCTTTTTACTTTTTTAAGGTTTGTCAGCCTTTTCGGATTATTTGTTTTGTTGATAAACCCGAAATTGGAGAGGAATGAATACCATCTGGAAAAGGCCAATTTGCTGCTTGCTGTAGATAATTCTGCCTCTATTGAACATTTTGGTGCGGCCGAAGATGTAAGGGAATTTGTAGAGGAAATTTCCAAAAATCCTGAAATTCAGGAGAAATTTGATATACAGCTTTTTTCTTTCGGGGAAGGAATTGAGCAGGGAAAAGAAATAGATTTTAATGAAAAGCAGACAAATATCCATCAGGCTCTACAATCGTTTGATCAGCTTTACAAAAACTCACAGGCACCTACGGTTTTGATCACCGATGGGAATCAAACCTATGGGGAAGATTACAGGTTTACCGCCCAAAGATATTCCAATGCTATTTTTCCTGTGGTGGTGGGAGATACAACAGCTTATCAGGATCTTTCCATTAGCAGGATCAATGTCAATAAATACGTATATGTAAACAATAAATTTCCGGTGGAGATCTTCATTAATTACTCCGGAAGCCAGGCTGTAGAGAGCAGACTGGAAATAAGATCTGGAAATTCGGTAGTTTATTCTGAAGAGGTTAGTTTCAGCAATGATGACAACTCTAAGGTAGTTCAGGCTAATTTGTCGGCTTCAGTAAAAGGAGTGGCAACGTATGAGGCTGAAGTAATTCCGATAGAGAATGAGAAGGATACCCTTAACAACCGAAGAAATTTTGCAGTGGAGGTTATTGGAGAACGGACTTCTATCCTGCTGGTAACGGCAACGCTTCATCCCGATCTCGGCGCTTTAAAAAAATCAATAGAATCTAATCAACAGCGGCAGGTAGAAATCTATCAGTTTGAGAAAGATCTGCCTAATCTTGATGACTATCAATTGATTCTCCTTTATCAGCCAACCAGGAAGTTTAACAACATCCTGGAGCAGATAGAAGAGGGGGAAAGGAACTACTGGATGATCACAGGCCCGGAAACAGACTGGCTGTTTTTAAATGATTCTCAGCAATTTTTTCAGAAGGAAATTACCAGGCAGACAGAAGAATATTTCCCTGTTTTAAACGAAAATTTCAGCACGTTTCAGTTAGAGGAGATAGGATTTTCACATTTTCCGCCTCTGGAAGGTGCTTTTGGGGAGGTGGTTTTCACAGTCCCTGCAGAACCTCTTTTGTATCAGAAAATCCAGGGAATTCAAACGCAAAATCCTTTGTTAGCACTGGCTGAACAAAAATATTCAAAAACAGCGGTTTTGTTTGGTGCTGGGTTCTGGAAGTGGCGTGCGGCTTCATATGCCGAGAACGGAACTTTTCAGGAGTTCGATGATTTTACCGGGAAGCTGGTGCAGTTCCTTGCCACCCGGCAAAAAAAGGACCGGTTAACGGTGGAGCATGAAGCTTTTTATTATGGCAATGAAAGGGTGGTAATTTCGGCTCAGTTTTTTGACAGGAACTACCGATTTGATACTCGGGGAAATTTGACTTTATACCTCACCAATAAACAAACACAGGAAACCCTCAGCCTGCCATTTCTGCTGAAGGATAATAAGTACGAGGTGGAAGTAAGTGATCTCTCTGCTTCAGATTATGAATTCAGGGTGGGGGTAGCTGGTGAAAATATTTCAGAAACAGGATCTTTTAATATTGTAGAATACAAAGTTGAGCAGCAATTTGGTAGTGCAGACCTTCAGGGGTTACAAACGATTTCAGAAGAAAAAAAGCAGGGGTTATATTTCTTAAAAGATTCTAAAAAATTAGTTAACAAGTTACTCTCCGATAAAAGTTATACTCCGGTACAAAAAAGAGAGGAAAAGACCGTACCTTTGATCGACTGGTATTATTTGCTGGGAATCATAGTGTTTTCACTGAGTGCAGAATGGTTTTTACGCAAATATTACGGTCTTATTTAATTAACTTTTTTTAATATTTTATTATGGATAAATTACCCAAAATTGGAATACCAATTTTATTAGTGGTTATAGTACTTGTTATTTTGATATCAAAATCTACTGTGACAATTAATTCTGGTGAAGCTGGAGTTTTGTATGAAAGATTTGGAGGAGGGGTAGTGACGGAGGAACCACCTTTAGGAGAAGGTTTTCATCTGGTAGCTCCCTGGAACAGAGTCTTCATTTACGAAGTGCGTCAACAATCCCTGGAAGAAAAAATGCAGGTTCTATCATCAAACGGACTGGAAATTAAATTAGATGCTTCTATTTGGTTTCAGCCGGTTTACAGTGAATTGGGCTCATTGCACCAGGAAAAAGGAACAGAATATATTCAGCGGGTACTTCAGCCAGCGGTTCGTTCGGCTGCAAGAGCCGTTGTAGGACGTTACCAGCCCGAGCAGCTTTACGCAAGTAAAAGAGAGACTATCCAGAGAGAAATTTTTGAGGAAACAGAAATTCTTCTGGAGAATCAATATGTTCAAATCAACGAAGTGCTTGTAAGAGATGTTTCTCTTCCTCCAACCATCAAAGAGGCTATTGAAAGAAAACTGCGCCAGGAGCAGGAATCTCTGGAATATGAATTCCGTTTGACAAAAGCTCAACAAGAAGCGGAAAGACAACGTATTGATGCGGAAGGTAAAGCCCGTGCCAATGAAATACTGGATGCTTCTCTAACCGATATGGTGCTAAGGGAAAAAGGGATCCAGGCTACCGTAGAATTGGCGAAGTCTCCAAATGCCAAAGTGGTAGTGATAGGTTCGGGAGATGAAGGAATGCCTCTGATACTTGGTAACAATTAATTTTTGCTGTGTTGAGATTAAAAATGAAAGAAAAATTATTTTATTTTTAATTTAAATGTTTAAATTCGCAGCTACAATGAAAGCACAACAACTACATCATCATCATTCTCATAAGTTCGCTCTTGCGAGGTGAGATTGATATGTGTATAAATCATATTTCTAAAACCCGTTTGAGCAGCTCAAACGGGTTTTTTATTTTCCGTTGTGAACTGCTGAAACATAAATTAAAAAACAATGAAAAAAATTAGAATTGCAGTACAGAAATCGGGTAGGCTTCACGATGATTCCCTTAACCTATTAAAGGATGCAGGGATCTCTGTGGACAACGGAAAAGAACAATTAAAAGCTACCTCCCGGAATTTTCCGTTAGAAGTATTTTATCTTCGGAATGGGGACATTCCGCAATACCTTCGAGACGGGGTGGTGGACATCGCAATTATTGGTGAAAATGTACTGATTGAAAAGGGAGAGGATATTGCTACGGCCGAAAAACTTGGTTTCTCCAAATGCCGGGTTTCGCTGGCAGTTCCGAAATCTATGAAGTATAACAGCTTAAAGGATCTCGATGGAAAGAAGATCGCAACCTCCTATCCAAATACCATCAATGCATTTCTTGCTAAAAATGGTATTTCTGCAGAGTTGCACATCATTAATGGGTCGGTGGAAATCGCTCCTAATATTGGCCTTGCAGATGCTGTTTGTGATATTGTTTCCAGCGGAAGTACCCTTTTTAAAAACAACCTGAAGGAGGTGGAAGTAATGCTGAAGAGCGAAGCAGTTTTGGCAGTTTCGCCTTTAATTGATGAGGAGAGAAACGAAATACTTCAAAAACTGCAATTCAGGATCAAATCTGTTTTAAGGGCACGAAACTCGAAATATATTCTAATGAACATTCCAAATGATAAAGTAGATCAGGTGATTGAACTATTGCCGGGGATGAGGAGTCCTACAGTTCTTCCGTTAGCTGAAAAAGGCTGGAGTTCCATTCATACTGTGATTGAAGAAGAACGTTTCTGGGAAGTCATTGATGAATTGAAGCGAAACGGAGCCGAAGGAATTTTAGTGACTTCTATTGAGAAAATGGTACTTTAAAATAGCTTTAAAATGAAGAAGATAATTAATCCGGATAGAAATCAATGGGAGGAAATCCTGAAACGTCCTACCAAAAGTGTAGAGGATGTTGAGAAAACCGTGTATCAGATCTTTAGCGAAGTAAAATCCCGGGGCAATGAGGCAGTTGCCAAATACACTCAGCTTTTTGACGGAATTTCGCTTGAAACTGAAATTGTTTCTGAGGAAGAGATAAAAGCAGCTGAATCAAAAGTTTCCGAAGCATTAAAAGAAGCCATTAACCTGGCAAAGAACAATATTGAACGTTTTCATGTGGCCCAAAAAACAGATAAAGTTTCTGTTGAAACCACTCCGGGGGTTCACTGCTGGCAGGAGAAAAAGGCCATTCAAAAGGTGGGGCTTTACATTCCTGGTGGTACAGCTCCTTTGTTTTCAACTATTTTGATGCTGGCTATACCTGCAAAAATAGCAGGTTGCGAAGAAATTATTTTATGTAGCCCTCCTGATAAAAAAGGGGAATTAAATCCTGCTATTTTATACACCGCAAATCTTTGCGGCGTTTCAAAAATATATAAAGTAGGAGGGATTCAGGCTATTGCCGCTCTAACTTTTGGAACTGAAACTATCCCGAAAGTAAACAAAATCTTTGGCCCCGGAAATCAGTTTGTGACTGTGGCCAAGCAACTGGCTACAAAGTATAATGTAGCTATAGATATGCCGGCAGGGCCATCGGAATTATTGGTGGTGGCAGATGAATCGGCCAATGCTGCTTTTGTAGCATCCGATTTGCTGTCACAGGCGGAACACGGTGTTGACAGTCAGGTGATCCTGATCTCACTTTCAGAACGTTTTTTATATGAAGTGGAAACGGAGATCAACAAACAACTTCCGGAGCTTCCAAGGAATGAAATTGCAAAGGCCGCAATGGAAAATTCAAGGTTGATCTTTGTTGAAGATGAGCAGGAAGCCCTGGAGATGATCAATGAATACGGGCCGGAGCATTTCATTATCTGCACAAAAAATGAAGATGTATTTATCAACGGAATCATCAATGCAGGTTCGGTCTTTATTGGTAATTTCACGCCCGAAAGTGCTGGGGATTATGCTTCGGGAACAAATCATACCCTGCCAACTAACGGATATGCAAAGCAGTACAGCGGAGTGAATCTGGATAGTTTTATGAGAGCCGTGACCTTCCAAAGAATTTCTGAAGAAGGAATAAAAAATATTGGTGCTGCAATAGAATTAATGGCAGAAGCAGAAGGATTACAAGCTCATAAAAATGCAGTAACATTGAGGTTAAACAGTTTTGAGTAGGATGAAGAAAAACTTTAATATAAATAATCTGGTCCGGGAAAATGTAAACCGGCTAAAACCCTATTCTTCCGCAAGGGATGAATTTACGGCAACCGATAAGGAAATGGTTTTTCTGGATGCCAATGAGAATCCGTTTGAAAATGGCGTGAACCGCTATCCCGATCCGCAGCAGAACAAAGTAAAACAGGAACTGGCAAGGCAAAAAAATGAAAAGCCTTCCCATATCTTGTTAGGCAACGGAAGCGATGAAGTGCTGGATCTGATTTTCAGGGCTTTTTGCGAACCTAAAATGGATAATATTATTACCCTGCCGCCAACTTACGGGATGTACAAGGTTTTGGCGAATGTGAATGATGTAGAGGAAAGGGAAGTTTTACTAACTTCAAATTTTCAGCCGAACGTAGAGGAAATCTTTAAGAAAGTGGATGAAAGGACTAAGATTATTTTCCTCTGTTCTCCCAATAATCCTACCGGAAACAGCTTTTCTGAAGCTGCTGTAATTGAAATTCTTCAGCGCTTTTCCGGATTGGTAGTAATTGATGAAGCTTATATAGATTTTTCCGAAGAAAAAAGCTGGCTGGAAAAACTGGAGGAGTGCCCGAATCTTGTAGTGACACAAACACTTTCCAAAGCCTATGGATTAGCGGGAATCCGGTTGGGAATCTGTTATGCTTCCGAAGAAATAATCCGGATCCTGAATAAAATAAAACCTCCATATAATGTCAATGAGCTGACCCAGCAGAAAGCCCTGGAACGTCTTAAAAATGTGAATGCTGTAAAATCAGAAATAGCACATTTGCTGGGTCAGCGTGAGTTGCTGGATGAAGAATTGAGTAAAATATCTTTTGTGGAAGAAGTGTACCCTTCCGACGCTAATTTTATCCTTGCAAAAGTAGATGATGCAACCGTAAGATATAGCCAATTACTGGAGCAGGGCATCGTAATAAGGAATCGTACTACACAGCCGTTGTGTGAAAATACGCTGCGGTTTACGGTAGGTACTGCTATGGAAAATGAGAAACTTCTAAATGCTTTGAAAAACCTGGAAGTAGAAGCCGCTAACACACAAAATCAATAAACTTTCTCCGGAAAGTCAATAGCAAAAAATCTATGAAAAAAGTACTATTTATAGACAGAGACGGGACCATTGTACTGGAGCCTGAAGATTTTCAACTGGATCATGTAGATAAACTGGAATTTTATCCAAATTGTTTCCAGTACCTCGCAAGAATTGCAAATGAGCTGGATTATGAGCTGGTAATGGTGACCAATCAGGACGGATTGGGAACAGATTCTTTTCCGGAAGATACTTTCTGGCCGGTACAGAATTTCATCATTAAGGCGTTTGAAAATGAAGGGGTGATATTTTCTGAGATATGCGTAGACAGAAGTTTTCCCGAAGAAAATGCAGAAACAAGAAAGCCAAGAACAGGATTATTGACCCGATACATCGAAAGTGGGGATTATAATCTTGAAAATTCTTTCGTCATCGGGGACAGACTTACGGATATAGAACTGGCAAAAAATCTTGGTGCAAAAGGGATTTTTATTAAAACTCACGAGGATCTTGGTAGTGCTGAAGTTTCTGTGGAGCGTGAAGAATTAGAAAATGTCATTGCTCTCCAGACCGAAAGCTGGAAAGAAATCTATGAATTTCTAAAGCTGAAGGAACGTTCCGCTGAAATCAGCAGGAAGACCAATGAAACGGATATTTATGTAAACCTAAACCTTGACGGCACTGGAAAAGCCAACATTGATACCGGACTCAAATTTTTCGACCATATGCTGGACCAGATTGCCCGCCACGGACAAATGGATCTGAATATTCAGGTAAAAGGAGATCTTGAGGTGGACGAGCACCATACCATTGAGGATACTGCCATTGCTCTGGGAGAGGTTTTTTCAAAAGCGCTCGGTAACAAAATGGGGATTGAACGATACGGATTTACTTTGCCTATGGACGATTGCCTGGCACAGGTAGCGATTGATTTCGGCGGAAGAAACTGGCTGGTTTGGAAAGCAGAATTTAACCGCGAGAAGATCGGAGAAATGCCGACAGAAATGTTTTACCACTTTTTCAAATCTTTTACTGACGGCGCCAAAGCTAACCTAAACATTAAAGCTGAAGGCACCAACGAGCACCACAAGATAGAAGCCATTTTTAAAGCTTTTGCCAAAGCGATTAAAGTTGCTGTAAAACAAGATCCCGAAAAGATGATTTTACCATCTACAAAAGGAATGCTTTAGTAGATGTGAGATTTAAAACGTCAGATTTTAGAAAAGAGATAAAGATTTAGAAAGTGAAAATAGCGATCATTAATTACGGGGCGGGTAATATACAAAGTATAAAATTTGCACTGCAACGCCACGGGTACGAAGGAGTTTTAACGAGTGATGCAGGCGAAATTCGTGCTGCAGATAGAGTTATCTTTCCGGGGGTTGGGGAGGCTAGTAGTGCCATGCGAAAGCTGAAAGCCACCGGACTGGATAAATTAATTCCTAAACTCACTCAGCCGGTACTTGGAATCTGCCTTGGAATGCAGCTGATGTGCAACCATTCTGAAGAGGGGGATACCACCGGGCTCGGAATCTTTGACGTTGACGTGAAGAAGTTCACCGGCAGCGTAAAAGTGCCTCAAATAGGATGGAACCATATCTATAACCTGAAATCTTCTCTTTTTGAAGGAATTCGGGAACAGGAATATATTTACCTGGTGCACAGTTTTTATGCACCTGCGTGCGAAGAAGCTATCGCTACCACCGAATACGGAGTAGAATATGCCTCGGCATTGAAAAAAGACAATTTTTATGGAGTACAATTTCACCCTGAAAAAAGCAGCAATGCTGGAGAGCAGATTTTGGAAAACTTTCTGAGGTTAGAGGGAGTAGAGAAAACGTGATTGCATTAATATTTTAGGGGAATATGAGATTAATTTGCGACAATAGTCAGAAGATCTCGACTCCGCTCGACCGTTCAGTAAGAGTCAGATGCCTTCCTGAACGGAATCTAATAGTTAAAACTAATAGGGAGTGATACTCTCACATCTAAAAATCTAACATCTATACCAAAATGAGAATCATACCAGCCATAGACATCATCGACGGAAAATGCGTAAGACTTTCCCGGGGTGATTACAATACAAAGAAAATCTATAATGAAAATCCGTTGGAGGTAGCGAAAGAATTTGAGGCTCACGGAATTCAGTATCTGCACCTGGTGGATCTTGATGGAGCTAAATCTAAGCACATTGTAAACCATAAGATTCTGGAACAGATTGCTTCCAATACAGAATTGAAAATCGATTTTGGCGGCGGATTAAAATCAGATAAGGATCTTCAGATAGCTTTTGAAAACGGAGCGACCCAAATCACCGGAGGAAGTATTGCTGTGAAAAATCCGGAGATCTTTGAAAGCTGGCTTGCGAAATTTGGAAGTGAAAAGATCATTTTAGGAGCCGATGCCAATAATGAAAAAGTGGCCACCAATGGCTGGCTGGAAGAATCTGATCTTGAGTTAATACCGTTTATTCAGCAGTATGAACAGAAAGGGGTGCAGTACGTGATTTGTACAGATATTTCTAAAGACGGAATGCTAGAAGGCCCTTCAACAGATCTTTACCGAAGGATTCTGGATGAAACGAAGAATATCAAATTAATAGCTTCCGGAGGTATTGCCACTTTTGATGATCTTCCTTTACTGGCAGAAATAGGTTGTGAGGGTGCGATACTGGGAAAAGCAATTTATGAAGGAAGAATAAGCTTAAAACAACTGGAGAAATTCATTCTGGAAAAGAGAAAAGAAGATAGAAAATAGAAAAGAGAAAGATCTGATGAGCATAATGGGGAAGTTGAAAAATCTAACTTCTAACAGCGAAGCGGTCTAAAATCTAATATCTAAAAAATATGCTGACAAAAAGAATTATCCCCTGCCTTGATATAAAAAACGGACGCACGGTAAAAGGTGTAAATTTCCTTGAATTACGCGATGCCGGTGATCCTGTGGAGCTGGCGAAGATCTATTCAGATTCCGGGGCCGATGAACTGGTGTTCTTGGATATAACTGCCACAGAGCAGAAAAGAAAAACCCTGGCCGATTTGGTGCTTCGGGTGGCTGCTGCGGTGAATATTCCTTTTACTGTTGGCGGCGGAATTTCTTCGGTGGAAGACGTAGATGTGCTGTTGCAGAACGGAGCAGATAAAATTTCGATAAATTCTTCCGCAGTTAAAAATCCGCAGTTGATCAATGATTTGGTGGCAAAATTTGGGAGTCAGTGTATCACGGTAGCGATTGATGCGAAAGAGGTAAATGGAGAATGGGTTGTGCATCTGGTTGGTGGGAAGGTTCCTACCACCTTAAATTTGTTCGATTGGGCAAAAGAAGTGGAAGAACGTGGTGCCGGGGAAATCCTGTTCACCTCAATGAACCACGATGGCACCAAATCTGGATTTGCTAATGAAGCCCTGGCAAAACTTTCTTCTGAGCTTTCCATCCCCATAATAGCTTCTGGAGGAGCGGGGACCATTCAGCATTTTTGTGATACTTTTATCGATGGGAAATCTGATGCTGCCCTTGCGGCGAGTGTTTTCCATTTCAAGGAGATTGAAATAAAAGATCTGAAAAATGAAATGCGGGCGCAGAATATCGAAGTAAGACTTTGAGATGAAGCACGGGGTTAGAAGTTAGAAGAGGAAAGAAAAAAAGATAAAAAAAAGTAATTGATGGCAAAAATTTTATTAGAAACGTTCCATGACAGTTTTCAAGTTAAGCCCGCCTTTGCAGGGGGAGAAGTAGAAGTACTCTTATTGCGGGAAATGTGTTGTATTGTGAATACATAAGAAGATAGACATTCAGCAAATAGCAAAGTCTGAATGAGCTATGCTCCCTGGTAAATTAATTGGGATTTGGAATTTTCTCATTATGATTTCTTCAAATGTGCTATTAGAATTAAAGAATATAAAATATGGAAATAGATTTCAATAAAGATAAAGAAGGGTTAGTTCCCGCAATTGTTCAGGATTCAGTGACTAAAAATGTACTGATGCTGGGATATATGAACGAAGAAGCCTACCGTAAAACTCTTGATACGAAAAAGGTCACTTTCTACAGCCGAAGCAAACAGCGGTTATGGACAAAAGGCGAGGAGAGTGGCAACTTTTTAAACCTGGTAGACCTGAAAGTAGATTGCGACAATGATACATTATTAGTAAGTGTAAATCCGCAGGGACCAACCTGCCATAAAGGAACGGACACTTGTTGGGGTGAAGAAAATAAACCCAACTTCGGATTCATTTCAGAACTGGAAGATATCATTTCCGACCGAAAAAAAAATCAGGAAAATGAAAAAAGTTATGTGGCTTCGCTTTTCAAAAGCGGGGTTAATAAAATTGCCCAAAAAGTTGGGGAAGAGGCAGTAGAAGTAGTCATTGAAGCAAAAGATGATAATGATGAGCTTTTTCTTAATGAAAGTGCCGATCTCTTATTTCATTATTTAATCCTGCTTCAACAGAAAGGATATTCTTTGAAGGATGTAGTTAAAGTACTCGAGGGAAGACATTAATTTTTCCGAATTTTTAAGCATAAAAAAACCTGTGAGATTGCTCACAGGTTTTTTTTATCTGGTATTTTACTGAATTAAGATTCAGTTTTCTTCTTGGTTTTTTCAATATTAATAGTGAGTTCTTTTTTCTCCTCATCAAAATCCATGAAGATCTTGTCTCCTTCAGAAACATTTGAGGTGATGATCTCTTCCGCCAGGGCATCTTCAATATATTTTTGAATAGCTCTGTTTAGAGGTCTTGCACCAAACTGACGGTCAAATCCTTTTTCAGCGATATAATCTTTGGCTTTTGTACTTAACTTCAAATCGTAACCAAGCGTTCCAATTCTTCCGAAAAGTTTTTCAAGCTCAATATCAATGATCTTGTGGATATGCTCTTGTTCAAGAGCATTGAAAATCACCACATCATCAACCCTGTTAAGGAATTCCGGAGCGAAAGCTTTTTTCAGTGCGTTTTCAATAACTCCCCGGGCATTTTCATCAACCTGAGATTTCTGCGCGGCAGTTCCAAATCCAACTCCCTGCCCAAAATCTTTAAGTTTTCTGGCTCCAATATTTGAAGTCATGATTATGATCGTATTCCTGAAATCGATCTTACGTCCTAAACTGTCGGTTAAATATCCGTCATCCAATACCTGTAACAGCATGTTGAAGACATCTGGGTGGGCTTTTTCAACCTCGTCAAGCAAGATCACCGCATAAGGCTTACGTCTCACTTTTTCGGTTAGCTGTCCACCTTCCTCATAACCTACATATCCCGGAGGTGCACCAATTAAACGGCTCACGGCAAATTTTTCCATGTACTCACTCATATCAATTCGAATGAGTGCATCTTCGCTGTCAAACAATTCCCTTGACAGGATTTTCGCAAGTTGCGTTTTACCAACTCCTGTTTGTCCTAAGAAAATGAAGGAGCCAATTGGTTTATTCGGATCTTTAAGTCCGGCACGGTTTCTCTGAATGGCTTTTACCACCTTTCCAACAGCTTCGTCCTGCCCAACTACCTTTCCTTTGATCAGGTTTGGCAATTCTGCCAGTTTATTGATCTCAGTTTGTGCAATTCGGTTTACAGGGATTCCTGTCATCATGGAAACCACATCGGCTACATTATCTTCAGAAACTGTTTCCCGGTGGGTTTTGGATTCTTCATCCCAACGCTCCTGTGCTATTGCCAACTCTTTTTCCAGATTCTTTTCATCATCCCGAAGTTTTGCTGCCTCCTCGTATTTCTGTTTTTTAACTACAGAATTCTTATTTTCACGTACTTCTTCAAGTTTACGTTCAAGCTCAAGGATCTGTTTAGGTACTTCAATATTTGTAATGTGTACCCGGGATCCTGCCTCATCTAAAGCATCTATGGCCTTGTCTGGCAAAAACCTGTCGGTCATGTATCTGTTTGTAAGGTTAACACACGCCATGATAGCTTCATCTGTATAACTTACGTGGTGATGCTCTTCATATTTATCTTTAATGTTGTTCAAAATCTGAACTGTTTCCTCTACGGTAGTAGGTTCTACAATCACTTTTTGAAAACGTCTTTCTAAAGCACCATCTTTCTCTATATACTGTCTGTACTCATCTAGAGTAGTGGCTCCAATACATTGAATTTCTCCCCTTGCAAGGGCAGGTTTAAACATATTACTGGCATCCAGACTTCCTGTAGCACCACCGGCACCAACAATGGTGTGAATCTCATCAATAAAAAGAATAATATCGTCATTCTTTTCAAGTTCGTTCATCACAGCTTTCATACGCTCTTCAAACTGCCCACGGTATTTAGTACCTGCTACCAGGCTGGCAAGGTCTAAAGTCACTACTCTTTTGTCAAAAAGGATTCTAGATACTTTTCGTTTTACAATTCGCAGTGCCAATCCTTCCGCAATAGCAGATTTACCAACTCCCGGTTCTCCAATAAGGAGCGGGTTGTTCTTTTTACGCCTGCTCAGGATCTGTGAAACCCGCTCAATTTCCTTTTCTCTACCTACCACAGGGTCGAGTTTATCTAACTCTGCCATGGCGGTTAAATCTCTTCCAAAGTTATCTAAAACAGGAGTCTTAGATTTTTTGGTGGTAGATTTTCCGGTAGTTCCCGAGAAGGGATTGCTTTTTCCGGCATCATCTGCAGTGGCATCTTCATCAGAAAATGATTCGGCTGTAGGACTGTCCATATTATAATCATCTTCATTGGTGATCATATATTTGAACTGGTCTTTTACGCCGTCATAATCCACTTTCAGCTTATTAAGAAGCTTGGTGGTGGGGTCATTTTCGTTTCTCAAAATACACAACAACAGGTGGGCTGTGTTAATGGAAGAGCTTTGAAAAAGCTTGGCTTCCAGAAATGTTGTTTTTAAAGCTCGTTCTGCCTGCCGGGTTAAGTGCAGGTTCCGTTTTTCATTGGAGTTCAAAGCAGCATCAGGTTCAGCAGGGCTAAGAATTTCGACTTTACGCCTCAGATGGGTTAAATCTATTTCCAGGGCGTGAAGTATATTTATAGCTTTACCGTCGCCATCACGCAGTAAACCAAGCATTAAATGTTCTGTTCCTATAAAATTATGTCCCAGTCTTAAAGCTTCTTCTTTGCTGTAAGCTATGACATCTTTTACTCTTGGTGAAAAATTATCATCCATGTTAAATTTCCTTTCTCTCTAATTGTTTTATACTCAGGTTTCAAAAACCGTACCTTTTATGAGTCTTAGCTAATTGACAAAATAACTCTCAAAAATCAAAATAGAAAGTAATGAACTTATTAACGATGCACCCATAAAAATTTGTTAATAAATTTAAGTAAAACAGGGGCTGTTATAGGTCATAGCTTGCCTAAAATGCGTAAATTGGCACGTTAGATTTTTGAACCAAAATAAATGAATATATGGCTGAAGGAGAAAAGTTAATTCCTATCAACATTGAAGATGAAATGAAGTCGGCCTACATTGATTATTCAATGTCGGTCATTGTGTCACGTGCTCTGCCAGATGTGCGTGATGGTCTAAAGCCTGTGCATAGAAGAGTTTTATATGGGATGTACGACCTTGGAGTTCTTTCCAACCGGTCCCATAAAAAATCGGCCAGGATCGTAGGGGAAGTTTTAGGTAAATATCACCCACATGGAGACTCCTCTGTTTATGATACGATGGTGAGAATGGCTCAGGAATGGAGCTTACGCTACATGCTGGTCGATGGCCAGGGTAACTTTGGTTCCGTCGATGGAGACAGTCCTGCTGCAATGCGATACACCGAGGCGCGTATGCGTAAGATCAGTGAAGATATGCTGGCAGATATCGATAAGGAAACAGTAGATACCCAGCTGAACTTTGATGATACCATAAGAGAACCTAAAGTTCTTCCTACCAGAATACCAAACCTCCTGGTGAATGGAGCAAGTGGTATTGCCGTGGGTATGGCAACCAATATGGCGCCCCACAACTTAACTGAAGTGGTTGATGGAATCGTGGCTTATATTGAGAACCACGACATTACCATAGATGAATTGATCACCTATATCAAAGCACCTGATTTCCCTACCGGAGGAACAATTTATGGTTATGACGGGGTACGGGAAGCTTACAAAACGGGTCGTGGACGTGTTGTTGTACGTGCAAAGGCCAGCGTGGAAGAGGTGAACGGGAAAGAAGCTCTTATTATTCACGAAATTCCTTATCAGGTTAACAAGGCTGAGATGATCAAGAAAACAGCCGAACTTGTTAATGATAAAAAAATAGAAGGGATATCCCTTATAAGGGATGAATCTGACAGAAACGGAATGAGAATAGTCTATATCCTGAAAAGGGATGCTATTCCAAACATCGTTCTTAACACCTTATATAAGCACACAGCGTTACAATCTTCTTTTAGCGTTAACAATATTGCTCTTGTAAAAGGCCGCCCACAAATGCTTAACCTGAAAGATATGATTTATCATTTCGTGGAGCACAGGCATGATGTGGTAGTACGTCGTACAGAGTATGAGCTGCGTAAAGCTGAAGAAAGGGCACACATCCTTGAAGGACTGATCATTGCTTCAGATAATATTGATGAGGTTATTGCTTTAATAAGATCTTCCAGTAATGCTGATGAAGCAAGAACGAAGTTAATAGAGCGTTTTGAATTATCTGAAATTCAGGCGAAAGCAATTGTTGAGATGCGATTGAGACAACTTACCGGCCTGGAGCAGGATAAGTTGCGTACAGAATACGATGAGTTGATGATTACCATTGAAGACCTGAAGGATATTCTTGCGAGAAAAGAGCGCAGGATGCAGGTGATTAAGGATGAGATGCTCGAAGTAAAAGAAAAGTACGGGGATGAAAGAAGGTCTGTTATAGAATATGCCGGAGGAGATCTTAGTATGGAAGACATGATTCCAGATGAGCAGGTGGTTATCACTATTTCTCATGCAGGATACATCAAAAGAACTTCCCTTACAGAATATAAAACCCAGAACAGGGGAGGAGTAGGACAAAAAGGATCTACCACCAGAAATGAAGATTTCCTTGAAAATCTTTTCGTCGGAACCAACCACCAATACATGTTGTTCTTTACCGAAAAAGGAAAATGTTTCTGGATGAGAGTGTATGAAATTCCTGAGGGTAGCAAAACTTCTAAAGGAAGAGCAATACAAAACCTGATTAATCTGGAACCGGATGATAAGCTGAAAGCTTTTATATGTACGCAGGATCTTAAAGATGAAGAGTACATAAACAGCCATTATGTTATCATGGCCACCAAAAAAGGACAGGTTAAGAAGACTTCTCTTGAGCAATATTCAAGACCAAGAACCAATGGAATTAATGCCATAACGATAAGAGAAGGAGATGAGCTGTTGGAAGCAAGGCTTACCAATGGTCACAGCCAGGTGATGCTTGCCTTAAAAAGCGGAAAAGCCATTCGTTTTGAAGAAAGCAAAACCCGCCCAATGGGTAGAAATGCTTCCGGGGTAAGAGGGATTACTCTGGCAGATGACAATGATGAAGTGGTTGGAATGATCGCTGTTCAAAATCCACAGGAGGAAACAGTACTGGTAGTATCAGAAAACGGATACGGAAAACGTACTTACATCGATGATCCCGAAGATGGGGAACCAATCTACAGAATTACCAACCGTGGAGGAAAAGGAGTTAAGACCATTTCTATTACACCAAAAACAGGAAGTCTTGTTGCTATTAAAAACGTTTCAGATTTAGATGACCTTATGATCATTAACAAATCGGGAATTGCAATTCGTACATCTGTAGACAGTCTGCGTGTTATGGGACGCGCCACACAGGGAGTAAGACTCATAAACCTGAAAGGGAACGATTCTATTGCAGCTGTTGCCAAAGTCATGAATGATGAAGAAAATGTAGAGGAGATTTCAGATCAGGAAGAGCTTGATATGACTGGCGAAAACGAGGGTGGCACAACAATTGTAGATGATAGCGAAGAATAAGTTAAACACAAAACCAAAAAGAATGAGAACAAGAATTTTAACGGCAGTGTTAGCTATGGTAACTGTCGTGGCATTTGCCCAAAAACGAGAAATACGCCGAGCTGGTAAAGCCGTTGAAAAAGGTGATTTTCAGGAAGCTAAAAATTATCTTTCAGAAGCCGAACCACAACTTTCGGGAGCAAGTCAGGATCAACAGGCCGACTATTATCTTTACAAAGGGTATACTTTGATTGGATCGGGAGAGAATGTTCCTGCAGATGACCTTATGGCAGCAACAGAAGCTTTTAAAAAAGCGGAAGAGTTAGGTCATGAGGAAGCACAGCAGGGAATGACAGCTGCAAGTAATGCATTGGTAAATGCAGCTATCGAAGACCAGAACGCACAGGATTTTGAATCGGCGGCACAGAAGCTTTACGCAAGCTATGATCTAAATAAGCAAGATACTTTATATCTTTATTATGCTGCTTCCAATGCTGTAAATGCTAGTAACTATGACACAGCTTTGGAATACTACGAAGAATTAAGAGATCTTGGATTTTCCGGAGAATCAGTACAATATACTGCTGTGAATACAGAAACCGGAGAAAGAGAAATCATGGGATCTAAAGAACAACGTGATTTATTCGTAAAGAGCGGTGATTATACCGATCCTCAGGATGAAAAAGCTGAATCTAAAAGAGGTGAAATAGCAAAGAATATTGCTCTTATTTACATGGAAAAAGGAGAATCTGAAAAAGCGATTGCCGCCATGGAAAATGCCAAACAAGAGAATCCCAATGATCTTTCTCTTTTGCAATCTGAAGCGGATTTGTATTACTCAATGGGTGATATGGCGAAGTACCGTGAGATCATGGAGCAGGTTGTAGAACAGGATCCGGAAAATCCAGTATTACTTTATAACTTAGGTGTAAGTAGTGCACAATTAGGAGAACGTGACAGGGCTATTGAATATTACGAAAAAGCGATTGAACTTGATCCTGACATGACCAATGCAAGAATTAACATTGCTCAGGTTATCCTTTCGAGAGAGCAGCCTATAGTTGAAGAAATGAACACACTAGGTACCAGCCAGGCAGATAATAAGAGATATGATGAACTGGCTGAAGAACGTCGTCAAGTGTATCGTAATGCAATTCCACATCTTGAAGGTGTATTGGAGAGAGATGCCAACAATATTGATGCTGCAAGAACAATGATGAATATCTATTACCAGTTAAACGAAACTGAAAAAGCTGAAGAGATGAAGCAAAGAATTGCTGAAATCGAAGCAAATCAGCAATAGGATAAAAATTCACAGTTATAGAAAAACCCGCAGAAATGCGGGTTTTTTTTGTTCTTATCTGAAGCTGATTATTTTATCTTTTGAATTTTAGTCAGGAAAAGATCAGTTTCTGGTTTTTATTTTATTCGCTGGAAATATCTTTTGTGAAAGGTACTTCCGAAAAAAATATATCAAATGATCTTTTTGATAACCCTTAATTTATGGGTGTGGCGTCGCAGCTCGGCATTGTAAATTCCGGAATGGTCGATCCTGTCGATCCTTACTTTTCCGAATGCATGAATGATGTAGTTATCATTCATCATTACCCCCACATGATTAATCACTCCATCTTTGTCATCAAAAAAAGCGAGATCTCCGGGTTCACTTTCCTCAATAAAACTTAAAGATTCTCCCTGGCGGGCCTGCTGGGCTGCATCTCTTGATAATTTATAACCGTTGAGCTTATATACCATTTGGGTGAAGCCGCTGGCATCAATGCCAAAAGGTGTTTTTCCTCCCCAAAGATGGGGTGCATTGAGATAAAGAAAAGCCGTGTTAAGGATATTTTCTTTGGAAACCTCTCCACTTATTTTTTTTCCATCGTGAAAGTGTTTAAAGAAAGAAACAAAATTTAATACCGATCCCAGGGGGACAGGGATTAAATTCTGATTTCGATCTGTAATAAGTTCTACAACGTCTGCTGAAAAAACCGGTTTTTCCAGGTCAAACTCGTTATAATCAGTTTCAGAAATAATAAGATACTGATTGTTATCGATCCATCCTTCACAGGAATCGTATGCAATGCGAATACGCGACCAGGAGGCCCTTTGCTCGAGAACTTTAAAATGTTCCCCGTATAAAAGCTGACTCATCATTTCGCAGCTGTCTGAAGGCTCGGACCTGAGCGGGACGATACTCAGGTTGCAAATTCCATATTGCATTAAATAGTACTTATAAAATTAACTGCGTTCAATTACAATTGCCGAAGCACCACCACCACCGTTACAGATTGCCGCAGCTCCTGTTTTAGCATTATTCTGTTCCAGTACACTAAGCAGGGTAATTATAATTCTTACTCCGGAGCAGCCCAGAGGGTGGCCAAGAGAAACAGCACCTCCATTAACATTGGTGTTTTTATCTGTAAGGCCTAACAATTTCATGTTAGCCAAACCAACAACAGAAAAAGCTTCGTTAAATTCAAAGAAATCTACTTCCTCTTTTGATATTCCTGCTTTTTTCAGGGCTTTAGGTAAAGCTATGGCAGGTGCAGTTGTAAATTTGTTTGGATCCTGGGCTGCATCTGCATATCCTTTAATGGTACCAAGAATCTTTAATCCCAATTCTTCGGCTTTTTCACGACTCATAAGTACAACTGCGCCTGCACCATCATTTATAGTCGAAGCATTTGCGGCAGTAACAGTTCCTTCTTTTGAGAAGGCAGGCCGCAAAGCACCAATTTTCTTGATATTTACATTCTTATATTCTTCATCTTCCTTTACCACAACAGGATCTCCTTTTCTTTGTGGCACTTCAACAGGAACTACTTCGTCATCAAATTTTCCTTCTTCCCATGCCTTAGCCGATCTCTGGTAGGACTGAACTGCAAATTTATCCTGGTCTTCCCGGGTAAATTCGTGTTCTACTGCACATTCATCTGCACAAACACCCATAGCCATCTGGCCATATACATCGGTTAAACCATCTTTTTGGAGTCCGTCAATCATGGTTGCAGGACCAAATTTTTGTCCGTTTCTCAAATGAAGGTAATGAGGGATCATGCTCATATTTTCCATTCCCCCTGCAACAATAATATCGGCATCACCAAGCATGATGGATTGTGCGCCCTGCATCACAGCTTTCATCCCGCTGGCACAAACTTTATTTACGGTGGTACATGGCACGTTATAAGGAATTCCGGCTCCTACTGCAGCCTGTCTTGCCGGAGCCTGTCCATTACCGGCCTGTACGACATTTCCCATTAATACTTCTTCCACCAGTTCCGGCTTCAGGTTAATTTTTTCAAGGGCACCTTTAATGGCTATAGATCCAAGCTTTGTGGCCGGAACAGTGGATAAGCTGCCCAGGAAACTACCTATGGGAGTTCTTGCTGCGCTTACTATTACTACTTCTTTGCTCATTATTTCTGTTTTAGTTTAGTATTGCGAATTTAATGATTTTATAAGGAACAAACCAATGTACACCGTTTCAGCAGTGATTTTTTAGTACATTTGACAACAGTTTATTATTTATGGAACGATTCGTAAATTTTCTTTATAAAAATCAAGCATTATTTTATAAAGTCTTTTTGTTTCTGCTTACTACATTCCTGATCGTCTATTTATATCCCAAGGGAGGAAAATTTAAATATGAGATCCCAAAAGGAAAGCCATGGCAGTATGACAATTTGTACGCGCCTTTTGACTTTGCAATTCTTAAAACTCCAGAAGAAATTGCTGCTGAAAAAGAGCGTATCAACGAAACTCATATTCCGTATTACGAATATGATGCAGATGTTGTAGATAGTGTCGAAAAAGCCCTGGTGGAAGAATTTTCTGAAATTTTTCCTGACACCCTTCATAGGGTGCAGAGAAACCGGCTGAAAGATTTTGTGGAAGAAACCAGGGAGGATATCTATGATCATGGGTTGATTCAGGAAATAATTCCCTTAGAACCGGGGGAGCTGGTGTATTTGCGAAAGGGAAATGAAGCGAACGAAATTGCCTATCAAAACATCCTTAAACAAAATGATCTTCGTACTTTCTTAAACAGGAGAATAGATGAAAATCGGCTACAGTTGTTTCAGGATGAGCTGCTGGAATTGTTTTTTAATTCCGTGAGGCCCAATGTGACCTATGATGAAGAGTTAACCTTACGGGAACTCGAAAGTAAATACAATCAAATCTCTTATACCCGAGGAAGTGTGGAGCGGGGGACGATTATTGTTTCCAAAGGAGAAATCGTAGAAGGCGATAAGCTAAAGATTCTAAATTCCCTGAAAGCAGAATATGAGTCGCAAGTGTGGAGCCAGGCCAATTACAATTGGGTGGTGTTTGGGTACAGTTTGTTGGTATTTCTGGCTTTGTTAATGTTGTTGCTGTTCATTAGGAAGTACAGGCCCGATATTTTTCAGAATAATATAAAGGTGACCTTCATCTTTTTCAATTTACTGCTCATGGTGATGCTCACCATTGGAGTGATTAATTTCAATGTGAATTATGTATATGTAGTGCCGCTATGTATCTTACCATTAACCTTAAAAGGCTTTTTCGATTCCCGGTTAGGGTTATTTACCCACGTAATTACGGTAGTGCTGTTAGGTTTTGTGGTGCCAGATAGTTATGAATATATGTTCTTGCAGATCATTGCAGGAATCGTTACTATTCTTACAGTTTCTGAATTATATAAGAGGGCCAATCTTTTCATTTCTGTGGGCCAGATAACCCTCATTTACATTATTTCTTATTTTGCTTTTACCATCATTCAGGAAGGAGCTATTTCTGAAATTAATCCTGAAGTCTTTTTAATGTTCCTGCTGAACGGTCTTGCCACTTTATTTGTACAGCCATTGATCTACGCTTATGAAAAAATCTTCGGATTGGTTTCTGACATGTCACTTCTGGAATTATCAGATACAAATACAAAGCTTCTTAAGGAGCTTTCAGATAAGGCTCCCGGAACATTCCATCACTCTCTGAATGTAGCTAATCTTGCTGAAGCCGCTGCAAACGAAGTGGGTGCAAATGCAATGCTGGTAAGGGTAGGAGCGCTTTATCATGACATAGGAAAAATGCAGAATGCCACCTATTTTACCGAAAATCAAACTACTTCGGTGAATTCTCACGATGAATTGTCTCCAAAAGAAAGTGCACAAATTATCATTGAGCATGTTATCAACGGAATTGAGATAGCGAAAAAACGCAATTTACCCGACAGGGTGATTGATTTTATCAGGACACATCACGGGACTACTACCGTATACTATTTCTATAAAAAAGAGCAGGAATCAAATGAGAATGTAAATCCCGAAGATTTTCGATATCCCGGGCCTATTCCCTTTAGTAAGGAAACAGCTATTCTTATGATGTGTGATAGTGTGGAAGCTGCCAGTAGAAGTTTAAAAGAGCCTACGGCCAAGCTTATTGATAATTTTGTAGAGAAGATCATCAATAAGCAAATGGAAGAAGAGCAGTTCCATAATTCAGATATTACCTTTATGGAAATTCAGCAAATCAAAAAGGTGCTGAAAAGGAAACTGAAGAACATCTTCCATTTGCGAATTGAATACCCTGAATAGTTTTTCTAATATACTTTAACTATTTCCACCTCTTCATCATTAAAAGTGAAATTGTCTCCTGCTTTTTTGCCATCCAGGTGCTTATAAATAGGGGCATCTGTAGATATAGCGTATACACTCGTACCGTTATCAAGATCAATTTGTCCTAAAGGTACAGAGATGTAATAAAAGCTGTTTTTCGTCTCTACAAGACTACCCGGTCTTACTATTTCACTTAAATGGTTGCGGTCCAGATTCGCCAGTGTTTCCTTCATCTCCTGTGCGTGGTCCAGGTAACCGGTATGTTTTTCATATTCGGTTAGGAGTTCCCCTTTATTTCCATATTCATCGAAATCGGGGTGCATGTTATTTTCTGCATTCTGCCCGCTTATTTCATCCATTTTTCCACGGTACTTCGCGATTTGCTCATTTACAGAGTCTAAACATTTATTGAATAATTCTTCTTTATTTACGCTCATGTTATCGTTTTTTATAAATTTATTGAACGTGCTATGGATAAAAGAATAATTAGGAAAAATTTAATATCCTGCTAAATCCTTAATATAAGTCCATAGACTTATATTTTGCAGATATAAGTCTATAGACTTATTTTTGTGTGTTATAAGCATGTAGGCTTATAAATTGTTTATATTTGAATATGATAGCAATATTAACAGCCGATTTAATAGACTCGTCTCAATATGAAGATGAGTTATTAGCTTCTGTACTTAACAAGCTTAAAAAAGAGTTTGATGAAATTCAGCAGTCTTCCAGGGCGCAGGATATTCGTTTTAATATTTTTCGCGGCGACAGTTTTCAGGGAATAATTCATGACCCGAAAAATGCGTTACGCATTGCGCTACAAATCAAAGCGGCAGTTAACCAGATACATCCCGAAGAAACGAAAAAGAACAGGACTTACTCTAAAGTAGCAGATTTCAGGATTGCATTGGGGATAGGGAGCATTGATTTCGAAAGGGATTCAATTTCGGAATCAAACGGGCAGGCTTTTCATTTTTCGGGAAGAACACTGGATGAAATGAAGAATGAGAACCAAAGGACAAAAATAAAAACCGAAAATGAGGAGATCAATGCCGAATTCAATACGAGTTTCTTCTTACTGGATATGTTGATAGAAAAATGGAGTACAGCCTCTGCCGAAGTGGTGTATTACTCCTTAAAAGGATTAAAAGAAAGGGAGATTGCCGAAAAAATCAATGTAAGCCAGTCTGCCGTGAATCAGCGAAAAAAGGCCTCCGGGTGGGAAGCAATTTCCAGGCTGGTAGATAGATATGAACAAGTAATGGAGAAGAATTTTAGTCATGGGTAATCCGGAATTAATTCTCATCCAGCTTTTACTGGCACATATCCTTACAGATTTTGTGTTTCAGCCAACTTCCTGGGTACGGCATAAACAACAGCAAAAAACAGCTTCCGGATATTTATATTTACATTCGGTAATTGCAGGATTACTTACCTATTTGATTTTGCAAAAATGGGATTTATGGATTGTACCGCTGGCAATTACAATTTCACATTTCTTTATAGATCTTTGGAAGCTTCGGCAGGGAAAAGATAACCTCAAAATATTTTTACTGGATCAGTTTTTTCATTTGTTGGTGATCTTTGGAGTCTGGATATTTTTGACAGGAACCTGGCAGGAAATAATGCCATTTGTGGCAACGGTATTTAATTCACCATTTATACTTGCCATCATTTCGGCTTATATCATTGTAATATTTCCGGTGGGGTTTATCATTGGGAAAGCTACAAAGCGCTGGCAAAGCGAAATTCAGGATATCAATGAGAAAACAGGATTACAGGATGCAGGTCTTTATATCGGGATTTTTGAGCGAATCATGGTGCTAACATTTATTATTACGGGAAATTTCTCTGCCATAGGATTCTTAATCGCGGCAAAATCTATCCTGCGGTTCAATGATAAAATTGAAATTGGAGCCAGAAAGCAGACGGAATATGTTTTGATAGGCACGCTAATGAGCTTTGCCATTACGATACTTCTAGGCCTCCTGATAAATTACATCTCCTTCCAGTAACTGAATGTTATTCTGCAGGGAATCCCTTACCAGGTTCATCATTCGTTTGTTGAGGGCCGATGAATTTCCGGTGTAAAGCACATATTCCTCCACGGTGAACTGCCCAATAATAATTCCTTTTAAACTATTTCTGAATTTAATGTCCCTTTGTACTGCGTTTTCAATATAAAGTAACCTTTTCTCAATACTCAGTTTCAGAAAAGCATTTTTGTGTTTACGGGTATAGTTTTTAAACACTTCTATTAAAAGGTCTTTCTGGAATTTTATGACCGGTCGAAGTGTTTTGTTTTGAAATTTCTCTTCAGGACTCATATTTTCAGAGACTACTGCTGAAGTAATTTCAGGACGAATTGCCAGTAACTGTTGCTTTCTATCTTCCATAACAGCTGTTTTTCTAAAGATAAAAAGATCATTAAGCCAATTAAGAAGGAATCCTGTTTCTTATTAAGGAGTTATAAACAATCAGCGGAGTTAAATAAAATTAAACTCTTTTTAAAGCTGCATGCTTCTTTTTACCTTTAAAGAAAGTATATAAAACATGATGACCTCTAAAAATCCATATACAGGCGAAGAATTACAACAGTTTGAAGAAATGTCTTCCGGGGAAATAGATCAATCTTTGAAAACAGCTGAAACAACTTTTCAAAAGTGGAAAAACACGAGCTTTCGGGAACGGGCAAATTTAATGAAAAAGGCTGCTGCTGAACTTCGGAAGAATGACCGGGAATATGCAGAAACCATTACTAAGGAAATGGGTAAACCAATTGGTCAATCCTATGCAGAGGTAGAAAAATGCGCCTGGGTATGTGAATATTATGCAGAAAATGCTGAAGATCATCTTTCACAGGATGAAATTGAGACCGATGCAGTAAAAAGTTATATCAATTATGAACCTTTGGGTATTGTGTTAGCAGTGATGCCATGGAATTATCCTTTTTGGCAGGTGTTCAGGTTTGCTGCTCCGGCTTTGATGGCCGGAAATGTTGGGGTACTTAAACATTCCAGTAATGTGATGATGTGCGGCTTTAATCTTCAAAAGGTTTTTGAAAGAGCCGGTTTTCCAAAAGGATGTTTTCAAAACCTGGCTATTGGCAGTAAAAAAGTGGAGGAGGTGATTCGGGATAAAAGAGTGAAAGCCATTACCCTTACCGGAAGTGTGGGTGCTGGAAGATCTGTTGCGTCTACTGCCGGCGAAGAAATTAAAAAATCTGTACTGGAACTCGGGGGCAGTAACGCGCTTGTAGTATTTGACGATGCAAACATCAGTGAAGCTGTGAAAACATGTGTACAGGCAAGGTTTCAGAATACAGGACAAAGCTGTATTGCAGGAAAAAGGCTCTTACTGCATGAATCTATCACCGACGAATTTCTGAAGAAATTCAAAAAGAAAGTGCAGGATCTAAAGAGCGGAGATCCTATGGATGAAGACACTTTTATAGGAGTACAAGCCACCGAAAAGCTTGCTGAAGATTTGGAAAAACAGGTAAACCAATCGGTGAAAGCAGGAGCAAAGATACTTTTGGGCGGCAAAAGAAATGGTGCATACTTTGAGCCCACCATTTTGACCGGGATAACAAAAGATATGCCCGTGTGGAAAGAAGAGACCTTTGGACCTGCAATTGCTGTTATGACCTTTAAAACAGAGGAGGAAGCAGTAGCATTGGTCAATGAATCGGAATACGGACTCGGGGTTTCGATCTTTACGGTAGATTTCCAGAAAGCAAAAAAACTAATTCCGCAATTTAATGAAGGTGCTGTATTCGTGAATGAACTCGTAAAAAGCGATCCCAGGTTACCTTTTGGAGGAACTAAAAATTCAGGATATGGCAGGGAACTTTCGTTTCATGGAATAAGGGAGTTCGTGAATATTAAAACCGTTTACTTCAACAAATTTTAAAACATGTCAAAACAAAATATTTCATTAACAGCAGACAATGTGATTTTTTGCACTTCAGGAGAATCCACTAAGATCCTGTTGGTACAGCGTAAATATGATCCTTACAAAGGCCTGTGGGCGCTACCGGGCGGATTTCTGGAGGATGAGGAACCACTGGAAGATGGAGCAAAAAGAGAACTTGAAGAAGAAACCGGATTAAAAGTGAATAACCTGAAACAGCTTCGTGCCTATGGTACCCCCGACAGGGATCCAAGAGGAAGAACTGTGAGTATAGCATTTTGGACGGTGATCTCTTCCGAAGAAAAGGTTAAGGGAAATGATGATGCAGCCCTGGCCCAATGGCATAATATTGAAAATCTTCCAAAGCTGGCTTTTGATCACGATCTCATTGTAAAGGAAGCGCTTCAAAGATATAGAGCTGAAAAAGGTTTATCTTTGCAGTAACTTTAAAAAGATATATAATATGAGATTTCACACCAGAAAATGGATCAAACCGCAGGATTTAAATCCAAACGGATCCTTGTTTGGAGGAAGATTGCTGGAATGGATAGACGAAGAATGTGCTTTGTACAGTATCATTCAGCTTGAAAATCCGCGAACGGTCACAAAATATATTAGTGAAGTAAATTTTCAGAATTCTGCGCGGCAGGGAGATATCGTGGAAATAGGCATTGAGGTGGTGAAATTTGGTACAACCTCGCTCACCATGAAATGTGAAGTAAGAAATAAAATGACCCGATTAACCATTATTAGTATAGATAAGATCATAATGGTTTCCCTTGATGAAGAAGGTAAGCCTAAACCTCACGGAAAAACAAAGGTTGAGTTTGTAAAGGACAGACTGAAGGATTAAGGCTCGCTCTCATTTTTTCTATCACCTGAAAGTCTTATGGGGAAATCTTTTTCGGGGCCGTAGAGTTTGAGCTCCTTAATATCGGCAGGTAAATAGTAACCGTTGGCTTCCAGGGCTTCTTTCACTTCCCTGATTACTTTGCCTTTGGTGACCATGGCAAATCTTCTGAAATCGGTAGTGTCCACCCAAAAGAAGACTTTCAGGTTTACAG
>JACLAD010002671.1_pt1 | contig 42974 bp, 36 predicted proteins | sample 8027901 | NCBI WGS metagenome assembly JACLAD01 (sample SAMN15725071, study PRJNA655200) | protist metagenome | isolation source: fluorescence activated cell sorting (FACS) single amplified genomes of... | place: Spain: Blaines Bay Microbial Observatory, Mediterranean Sea | collected 2016-07-05 | reverse complement strand
CGCAAGCGGCGATACGGGTGAAGAAATTCTGCTCGAAGCGACGGCAACATCTGGCTGGTTCGGCTTTAAAGATGATGTCGCAGTTCGCATTCGCCCTGTTGAAGGCGCGACCCGCGTAGATATGCGTTCAATCAGCCGTGTGGGTTTGTCCGACCTCGGCGCGAACTCGAAGCGCGTCTATGGCATGATGATGGAACTCCAAGACCGCGCTGACGGCCGCACTACGCCTTAAGTTCAAGTCTGGACAATCGCCAAAGCTCTCGCCACTCTCTCAAAAATAAAATCGGGAGAGAGACATGAGACTAGCAGCATTGATACTCGGGGCGCTCGCCCTGACCGGCTCAGTAATGGCGCAAGATGGCACAGAAAAGAAAACTCATAGCTGGTATCCATCCAAATATGGCGGCGCAGATCGCTTAGGCGCCGTCAATAATCTCTCAGCCGAGAAAACCGCCGAGGCCGCAAAGCTGATAAAACGCGGCAAGACGTTCAGTCTCGGCATGGTGACGGGCCGGGACACACCCGCTTACGGCCCGCGCGAGTATGACGTTACGGTTCTGCAACTGTCCGATGGGTCTGGCACCCCGCTTGGCGCGAACCAAGCTGTCGGTAATGACGATATTGTCGATACATCAGTTGGCATTGGCAGCCAGATTGATGGGCTTGGCCATATGGGGATCAACCATCGCTACTATAATGGCGTCCCGGTTGCGGATTTCGTCACAACATCTGGCCTAACGCAGTTCGGAACGCATAATTTGCCACCGATAGCGACGCGCGGTGTCTTGCTCGACATGACGAAAAGCTTCGCTGATCCAGTCCCTGCGGGCACGTCATTCAACAAAGTTGAAATCGACGCTGCTGCCGCGCGCGCTGGCGTTACCATTGAGAAAGGCGACGTGGTTTTATTCCACACAGGCACGATGAAAGCCTCCGAAGGCGAAACCGAGTTGAACCCGCTTGCGCCGGGGCTTGGCGTTGAAGGTGCGCAATATCTAGCTGACTTAGGCGTGGTTGCGATTGGCGCAGACACTTGGGCGCTGGAGGTTTTGCCGTTCGAAAACGAAGCGCGCCCGTTTGACGTTCATCTCACATTGCTCGCTAAGAATGGCGTCTACATCCTTGAAAACATGGCCACGACTGATCTTGCCGCAGACGGGGAAGGCGCATTCTTCTTCTCCCTCGGCGTGCCGAAACTCGAAGGCACAGTGCAAGCCATCATCAATCCCATCGCTATTCGTTAAATCAAAATACCCTGCCCCGGCGAAAAGACTTGCACCGGAGCACGGTCTGGTTAGCTTGCCTTTAACGACAGGTTCAGCGTGAAAACACGCGAATGATTTTTGGAGGAAGAGTATGAGCGACACTGCAGCAGCAGCGACGGACGGGCATATCAACGGATATCGCTCGAAAGGCTACAGAACATACGTTCTGCTGGTCCTCATGGTGGTCTACACGCTCAACTTTATTGACCGCAATTTGATTGGCGTCGTCGCAAGCGGGGTCATAGACAGTTTTGATCTAAGTGATGCTGAATTTGGTTTCTTGGCGGGGTGGCCATTCGCCATTTTCTATGCGGCAATGGGGCTACCCATTGCCATGGCGGCTGACCGCTTCAATCGCGTCAACATCATCGTTATTTGCATCGTTCTCTGGTCCGTGATGACGGCGCTTTGTGGTTTTGCCGCTGGGTTCATCACACTTATGATGTTCCGAATTGGCGTTGCGGTTGGTGAGGCCGGCTGCACACCGCCAGCCAATTCCATCATCGGAGATTATTATCCAGCAAAAAGCCGCGCGACGGCGCTCGGCATCTATTCGATGGGCGTCACTTTGGGCGGTGTTCTCGCGTATCTATTCGGTGGGCCTCTAGCCGCATTGGAAGGGGCAGACTTTGGAAACTGGCTGAACAGTATCGGTGTCGGCGGCCTTTTCTCTGGCATAGATTGGAGCACGGTCGAAGGTTGGAGAATTGCTTTCGTTGTTATTGGTTTTCCGGGTGTCCTGATCGGCGCGCTTCTTTGGCTTACGGTCAAAGAGCCACCTCGCGGATACTCCGACCCGCCGGGATCACAATCCTTGATCAAAGCCTCCACGAAAGAGACGTTCAAAGAACTGGCATCTAAGCCAAGCTTCTGGTGGATGGCCGCAGGGGCCGCGCTCGTGGCTTTTGTGGGCTATGGCCTTTTCACATTCCAGATCCCGTTTTTAATGCGAGAGCATGGATTGGGTGTCCGCGAAGCTTCAGTAAACTTCGGAGCCCCGCTCTCCGCCGTTGCTGCGGTAGGTACATTCCTTGGCGGCTATCTTACGGATAAATTCTCGTCACGTTTCAGTACCGCTGTGGCGATCATTCCGGCGCTTGGCCTGTTGCTGGCCGTGCCGCTTTACATCTTCGCATTCTACTCGACCAATCTAACGGTATTGTTCATCGCTTGGGCCTTAGCCGCCGTTTGCCATTACGCGTATCTGGGCGCGCAATATAATATCGGACAGGGTGTTGTGTCGGCACGGTCTCGCGCGACCGCAATTGCGATCTTGCTGATTATTGTTTCAATTGTCGGTAACGGTATCGGGCCGCAGTTCGTGGGCATTATGAGTGATTTCTTCACGGGAGCTAATCTTGGCGGCACCGACCTGACCGTCAGCATTTGTGCGGCTGGTGAAGGTTTGACCGAAGCGCAAGTTGCGACGTGCGCGGCGGCGAAATCGTCTGGCCTCAAACAATCAATTTCAGTGACGACCTTGTGGTTCATTGTTGCCGCCTTCTGTTTCTACATGTCATCGCGCCACCTTAAGAAAGACTTGGTCGCAAAAGTGGAGGCCGCTTAATGAGTGATACAGTTGAAGCCCCAATTGACAAAAAGTCTCAAACCGAAGGCTATGGCTCATCGGGCTACCGCGCCTATGTGCTGTTCGCTCTGATCGTTGTTTACACGTTTAACTTCATTGATCGGACATTGATTAGTGTTCTTGGCGAAGACATCCGGATAGAATTTGGTCTGACCGACATGCAAATCGGCTTGTTGTCAGGTCTTGCTTTTGCGGTTCTCTATACGTTGCTAGGCATCCCTTTTGCGATGTTAGCAGAGCGTAAAAGTCGAACTTGGATCATCTCTCTCGCGATGGCCGCATGGAGCGCTATGACAGTGGCGTGCGGAATGGCGCAGAATACATTGCAGTTTGCACTTGCACGCGTTGGCGTTGGTATTGGTGAAGCAGGCTGTTCGCCGCCGTCACACTCTTTGATTTCCGACTATTTTCCACCTGAGAAACGATCGAGCGCACTTGGGCTGTTCGCACTTGGAATACCTATCGGTTCCATGCTTGCCGCTTTGGGTGGGGCCTATATTGCGACACGTGGCGGCCTCGATTGGCGCGATGCATTCATATGGATGGGCTTACCGGGTGTAATCGGAGCGATCATATTCAAGCTGACCGTTAAAGAACCTCCTAGAGGCTATTCTGATCCGGGCGGCGCTGAAGCAGCAGCGGCGAGGCGTATGCCATCCCCTTTCAAAGTATTTGGAGAGGTCGGGCGCAAAGCTAGCTTCTGGCACGTCTCTCTTGGCGGAGCTATGGCTTCGTTTGCCGGCTATGGCATCGGTCAGTTCGTGCGTCCGTTCTGGACACGCGCTCATGAGCTGCCGCTATTGGAAGCCGCGCTCATCTTCGGGTTTGTTTTAGGTGTCGCTGCGGGAATAGGTACATTTGGATGCGGAATTGTCGCTGATAAACTAAGAGCACGTCACCCTAACTCGGACTCATGGCTGCCTGCACTTGGCATGACACTATGTGTTCCATTTATGATTTTTGGATACAACACACTCAGCTTCTCCAGCGGGGCGACTGCTATTTGGCTCGCTATTCCGGCCCTCTCAATAGCAGCAGTTCTTCGATACACATACCTAGCTCCAATGTTCTCTGTTACGCAGAAACTAGTTGAACCGCGTATGCGAGCAACCGCAGCAGCCTTACTCCTATTTGTTGTAAATATTATCGGTTACGGCTTCGGTCCACCAGTCATCGGTTGGTTCTCGGACCAAGGTACAAAATGGCAGCTTACGCAAAATCAAGCGCCTGTAACGCTTGCCGAGTGCGGCGCGGCAGAGCGTGTGTTGACGAAAGTGCGCCGCGACGCGCGTCTGTTAGGCAAGGTTGAAATTGGTGAAGCGGAGTTGCCGCAAGATTTCACTCCTGTACCGGATGCAGAAAAAGCAGCAGCAGCAACGACTAATTCTGAACATTGCGCACCCGCCCGTAAAACAGGTGTGCGATGGGGCGTAACTCTAGGTTCGTTATTTTTCTTGTGGGCTGCACTACACTTCCTTCTCCTCAGTCGCACGATGAAGCGTGATCTGTGGACGCCAGAGGAAGACGTCGCTACAGCCTAAGCATGGCTGTCTACACAAACGTCTCCGACGAAGATTTAAGCGCGTTCCTGACTGAGTATGATCTCGGTCAGGCCATCGCGTTTAAGGGCATCGCAGAGGGCGTTGAGAATTCAAACTATTATCTCGAAACGACCAGTGGACGGTTCATCCTGACACTGTTTGAAAAGCGCGCTGATCCAAAAGATCTACCCTATTTTATCGGCTTGAAAGAGCATCTTACCGCAAATGGCTTCTCGTGTCCGCTGCCCGTTGCGGCGAAAGATGGTGCAGCGTTGCGAACGCTTGCAGGGCGGCCAGCGGTTATCGTGACTTTCCTCCAGGGGCTTTCGCCGCGCGTGCCAAATGCCCGCCAATGCCGCGAGCTCGGTAAAGGCTTGGCCAAACTACATGCCGCCGCCAATGGCTTTGCCATGACACGAGAGAATAGTCTCGGTCCAACGAGTTGGCCAAAGCTTTGGCAGGGCAGAGAAGACACGGCGCAGGCGTTGCAGCCGGACTTACCCGACCTGATCACAGGCGATCTTACAGCCATCAAAGATGCAAATATCCCTGCCCTCGACCTGCCCACAGGCACCATTCACGCCGACCTGTTCCCAGACAATGCCTTCTTCCTCGGCGATGAATTCACAGGTGCAATTGATTTCTATTTCGCGTGTACGGGCGCCCTCGCCTATGATCTCGCGATTTGCATGAATGCGTGGGCGTTTGAGCCAGACGGCGCGTTTAATTTCTCCAAAGGCGCGAACCTGATCGCCGGATATGAAAGCGTGCGCGCCCTAGAAACGGCAGAGCGCGAGGCGTTCCAAACGCTGTGTCTTGGCGCGGCGATGCGGTTCTTTCTGACACGGCTCGTCGATTGGAGGGACACACCAGCGGATGCTTTGGTTAAGCCAAAGAACCCGCTCGACTATGCCGCAAGGCTGCGTTTTCATCGCACCGCCAAGAGCATTGGCGATTATGGCGGCTAAGGGATTTCCCTTATCGCCACCGCCAAAGCGCCGCCGCATTCTGCACTGATAAGGGCCACCAACAGCCCGCGTGGGAGGATCACATATGTCAGACACAGCAGAACCGCGTGAGTTTAAGCTGCCTGATATTGCAACTGTCTCAATGAGCGCACCGCTCGGTTGGCTGGAAGGCGGTTGGCAGGATTTACAGCGGGCCGCCCTGCCTTGTCTAATTTATGGCATCATCCTCGCCGCAATCAGCGCAATGATAGCTTGGGCGCTCGTCTTTAGCGGCGCTTTTGCGTGGGTATTCGTCTTGGCGGGTGGATTTTTCTTGCTCGCGCCTGTGCTCGCTATGGGCTTTTATGAAGCGGGCCGCCTGCTGGAAAGCGAGACCCAACCAAACCTCACGGATATGATCTTGGTGCGCGGCGCGTTGCGCCTCGATCTTGCCTATCTCGGCTTTGCGCTATTGATGATTTACCTCTTTTGGACACGCATGGCCCAGATCGTCTACGCCCTATCGACCAACCAACTTCATAAGACGCCGCAAGACTTTCTCGCCTTCATGCTGACCACATCCGACGGTCAGATCATGGCCCTCACTGGGACAGTGATTGGGGCGATCATCGCGCTGCTGGCTTATGCCTTGGTCGTTGTGTCAGCGCCCATGTTACTCGACCGCAAGACAGATGTTTTCATCGCAACGATTACCAGCTTCAGGGCCGTCACGAAGAACCCGGGGCCGATGCTACTTTGGGCCATCATTATCGCCGTATTGACTGCGATTGGGATTGCGACAGCCTTCCTTGGCCTGATCTTGATTTTCCCGCTGATCGGTCTTGCCAGCTGGCGCGCCTATCGCGAGTTGGTGCCGAACGCGTAAGTTCTCCCTAGGATAATCTGGACAGCGACCCACAGCGCGATACCCTTACCTTCAAGGCCGATAGAGCCATTGGAGGAGTTATCAGATGCACCCGAGCCACCATGCCGCCACACATCCAGATAAAGCCGCTTACATCATGGCTGGATCAGGCGAAACCGTCACGTTTAAGCAGCTTGAAGATCGCTCCAATCAAATTGCGCACGCGTTTCGCACGCTTGGGCTAAAGGTCGGCGACACGATTGCGCTATTTGCGGAAAACTCACCGCGTTTCTTTGAGATTTGCTGGGCCGCGCACCGCGCGGGGTTGTATTATGTCGCGATCTCGTCACGCCTCACCACGCCTGAGGTCGACTACGTTATCAGTGATAGCGGCGCGCGTTTGCTGATCGCCTCGCACGGGCTTCGTACTGTGGCTGAAGAGGTGAAAGCCATCACCTATTTGGACGCTTACTGGTCGATTGATGGCAAGATATCTGGGTTTGAACCGCTAGAAGGGGTGCGCGCCGGGATGCCAGAAACCCGTATAGATGATGAGCGCGCAGGCACGGACATGCTCTACTCCTCAGGCACGACGGGGCGGCCAAAAGGCATTCGTCCGCCCCTGCCTGAAGACCAGGCGATTGATGCTGGAAATGCGCTGGTGATGATTGCACAGGGCCTGTTCCGGATCGTGCCAGACGGCATCTATCTCTCGCCAGCACCGCTCTATCACGCTGCGCCGCTGCGTTGGTGCATGACAATGACAAAGTTTGGCAACACACTGATCATCATGGAGAAGTTCGACCCTGAAGCTTATCTGGCACTGATCGAAAAGTACAAAGTTACCCACTCGCAGACTGTTCCGACCATGTTTGTGAAGATGCTGAAACTGCCAGAGGACGTTCGCAGCAAATACGATGTTTCCAGCCTTGACGCGGTGGTTCACGCCGCCGCGCCGTGCCCAATCCCTGTGAAGCAACAGATGATCGAATGGTGGGGGCCGGTGATCGAGGAATACTATGCCGGCTCTGAAGGCAATGGCATGACATGGGCAAATTCCGAGCAGTGGATGAGCCATAAAGGCACTGTCGGTTTCCCGATATGGGGTGAGCTTCACATCTGCGACGAGAATGGTGATGAGGTTGCCATCGGTGAGGAAGGCCAGATTTATTTCGGCGGGACACCCACCCCGAATTATCACAATGACGAAGAGAAAACCAAAGGCGCGCTTAACCCGAAGAACCCGGAATGGTCGTCGCTTGGCGATGTCGGTAAAGTTGACGAAGATGGCTTCCTTTACCTGACCGACCGCAAAGCGTTCATGATCATATCGGGCGGTGTGAACATCTATCCCCAAGAAGCTGAGAACATCCTGATCACACACCCTGCCGTCGCAGATGTTGCCGTCATTGGTGTCCCTGACGAAGAGTTTGGCGAGTCCGTCAAAGCCGTTGTTCAACCGATGGACGGCGTCGAAGGCACTGAGGAACTGGCCGAAGAACTTCTCGAATTTTGCCGCAGCCAACTTGCTAAGATCAAGTCCCCCCGCAGCGTTGACTTCGACCCTGCCCTACCTCGCCACCCAACCGGCAAGCTCTACAAACGCCTAGTGCGTGACCGCTATTGGGGTAATAAAGATAGCCGTATCGTATAAGAACCCACTTGCAGGATACCTCGCGACCGTTCAGTAATCATTTCAAATAAAAACATGGGAGAGAAAATTATGGCTGATCCAACAGTCGTTCAATACGCAGATCTAGAAAGCCTTGTCGGCCAAGAATTAGGGCCATCAGACTGGTTCGAAGTTGATCAGGACCGCATCAACACATTTGCCGACGCAACAGGCGATCATCAGTGGATTCACGTCAATGAAGAGATGGCCGGAAAAATGCTCGGTTCAACTATCGCGCATGGCTATCTTACCCTTTCCCTCCTTCCGATGTTTGGCCCACAGGTTTTAAAGGTTGAAGGCGTGTCACGCGGGATCAACTATGGTGCAAACTCCGTTCGCTTTACGAATATGGTGCCGGTGAACTCCAAACTTCGCATGCGTCAGGTTGTAAAAGAAGTGAACGAAAAGGCTGGCGGAAAGCAAATGATCTCGACATGTACGATCGAGATTGAAGGCAAAGACCGTCCGGCTTGTGTGGCTGAAGCCATTACAATCCTTTATGGATAACCGTTAGTTCTCACCCCGTAGGGTAATGCAAAGACGAATTATGTGTGGCAATATCTGTCTATCTGACAGTAGGACCCGCCTATGATTCGTCTTTTTGCTTTTATGCTTCTCGCGTTTGGAATATTCGCCATCCAACCGAGCAGTGCCCAAACACCCAAAGAACTCTATGAAGGCGCCAAAGCGCGGATGCTCGCGAAGGATCCGACCAATGTCTTCCGCGACCTAAGCTCAGCCTGCGACCAGAGCTATGGTGATGCTTGCACCCTGTTGGGCGGAATATACAGCGCCGAGCACGAGAACACCAATTATACATCCGCCTACAGTTATTTCGTCAAAGCCTGTAACCTCAACAGCGCGGGCGGTTGCGAGGGTAAGGGTAACCTCGAATATGACGGCAAAGGAACGACAAAGAACGATCCAGCCGCACGGCAATCCTATACAAAAGCGTGCAATGGCGGCGACGCCAACGGATGCTACCTGCTTGGGACGATGCAATATAATACAGAAGGTGGCCCTAAAGACCTGACAGGCGCCCGCTTATCTTTTGAAAAGGCTTGCTCCCTCGACAGTCCACGAGGATGTGAGAACGCGGGTTACATGCAGAGGAAAGCCGAGGGCGGTGCGCAACACTATGCACTTGCCCAGGCAAGCTATCAGAAAGCCTGCGACTTTGGACGCCCAGGCAGCTGCAACATTCGCGGGATCATGCACGAACGAGGTGAAGGACAAGCGATTGACTTCACGAAGGCAAGCAACATGTACCGGAAAGCTTGTGATGGCGATTATGGCCATGGCTGTGATAATCTCGGCGACCTTTACAACAATGGCACTGGCGTCGCGAAAGACATGGTTGCCGGAAATCTTGTCTACGCGAAAGCTTGTGACCTCAGCGTACCCGCAGCCTGTTATCAGGTCGGCTACTCAGCCCATTACGGCCGTGAGGCGCCCGTCGACTATGCCAAAGCAAGAACGGCTTATGAGAAGAGCTGCAATGAAAACTACGAGCGCTCCTGCAACAATCTCGGTGTGTTATATGCTGAAGGCAAAGGCGTCCCAAAGGACCTAAAGAAGGCGTTCGATCTCTACACAAAAGCATGTGAGCAGAACAACGCTATCGCGTGTCGAAATGTCGGAGACTTTCTGAACGATGGTCGTGCCGGGGAAACTGACAAGGCCAAAGCTCACACATTCTATATAAGAGGGTGCAAAGGCGATGATGCAGCCGCCTGCTATCAAGTCGGCTATGCATACCATTATGCCCGTAGCGTTGAGAGTGACTTCGCCAAAGCAAAAACCGCCTATCAGACCGCCTGTGACAAAGATTATGCCCGGGCCTGCAACAATCTCGGTGTGTTATATGCTGAAGGCAAAGGCGTCGCAAAAAATGACCAAGCCGCGCTCTCACTCTACAAAAAAGCGTGCACGCTAAAAAATGGTCTTGCTTGCAGAAATATCGCAGACTTCGCCAAATCAGGGCGCGGCGGCACATCTGACCTATCCAAAGCGCGAACATATTATGCACAAGGGTGTGAGTTGAAGGACGGCACTGCATGCAACAATCTGGCTTACGCGCAATTTCAAGCTGAAGGCGGACCTATTGACGAAACTGCAGGGCGCGCGAATTATCGGAGATCATGCGACCTGAATTTCGGCCGAGGCTGCAGCAATCTAGGCCTCGTATTATTCAACGGCCAAGGGGGAGCTAAAGACGCTGTCACAGCAAGATCTATGTTTAAAAAGTCCTGTGATCTGGGCTTCATGGACGGCTGCAGAAATCACGGCGTTGCATTGCGCGATGGTATTGGCGGACCTGTAGACCAGACCAGCGCAGTTGCGGCACTTACCAAGGCTTGCAACGGCGGAATCCAAGCGGCCTGTCAAATGCTGCAGCAATAGCTATATAAAGCAGGAGACAGAAGGAGAGGTTTCTTATGCTGCCCCCAAAAGCGATGCCAAATTTGACACGTATAAAACGCACGAACGCCGAATGGCGCGAGCTTCTGACCGATGAGCAGTTTCGTGTCGGCGTTAAAGACGGCACAGAGCGCGCCTTCTCTCCCGGCAATCACAATGATGAAAAACGCGACGGCGTCTATCACTGCGTCGGCTGCGACACCCCGCTTTGGTCGTCGGAACACAAGTTTGACAGCGGCACGGGCTGGCCAAGCTATTATCAGCCAATCCGTGAAAGCGCCGTTGAAACCAAGACCGATTTTAAACTGATTTACCCCCGCACCGAATGCCATTGTGCCACTTGCGGCCTGCATATGGGGCACGTCTTTAAAGACGGGCCACCCCCAACGGGGCAGCGCTGGTGCATCAACGGGGTCGTTCTGAACTTCAAAGTCGCCGGGACATAAAAAACAAAACTGGACTATTTCGGGTGCATGGTTAACTTGCCGCTATTCGATAAATAGTGGAGCTATACGATGCGCCTATCCCTCCTTCTTGCCAGCGCCGCGAGCCTTGCCGTGCTGAGCGGTTGCAACGCAACCAATGCCGAGACACCTTCAGAAATAGAGACTGTAGAAACTGTGAAATTAACGCCCCCTTTCGCGAAACGCGTCGATGAAACGATTACCCAAGTTGGCCGCACGCGTGTCGATCCATATCACTGGATGAAAGACGAAAACTGGCAGCAAGTCATGCAAGACCCAACCGTCCTGCGCGCCGACATTCGTGAATACCTTGAGGCTGAAAATGCCTTCACCAAGGCAAAGATGGAAGAGCCGCTAGAGGCCCTTAAAACTGAACTTTTCGAAGAGATGCGCGGCCGCATCAAGGAAGATGATCAATCGCTGCCAAGCGTTGACGGTCCTTACGCCTACCTCACGCGCTATCGCACAGGCGGTGAATACCCAATCTTTGCCCGCAAGCCAGCTACCGACGTTTATAACACCGAGGCCGAAGACACGATCCTGCTCGATGGTGATGCAATGGGCGAAGGCAAAGCCTATTTCGCCTTTGGCGGTCTTGGACACTCACCGGATCATAAGCTCGTCGCCTATTCCTATGACGATCAAGGCTCGGAGATTTATGACATCAAGTTCCGCAATGTTGAAACGGGCGAGGACCTGCCAGACGTCGTTAAAGGCACGACAGGCGGCTTTACTTGGTCTGAGAATAGCGACGCTGTTTATTGGGTTGAGCGCGACGACAATGGCCGCCCAGTTGCGGTTCACCGTTATCAGATTGGCGGCGATGGCACATCGACCGAAATTTTCCGCGAGGAAGACCCGGGCTTCTTCGTAAGCGTAGGTAAATCTCAATCCGGGAAATACATCTTCGTTTCATCAGGTTCTCACACGACATCCGAGTATCGCTATTTCAAAGCTGATAGCGCGGCGCCAGAACCAAAGCTTATTTCCGCGCGTGAAACCGATCTCGAATATAGCGTTGAACATTGGGGCGATGACTTCGTTATCTCGACCAATGCCGACAACTCTGTCGATTTTAAAATCGTAACGGCCCCTGTCGACAATCCTGGGCGTGATAATTGGACCGACCTCGTCCCACACAAGCCTGGTACGCTTATCCTCGACATGGAAGTTCTGGCCGGGCACTTGATCCGCCTTGAGCGCAATGAAGGCCTGCCTCGGATTGTTGTCCGCACGGCTGATGGCGCTGAAAATACAATTGCCTTTGACGAAGCCGCTTATGATCTCGGCATGTCCACAGGTTACGACTATGACACCACAACGATCCGTATCGACTATTCCTCCCCTTCAACACCAGAGCAGGTTTACGACTATGACCTGGTGACTGAAGCGCGTGTGCTACGCAAAGAACAGGAAGTGCCGTCTGGTCATGACCGCACAGACTATGTCGTAGAGCGTATTATGGCCCCTGCCCGTGATGGTGAGACTGTGCCGGTGACGATCTTGCGCCACAAGGATACGCCAGTTGATGGCAGCGCCCCGATGCTGCTCTATGGCTATGGCTCATACGGCAACACGATTTCTGCCCGCTTCCGCACGACGCCTCTGGCACTAGCGGATCGCGGCATGGTCTATGCGATTGCACATCCGCGCGGTTCAATGGCCAAGGGCTATCAGTGGTATCTCGATGGCAAGCTTGAGAAGAAAGAGAACACGTTCAACGACTATATTGATGCAGGTCATCACCTGATCAAAGAAGGCTACTCATCACGCGGACAAGTTGTTGGCATGGGCGGCTCAGCGGGCGGCCTGTTGATGGGCGCAGCGGTCAACCAAGACCCTGAAATGTTCGCTGGTATCATCGCGGCTGTGCCCTTCGTCGACGTGATCAACACAATGTCTGACGAGAGCCTACCGCTCACCCCGCCAGAATGGCCGGAATGGGGAAACCCGATCACAAGCGCCGAAGACTATGATACGATCATGGCCTACAGCCCTTATGACCAAACCGCTGAGATGAACTACCCTGCAATGCTGATCACGGGCGGCCTATCTGATCCACGCGTGACCTATTGGGAGCCAAGCAAATGGGCGGCGAAACTGCGCCACGAAGCGCCGAATGCTGGTCCATACTTCCTGCGTGTCAATATGGAAGCTGGACATGGCGGCGCATCAGGCCGCTTCGAAGGGCTGAAAGAAACCGCGCTCGAATACGCCTTCGCCCTCGCCGCAGTCAGCAAAGCCGGCGACGTCGAACTGGACTAAAGTCCGCGTTTAGAATAACTGACATCAGGCCAGCTCTGCGTATCGCGGGGCTGGCCTTTTCTTTGGGCAACGACACGGAACCCGCGCCATGACCGATACTCTGCCCGGAATTCTCGATAGCCACACCGTGGCGGACAGATATTCAGACACGCGTCTGTGGTTGATCGACGCCATGCAACGGATTGAAGCGGACTATAATCGCTCATCCGATACGCATTTGCACAAGCTTGATCTTGGCGGCTTGGATGGCATTAACATCTACCTCAAGGACGAAGCTATTCATCCGACGGGTAGCTTAAAGCATCGCCTGGCGCGCTCGCTAATTTTGTATGGTCTCTGCGGCGGACGCATTGGGCCAAAGACGACACTAATCGAAGCTTCTTCCGGCAGCACCGCTGTATCAGAAAGCTATTTCGCCAAGCTTCTGGGTCTGCCCTTCATTGCTGTTGTTCCGAAAGGAACGTCGTCTGAAAAACTGTCCGAGATCACGCGCTATGGTGGCCGTGCGGTAGAGGTTGAGCCGGGCGATATATACACAGAAGCTACCCGCCTAGAAGCCGAAACAGGCGGATACTATCTCGACCAGTTCACCAATGCTGAGCGCGCAACCGATTGGCGGAGCAATAATAATATTGCCGAAAGCCTGCTGCAGCAGATGGAGCTAGAACAGTACCCTGTTCCGGATTGGATCGTCGTCGGCGCTGGCACTGGCGGGACATCAGCCACAATAGGCCGTTATCTGCGCTATCGGTCAGAAACTTATGCAACCACTCGCGTTTGCGTTGCCGATCCGGAAAATTCGGTCTTTTTTGAAGGCTTCAAGACTGATGACGAAACGCTCACCGCCTATTGCCGCTCACGCATTGAAGGCGTTGGCCGTCCGCGCATGGAGCCGTCATTCATTCGCCCGGTCATAGATCGCATGCTAAAAGTCTCTGATGCCGCCAGCATTGCGACCATGCGCTGGCTGAAAGATAGGACGGGCCGCCGCTTTGGGCCTTCTACAGGTTTGAATGTCTATGCTTCACTGAAACTCGCACTCGAAATGCAAGATGAAAAGCGCGAGGGCAGCATCGTCACGCTGATCTGTGATAATGGAAATCGTTATGAGGACACGTGTTATAATGATGAATGGCTGGCGTCCCACAGCATAGATATCCAGCCGCATTTCAACTGCCTGAAACGCTTCGAACCCAGAATATAAAAAAAGCCCCGACCTTTTGGCCGGGGCTTTTCTAATTCAATTGGGTGCTTGGCTTAGCTATAGATCTCGAACAGACCTGCTGCGCCCATACCGCCGCCGATACACATGGTGACAACGCCCCACTTTGCGCCGCGGCGCTTTCCTTCGAGCAGGATAGAGCCTGTGCAACGTGCGCCCGTCATACCGAATGGGTGGCCGATAGAAATCGATCCGCCGTTCACATTGTACTTCGCAGGGTCAATGCCGAGGCGATCGCGAGAGTAGAGGCACTGTGATGCAAACGCTTCGTTCAGTTCCCAGAGATCGATATCATCGACAGTCAGACCATGACGCTCAAGCAGGCGAGGGACAGCAAACACTGGACCGATACCCATCTCGTCTGGATCGCAGCCTGCAACGTTGAAGCCTGCAAAACGGCCAAGTGGCTCAATGTTGCGTTTTGCTGCTTCAGTAGCTTCCATGACAACAACAGCCGCAGCACCATCAGACAGCTGAGATGCGTTACCCGCTGTCACATACTTGCCTTCTTTGACTTGCTGACCGCCATTGAACACCGGCTTCAAACCAGCAAGCGTTTCAGCCGTTGTACCCGGACGGTTACACTCATCACGCTCACAAACCACATCCTGATATGTCTCTTCGCCCGTCTCTTTGTTGAAGAGCTTCATACGTGTTTTCAGCGGTGCGATTTCCTCGGCCATGTAGCCATTCTTTTGGAACTCAGCTGTACGGCGCTGTGATTCAGCAGAATACTCGTCCTGTGCTTCACGGCTGACGCCATAACGCTCAGCAACGATTTCAGCTGTTTCGATCATCGTCATCCAGATCGCTGGGTGCATGCTCATCAGCTGGTCTTCAGTGTAGCGGTGCAGGTTCATGTGACCTGAGCGTGAGACCAAAGACAAGCTCTCTACGCCGCCGCCAATGGCGACTGGTGCCCCTTCAGCCGTCACAGTGTGCGCCGCGTTTGCAATCGCCTGCAGGCCAGAAGAACAAAAACGGTTGATCGTCGCGCCAGATGTTGTGGTTGGGCAACCAGCCCAAAGCGCAGCGTTGCGGGCCACGTTGTGACCTGTCGCGCCTTCTGGCTGCGCAGAGCCGAGATAGACGTCTTCAACTTCAGCGGCCTCAATACCAGCGCGCGCAATCGCGTGCTTGATGGCGTGACCTGCCATTGTGATACCATGGGTATCGTTGAGCGAGCCGCGGCCCGTCTTTGCAAGGCCCGTGCGGGCGGTGGATACGATTACGGCTTCGCGCATAAGTAACTCCCGTTAGTGTGTTATGTTGCGCCGCACCCTACCCGCGCGAGTGGCGCAACGCTAGGGGTTACGTTGACGTAAAGTGGAACGACGTCGCGGAAACCCCTTCACGAAACCGGGAGATGGCCTTAAGCGTCGCAAAACACAAAGGGAGAAACACGCATGAGCTTGTTCAAATTCGTTATGAAAAAAGGCAAAGACCTGATCGCAGACCGCGACGCGGTTGCAGCCAAAGCGATTAAAAAGGAAGTCGAAGATCTCGGCCTTGATGATGATCTTGGCGGTGACTTCCGCGTCCTCGTCGATGGCAAGACTGCAAAGATCGAAGGTAAAGTGCCGGATCAAGCCACGAAAGAGAAGATCATTCTCGCCGCTGGCAACATCAATGGCATCGGCGAAGTTGAAGACAGCATGAAGGTCAAGTCGAAGGCGAAAGCTGAGGAGTCTGTCTTCTACACTGTAAAGTCTGGCGACAGCCTCTCTAAAATCGCCAAGAAATATTATGGCGACGCGATGCGCTACCCCGATATTTTTGAAGCCAACACACCCATGCTAAAACACCCTGACCGCATTTATCCGGGCCAGGTCCTGCGCATTCCGGGCGCGACCGCCAGAGCTTAAGCCCCACCTTAAGGAACAGTCATGCTGCGTTTGCTAACCGCTTCACTCCTCATGAGCAGTTCGCTCGCAGCATGCGCTGATCCTACACCAACACCACCTGTTGATCCGGCGGAAACAAAGGCGTCAGTCCCGGCAACAACTGAAATCCCCAAAGCGACCTATTTCATCACTCCTAATATGTCTGTGCCTGAAAATGCGGATATGAGCCGGGGCGATGTCCCCCGCGACGATTATGGCCGTCCCTACGCATATGAATATCTCGGTAAAACGCTGCCTGCTTTTTCGGGGCCACTTGCCACCGGGCGAAGCTTTTCGTCCAATACACTTGCTGGTAAATGGACCGTAATCGAGGTTTGGGGCATCTGGTGTCATGACAGTATGAATGACGCACCATACGCCGCCGCCTTGGCAACAGCGCTCGCGCAAGATCCTGACGTAGACTTCATGTCGATCCATACACCGCAAAATGCGACACGCGCCGATAAAGCGCTCAAGGCCTATGACTCTGTCGCGGCCTGGCTTGAGGAAAAGGGCTACAGCTTCCCAACCGTTGTCGATGAAGACGCTTCTATACGAACTGCGCTCAAGATCAGATGGACGCCGACCTACCTCGTTATTGCACCAGACCTCACTGTGCAGGGCTTCAGAACAGGCCTCGCAGATGCAGAGGGCGAAGCGGTAAAAGACTTCGTGAGAGATATCGCTGCCACCCGCGCAAAGTGGGCTGCGCAATAGTCGCAAAAACGTCAAAATCGCCTTATTCTGACACAGCGTAAACCTCGCTCGGACGGGCGTCCGAAAGAATATGCAAAAATCGCGATCATAACCGTAATTTCATCAGAAAACGGGCCGAATGGGCTTTGAAAACTCGCCTGTCAGGGGGTATTAACAAGGTGTAAACAACCCCCAAGACAGGCGGACCCTCCCCATGCTGCACCCTTCGACCAAAAAACTCATTGACCGCCTCGCCGAGATGACTGAGCGCGGAAAAATCAAATGGACCGAAGGGGAAGACGGCGCGCCCGTCTACGCGACTGAAGGCTACAGCGTCACACTTACAAGTGAGCCAAATGAGCTGATCATTTCAAGCAAAGATGGCAAAACCCTCGAGCACGCCGATCTTTCAGAACTCGCTGAAGCAACCAACGAGACAGGCACGACCTATACTGAGATTGTCGCCGACATGTCGCGGGAAGCATCACGAGTCGCGCGTGGCACCGAAGCAGCAATTTCGACACTCCTCGCCGGCATTGATTTAGACGGCGACGGTATACCAGATGTCTTCCCAGAAGCTGAAACTGTTGCAGAGGTCGCACCGACAGAAGAAGCGCCTGAAGACGTCGCCGACGAAACTGAAATTGCAAGTTCTGAAGAGGTTGAAGCTGAAACTGAAGTCGCGGCGAGCGAAACGGATGATGCTGAAGTCGAAACTACTCCAATTGACGAAGTCGTAGCAGAGGTTGAAGAGCCTGATATGACAGAGGCTGTCGCCAAACTCGCTGATGAAGTGAATGGCCGCGATGATAATCATGACGCTGTAACCTCACTGACCGCGGCAGCTACAGGCCTTGCAGCGGCTGTTGCGATGGCAGAAGCTTCGCCAGAGACTGAAGAAGAAGCCGTTGAGGCCTCCACCGAAGAGGACACAACTGACGTAGTTGGCTCGCTAGAGGGAGAAGCCACCGATATGGTTGAAGAAGCAGAAGAGACTATCGAAGCTTCTGAGGAAGAAGCCTCTGCTGAAATTGAAACAGAGACTATGGTGGCAGCTGAGCTAGTTGAGGAAACTATAGACACTGACCGCTACATCCCATTCGGTTTGGAAAGCGCCGAAGAGGTTGAGATTGAAGAGGTTGCTGCAGCTGAACTTCCAACTGAGACAGAAACAGAGGAAGTCGTAGCTGAGACTGAGACTGAGACTGAACTTGAAGCTGATAGCGGCGACGATGAGGCGAGCGACAATATTGCTCCCATCGCTGCGGCAACGGCGGGTATCGCAGCTGCTGGATCGTTCATCGCAAGCGCCGCCTCGGACACCGTTGAAAGCGTCGAAGATACTGTATCAGAAACAGTGGAAACCGTTGCTGAAGCAAGCTCAGAGCTGACCGAAGAAGCAGCCGACCAAGTCGAGGCGCTAGTTGATAGCGGCACCGAGGTCACAGCGGACATTGTTGAAACCCTAAGCGAAGAAACGAGCGATATTGTCGAAACAGTTCAAGACACGGTTGAGGAGACTGTCTCAGAAGCGGCTGATATCACAAGTGCAGTGGCTGCTCCGGTTACAGAGATGGCCGAGACGACATTTGAGACGGTGACAGAAGCTGCCCAAGAGACGACTGACAATGTTGTAACTTTTGCAGGCGATATCGCCGATGACGCCATCGACGCCGTAGAGGCGCCTTTTGAAGCCGTCTCTGCGACAATCGAAGACACTGCCGCAGAGATACCTGAAGCAGAGACCGTAGAAACTGTAGAAACGCCGGCAGCGCCGGTTAGCTTTAGCCTCAGCGGCATGGGCGCAGGGTTTGGCCTCGGCGCGCTAACGGCGACAACCGAAGCCTCTGGCATCCCAGACACGTCTGAAACCGAAACGCAACTCACCCCGGAGCCTGAGAAGATCATTATCGATGCAACCGATGATGTACCAGCGCCAACGCATGACACCGCACAAATTGAGACCGCCTCCGAAGCGCCGACTACTCCTGTGGCTTCAGATGATGCTGCGGAAGGCACCGAAGAAGAAGGCGATACAATGCTAAAGCCACGCACGCGTTTCAATCCATGGGATTGATTCGTGTTTAACTCACGATGAGAAAGCGCGCCTCCGGGCGCGTTTTTTTGTCCGGGTCTGTCATAAACCGTTGCTGTCGCGCAACAAAATTGAGCAAACACAGCCAATAGATACTGCAGGTGCCGCAGCGCCATTGCGAAAACCATATATACCGCTTTATGCCGCGAGTCAGAGGCTTCTTGCTAGGTAGAAGTCCGCCCAACTGACATAAGGTGACCCGCTCATGTCTCTACGAACCTCCCTAAAACTGACAGCCGCCGCAGCAACGCTCGCCGCGACACTTGCTGCCCCTGCCCTGGCCCAGGAAACTGACGAAGCTGACGCCCGCCGTCTCGCTCCTGTTGTGACCACGGCCCAGCGTGTTGAGCAAGATGCTCAGGACGTTCCGATTTCAATCACGACAATCGCTGATGAAAAGCTCGACAATTTGAAAGCTGGCGGTGCCGACATTCGCTTCCTCTCTGCACGTGTCCCTTCGGTTATCGCTGAAAGCTCTTTCGGCCGTGCCTTCCCGCGCTTCTACATTCGCGGCATTGGTAACACCGATTTCGATTTGAACGCATCACAGCCTGTTTCGCTCGTCTATGATGACGTGCCTTACGAGAACCCGATCCTCAAAGGCTTCCCGGTCTTTGACGTTGAAGGTGTTGAAGTTCTGCGCGGCCCGCAAGGCACGCTGTTCGGGCGCAACACACCGGGCGGCATCATCAAGTTTGACAGCGTCAAGCCAGGTGAAGCCCACAATGGCTACCTCAAGGCCTCAATCGGTTCGTACAACACAACCGAAGTCGAAGGCGCTTACGGCAACCGTGCTTATGAAGACCTCGCTTACCGTGTTTCAGGTCTTTACCAGCAGCGCGACGCGTTCGTGGACAACACATTCACTAACGAGTCCGATCGTTATGAAGGCTACGAAGAGTGGGCTGCCCGCGCGCAATTCCTCTGGAGCCCATTTGCCGACACAGACGTTCTTTTGAACGTTCACGCCCGCAACAATGAAAGCGATGCGCGCCTGTTCCGTGCAAATATCATCACGCAAGGCCAACGCGGTCTCGCTGACGATTTCGACTTTGAAAGCGTTGCCTTTGACGGTGACAACTTCCTCGAGCAGGAGTCTTTCGGGATCACACTTCGCGTTGATAAAGAAATCAATGACGTGCTCGACCTGACTTACATTTTTGGTCGTGAAACAGCCGAAGTTGAATCTCGCGGCGACATTGATGGCGGCTTCGGTGCAGCCTTCCTCGGCGCTGGCAACTTCGGACCGGGCTTCATCCCGTTCCCGTCTGAAAGCTCTGGCGCAGTCGATGACCTAACCCAGACAACCAACGAAATCCGCCTCGCATTTGACGATGGTGGTTCATTCCGCTGGCAAGCTGGCGTGTTCACTTTCGATGAGACATTGCAGATCACATCACGCAGCTTCGACACACTTGCTCCGGGCCGCCCTGAAAATGGTCGTGCAACCCGTGCTGGCGAAACAAATGCGTTCAGCTTCTTTGCTTCAGCCGCATATGACGTGACAGACCAGCTAACCATTGCTGGCGGTGCGCGTTTCACTGACGAGAAAAAAGACTTTGTCGTTGAGCGCCAGGTCGGCCCGTTTGGATCAGGCACATTCGGTCCAGTTTCTGGCAGCGTTGGTGACGAACAAATCAGCTGGGACGTGTCTGCCACTTACGCAGCAACAGACGACCTGTCTGTGTACGCACGCATCGCTAAAGGTTTCCGCGGACCATCAATCCAAGGCCGTCTGGTCTTTGGCAACACGGTCTCTGACGCCGATAGCGAAACAGTCCTGTCGTACGAAGCTGGTGTGAAGTCTGAGTTCCTCGACAACCGCGTCCGCGCAAACGCAAACGTCTTCTTCTACACGCTGGAAGATCAGCAGCTGACAATCGTCGGCGGCACGAACAACACGGTTGCGCTATTCAACGCGGATGAAGGCCAAGGTTACGGCTTTGAAGCCGATATTGAAGCCGCGCCAATTGATAACCTGCTTATCACAGCGGGCCTCTCTTACAACAATACTGAGATCAAGGATGACCTTCTGATCGCACCGGGTTGCGGCGCGCCATGTACGGTTCTTGATCCGGCCGTCAACGACGCCAACGGAAACTTCCTCGGATATAATATCTCAGGCAATAGCTTCCCGAACGCGCCAGAATGGATCGGTAACTTCACAGGTCGCTACGCCATCCCAATGCAGGGCGGTGAGATCTACGCATTCACAGACTGGGCGTATAAAGGCGAAACCAACTTCTTCCTCTATGAGAGCACAGAGTTTGGTGAAGACGGTTACTGGCAGGGCGGCGTTCGCGCTGGCTGGCAGGGTGAAAATGGCCTCGACGCATCTGTCTTCGTCCGCAACGTCACAGACGAACTAGCGCTGACAGGCGGCATCGACTTCAACAACCTGACGGGCTTCGTCAACGAGCCACGCACTTGGGGTGTTGAGCTTGGTTACAGCTTCTAAGCGCTGACATAACTTAAATCAAAAAGCCCTCGCCTTTCGGCGGGGGCTTTTTTTGCTGCTGCGCTAAGCGCTGGCGCGCACGCAGCATAAGCGGGTTCCCGATCCTCGCTTCGCTCCTCCGATGAACAATGCTCAGGGCTACTATCCATGCTCGCAGAAATTAAGCGCCTGCGGCCTGGTTCATGTGAGGGCGAAGCCCGATACGGAACCTGCTTTGTATCGCTGGCGCGCAGTGCCTTAGCACCATGCCAAATTTACTCCGCAGGCACGCGCGAGGGATGTTCCCAGCCTTTGCCGGTCGACATCCGATACATCCGCTTGAATGGCTTCATCGTCATGATGCGATACACTGCTGGCGTGAAGTAGAGAGCGAGTAGAGCCGAGCCTGCCACACCGCCTGCAATCGCAGTTGCCAGCGGCATCCAGAACACATCGCCTTGCAATATAATCGGAATGAACCCGCCCATCGTGGTCAGCGTCGTTGCTACAATGTGGCGTGTCGCAGCGACCACGATCTCGCGTTGGGCAATAATATCGTCATTGCGCGCGGCTTCATTGTTCGTGAGCAAAGCGAGCACGACGATCGTTCCATTGATCGAAATACCGAGCAGCCCAAGCGCGCCGAGAATAGCGTTAAATCCGAGCGGCAGATTGAACATCCAAACGCCCGCAAAGGCTAAGCCCATCGCCATGAAACCAACACCCATGACCAAGAAGGCCAACCGGAAAGAGTTGAAGACGAGCGTTACCGCCCCCAGCATCACAAGCACCAAAGGCACCGCCAGCGACGCCAAGTTCGCCATAGCTTCAGACTGGTTACTCGCCGTTCCGCTTTCAATAAGATCATAGCCCGGCGGCAGCTCAAACTCTGCATCAACCAAGCCTTGCTTAAAGTTTGCAAGAATAGGATCAGGCAGAGAGTACGGTTCAACAAAGGCATAAATCTCATTAACCCGCCGTCCATCAAGGCGAATGATTGAGGCCGTTTGCGGGTCAAGCGTTATCTCACCCAGCGCTGAAATAGGTGTCCCTGCGCCAGCGCGGCCATTGCCAATCGTTTTAGAACGCAGATCAGACAGCAAGCTGCGGCGCTCAGCAGGTGCGATGACACGGACAGGAATCTCTTCAATGCCTTCCAGAATAGACCCGGCCGGAACGCCCTCAAGCTCAGCACGGATATCACCTGCGAGTGAAGCCAAACGCTCACCCGACATGGCCGTGGCCACTTCGTCGGCGCGGATCGTCATTACCGGCGCACCCATTTGTAGCTTGGCTTGCGTGAATGTCACACCTGGCGTTTGCGACAGAACAAAGCGCGCTTGATTGCCATATTCGTTGAGGATCGCGAGATTGTCGCCGCGCAGATAAAATGCGATTGGCGCTGGCGTTGGCGGCCCCTGCTCAAACGGCGTTGCCAGAATTTGGGCAGTTGGAAACTCGCGGCGGAGTGTTTCCGACACATCGCTGACCAAAGCCCGCGCTGTCTCATTGCTATCCAACTGCACGAAGCCGCTCGCAAAGCCCGCAACGCCTTCAGTATTGTTGAACGAGTTATAATAAACACGAGGTCCCGGTTCACCGACAACAAAGTGGACGCCGACAATCTGCGGATACTGTTCCCTTAGAAGCTGCGTCGCACGTTCGCTGACGTCAATTGCCTCATAGATTGTCGCTTGTTGATTGAGGCTAATCTCAAGCTGGAATTGGTCACGCTCTGTCGGCGGGAAGAATTGTGTCGGCAGCTGCCCCGCGAGGTAAAAGCCCGCCATGACGGGAACAATACCAATCGCAAGACCAATAACTGGATTACGAAGCACACGCTCAACACTCCAACGGTAGCCATCCGTGATCGTATCAATCTTGATTCCATCGCGCCAAAACCGCTTCTTACGCGTCGAACGTTTTGGATCATCGAACCACCCCGCAATCGCCGGAATAATCGTCATCGCCACAACAAATGACATAATGACAGAGAACATCACGGATGTCCCAATCATGCCAATAAACTCACCCGCAGGCCCCGGCATGAATGCAATCGGCGCAAATGCCAGTGCAGTTGTCAGCGTTGAGGCAAAGAGTGGCCCGAAAAGCTTGCCGAGAGAGTGCTCAATCGCATCAATAATACTGAGGCCACCTGCGCGCTCCTGTTCGAATTCATCAACAACAACAATCGCATTATCAATCAACAGGCCAAGCGCGATAACGAGCCCCGTCACAGACATCTGATGCAACGGATAATCGAAGAACTTAAACAGCGTCAGCACCAGCGCGACGGTTAGCGGCAAGGCCAACCCGACCGCAATCGCTGCGCGCCAACCCATCACAAAGAACAGGACAGCAAACACAATCAGCGCTGAATATATCAGGTTTTGAGCAAGGCCGTTTAGACGCGACACCGTATAAGTGCTTTGATCATAGATAATCTCAATGCCGATATCTTCCGGCGCACCCTCTGCATACTCAGCGACCATTGCCCGTGCGCTGGCGGCCCAGACATCAACACGTTGGTTCGGCTGGATGTAACCCGTCACAAAGATAGCCCGCTTGCCGTTGCTAAACGCGAGTTTGGTTGGCGGGTCTTCGATGCCTTTGACGACGTCCGCAACATCCCCCACGCGGAGCGCAGACCCATCCGGGCGCTGCAATAGTGGTACTGTCCTGATACGCGCAATGCCGTCAAACTCGCCGCTGATTTCTAGTCCAAGGTCACTGCTCTGCCCGCGCATCTGCCCAGCAGGCGCTTTCGCATCCGCCGCGCCGATCAGGCGCGCAGCATCATTGAGCGACAGGCCAGCTGCCGCCAGCGCTTCCGGATCAGCGATAACGCGGACTTCCTCTTCGGGCAGCCCCATCGTTTCGGCTTCATCGGTGGCGTTAATGCCCCTAAATCTGTCTTCCAGAATTTCAGACATGCGGGACATAACGGCCAATTCAGGCTCGCCTTCGCCTTCCCACTTCACCGCAACCGTCATCGTCGCCGCGCCAACAAAGACGCGTTTCACAAAGGGTATACTCGCGCCCTCAGGCAGATCGCCCTGCGCAAGACTGACCTGCTGGCGGATCAACGTCCAAGCATTGTCCACCTCAGCAGCCGTTAAATCCTCAGCGATATCAATCGACACTTGAGAGACGTTCGCGCGCGAACTCGATTTGATCTCTGCGACCTCTGGAAGCTCCAAAAGCCGACGCTCAATTGGATCCGTAATCGTCGCTTCTATCCGCTCAGCGTCAGCGCCCGGTAGGGTCGTCAGCACATAACCAAACCGTTCAATCAGGGTCGGGTCTTCTTGGCGTCCCAAAGTCAGGATCGCAAAGAACCCACTGATCAGCGCAACAAATATGCTAAGCGCTGTCAGGCGTGGCAGGCGGAAGAATAACGAGAACATCAGCTTATCCGTTCGTTACGCTCGTGGCGGCAAGATTGGCTTCAATCGGACTAACCGGTTGCCCCGGTGTTATGCGCTGCAATCCGTCTAGGATGACGCTGTCACCGTCGCGCACCGCGCCGCGCACATAAACCCGGTCACCAGCCTGATGCACGATCTCAACAATACCCGGTTGAGCTAGCCATTTGCCCCCTTCACGGCGCGCCACATAGACCGCCCAAAGACCGTGATCACTCTCAGAAAGTGCCGACACAGGCACCCAGAAGCCTGCTTCATTTATCGTCTGCTCCAACCCAATCCGCACAACAGCGCCTGCTGAAACAGTCGCTGGGTCGACAATATCGAAGATCGTCGAGACAGTTCGCTGTCCGCTATCGATCACACCGGTTACCGCACGCAGCTTGGCCTCCGCTTCACCCTGATCAGTCGTCAGCATGTACGTTTTACCAACCTCAAGTGTCCTTGCCAGTTTCGCAGTCAAGCCAATGCGCGCTTCCAACCGCCCTGTCTCAACCAGCTCAAAAACAGGTGAGCCCGGTCCAGCAATCGCGCCTTCATCGGCCATGCGGGCTGTAATCGTGCCTGAATACGGCGCGACAATCTTCGCCAGATCAATCTGCACCTTCAGCGTATCAGCATTCGCTTGCGCCGCCGCAATCCGTGCGGCTGCTGTATTCGCCTGCGCAGTCGCTTCGTCAACGCGTTGCTGTGAGACATGCCCCTTCTCGCTCAGGGTCGTTTGGCGCTGTACAGTCGCCAAAGCCAGCGCGTGCGCCGCTTCTGCTTCTACCACAACAGCCTCCGCCGACGCCAATTGCGCTGTCAATCCGCGCACATCTAACGCCGCCAAGGTCCGCCCTGCGCCAACACGATCCCCAACATCAGCAGTCAGCCGCTCAATCCGCCCACCCGTTGGAAAGCCCAATTGGCTGGTCCGGCGCGGCGTAATCGTTCCGGTAAACTTCTCATCGACTTTGAACGCCGTCTCAGTCTGCACAATGACAGTCTGCACTGAAAGCGGCTCCGGCGCTTTGTCAGCAACTTTCGGCCCTTCGGCAGAGCGATTGTTCAGTATGAAAAAGCCGATCGCCGCCGCGATAATCAATAGCAGGACAAAAAAGACTAGCCCTTTAACAGCGGTCGGTTTGCTCTCGCGCACAGGCGCAGCTTGGGTTTCAAATTCACTCATCTTCATGTCTCCATGCCGCGAACGATCTGGTCCGCATGAAATTCAATAAATTCTGCTCGCGAAAGGGTATTCGCTTCAGGCTTAAATGCCGGGAATGTCGGGATATGCGTCATCAACATCGTCAGCCCGTGCAAAGAGGCCCAAACGGATTTGGCTGCGAGCGATGCATCAAGGTCAGGGCGGAACGCGCCAACCGCGATGCCCTCCTCAATCATGCCCTTCAACACAGTGAAGGCCTTGCCCTTCATCGTGTCTTGGAAACCAGGGTCGCCGACTTCACTTTCGCCCGTCTTCGCTTGGCCCACAAATGCCGCTGAGTAGTGATGCGGCTTCTCTACCGCCACGCTGACATATTTAGCGACGCAAGCACGCGCCCGGAGATCAAATGGCTTCGACGTATCGAAAATCTCATGCAAATCGACCATGAGAATTTCGAAGAAGCTTTCCTTCAACTCATCGACTAGCTCGTCCTTCGACCCGAAATACTTGTAAATCGCCGCCGGGGAATAATCGATTTTCTCCGCCAAACGCCGGATCGACAGCCCCTCCGCCCCTTCGCGCGCAAACACGCGCTCAGCCGCAGAGAGGATCATCTCTCTGACTTTCAGGCGGCGCCGTTCGGCGGGTGTATAGGCGTCTTCGGGTGTCATAAATGCGGATATTCCTTTCACATACGAAACAGGTAGAACGCGCGTTCAAAAAGTAAACACTGTTCACTAAAATTTTCTGCGATTGATATAGTGGTGAATGCGAGAAGCGTGCCTAGATAGGAACCATGACAAACATGTTCCCGCCGTCGCCGCCGCTTGGCACGCCAATGCTTGCCGCCCGTTCGAGCGTTGAGGCCCGCAAAACCATCGCGCTGCGCCGCTCGATCAGCAAGCGCTGCATCACCGAACCGGGGCCAGACAAAGCAGCCCTTGATGACCTTCTTACGGTGGCAGCCCGTGTTCCGGATCACCGCCGCCTCGCGCCTTGGCGCTTTTTAGTGTTCGAGGGCGATGCAAGACACGCCTTCAATGACCGCGCCGTGGCAATCCAAAAAGCCGAAAACCCCGACGCCACCGAAACAATGCTCGCTGACACCGGCTGCTATTTCACCCGCGCCCCTGTTGTCATTGCGGTCATCTCCAGCCCAAACGTCGCGCACAAAACACCTGTTTGGGAACAAGAGCTGTCAGCCGGCGCGCTCTGCCAGAACCTGTTGCTCGCCGCCAATGCGAGCGGATGGGCCGGATGCTGGCTCAGCGAATGGATCGCCTTCAGCCCTGGCATCGACGCCCTTCTCGGCCTCACCGAACATGAGCGTATCGCGGGCTACATCTATCTCGGAACAGCGAAAGATCTCTCGCAGGAACGATTGCGCCCTGACATTAGCACCAAGATCAAGCGCTGGACGGCCTAGCGATTATAAAAAAAGCGGGCTAAGCTTCAGCGACCGCCCAATCGCCCGCCGCTAATCTCGTTTAGCTTGTCCAGAATCTGCTGCGGCTTCATTTTCATAAGACCGCCAATATTGGCCTTCACCACCTTGCCTTCACGGACGTGATGCAGGGTCAAATATTGCTGAGATACAGTCACAGCCTCAATATCTTCCCAACGTATCGGAAATACCTTGCCAAAGAGGCTGGTAAAGACCAGCCCTTGGTGCCCCGCCGTGTGGCTCGGCTTACCGCTCAATAGCGCCCAAAGATAAAATCCCACACAGCCTGCACAAAAGGCCAGCAATATCTCCTTGCCAAACGGGATCGCAGCGAAGAAGGCCGCCCGCCGTCCAATATCGCCGCTCTCAAAATCCATCGTGAAGATGACCGCCCCGCACGCCCCGAAGAACAGTGCGCCGACAATCATTATCATATAGCTTTTGCGAAATTTGTACTCGCTCATCGCCCTACCCGCTAATCTTGCCAAAATCTGCGACCGAGTTGATCGCCTCGCGCATCTTGTTGAGCAGGTTGAGGCGGTTCTCGCGCACCGCCGCATCGTCTGCATTGACCATAACGCTACCCTCCCCCTCAAAGAACGCATCGATCGGTCCGCGCAGCGACGCGAGCGCTGACATGGCGGCGGCGAAGTCTTCAGCCTTAAGCGCCGTTTTCGCCGCAGCAACGCCAGAGACCAACGCGTCATAAAGCGTCTTCTCGGCAGGCGCGTCGAGCAGAGCGGCATCAACCATGCCGTCAAAACTGCGCTTATCCTTCTTCTCCTCGGCCTTCAGGATATTCGCCGCACGCTTATAGCCCGCGAGCAGATTTGTCCCGTCCTCAGTCTCCAGAAACGCGCCCAGCGCCTCAACCCGGCGCGTGATGAGAACAAGGTCATCCTCGCCCAACGCGAATACGGCATCGATCAGATCAGGTCGCTGGCCTTGATCGCGGAGATACTGTTTGAGGCGGTCAGCGAAGAAAAACATCAAATTGGAGACTGACGATCCGAGCAGAATTTCAACTTCGGCCTGTGCAGTCATTTCGCTGTTATCATAAGCGCCGAGGCCAATCCCAGTTCGGGCGACAGAATTAAATTGATCCAAAGCACTCTGAGAAACACCAATATGTTTTCGCTCTAGATGTCCTTGAAATTCCTCAACTTGATCAACCTTGGTGAAAGACGATTTTTCTATTGCCACAGATAGCTCGCGCAACAAACTAGCGCGAACCCCATTCTCCAAAATAATCCGCACGACACCCAATGCCGCACGGCGCAGAGCGAACGGGTCCTTACTGCCCGTCGGCTTCTCATCAATCGCCCAGAAGCCGACCAGCGTATCGAGCTTATCGGCCAGCGCCACGGCAATTCCTACCGGATCGGTTGGCACCGCGTCACTCGGCCCTTGCGGCTTGTAATGGTCGCAAATGGCGTCGGCGACGGCGGCAGGCTCACCCGACTCCAGCGCATAATACCGCCCCATAACCCCCTGCAATTCAGGAAACTCATAAACCATTTCCGATACCAGATCGGCCTTCGCCAAACGCGCTGCGCGCTCAGCCAAATCCGCATCCGCGCCAACTTTCGGAGCCAATTCCCGCGCCAGCGCCGCGACGCGTTCAACCTTGTCACCAATTGAGCCAAGCTCATCCTTAAACTTAATCGTCGACAGTTTCGGCGCCATCGCCTCAAGCCCGGTCTTCTTGTCATTGTTCCAGAAGAAGAACCCATCATCGAGGCGCGCTGACAGCACCTTCCGGTTCCCCTTCGCAATCGCCGCACCGCCATCCGCCGCGGCGATGTTCGCCACAACCACAAAATTCGGCGCCAGTTCACCAGTCTTCGGGTCACGCACAGCGAAATATTTTTGGTGCGTGCGCATAGATAGCTGGATCACTTCTGGCGGCAGGCTCAGGAAAGCCGGGTCCATTTCGCCCAGCACAACGTTCGGCCATTCGGCCAGCCCGACCACTTCTTCCAGCAGACCTTTATCTTCAATCAATTCCAGTCCAGCCGCTTTGCAAACCGCTTTAGCGTCGGCTTCAATCTTTGCCCGCCGCGCGTCACGCGTCAGCATGACATGCCCCTCGCCGGACAGCGCTTCCTCATATTCAGCCGCATTGGTTACCGTAAACGGCCCGCGCCCATGAACGCGGTGGCCCTCGGTTGTGTTGCCGCTCACATGACCGTCAATTTCAAATGGTACGACCGCTCCTTCGAAGACGCAAAGCAAGCCCTGCAGCGGACGCACCCAGCGCAGCTCGCCACGCCCTGTCCGCATGGATTTTGGCCAGTGGAAAGCCTTGATAATGTTCGGCACTAGGTCAGCAACGATGTCGGTCGTGTCCCGGCCCTCGACCTTTTTCACGGCAACATAGAAATCGCCCTTCTTCGGATCGGTGCGAATTTCAGCCTCTGAAATATCGCTGAGGCCCGCCCCGCGCAGGAAACCCGCGACCGCCTGCTCCGGCGCGCCAACCTTTGGGCCTTTACGTTCTTCTTCAACGTCAGGCGATCGTGCCGGAACCCCCTCCAATACCACGGCGAGCCGACGTGGACCCGACATAGATCGGCTCGCTTCCGGCGCCAATCCGGCCTCTTTCAGCCCCTTTAGAACGGCATTTAGCAAGTCAGATTCAGCCTTAGCCTGCATCCGCGCCGGGATTTCTTCAGAGAATATTTCAAGCAATAATTCGGACATATCAGTCTCTTAAATTCGATCTAAATCAGTGACAGTGCGCACAGACGCCTCATTATCACCTGTGTTTACAGTGGCTTGCGGTTCTATCAGCATCACATGACACTCCTCGCCAACAGCCCCAGGCCGATGCTCCACCCCGCGCGGTACGATGATAAACTCACCCGCTTCAACAGTCTCAACCCGGTCCCGAAACGCCATCCGCATCGTACCTTGGGTCACAAGGAACATCTCGTCTTCATTCTCATGCGAATGCCAGTCAAAATCGCCGCGAAACTTGGCGATTTTCACGTGCATACCATTCATGTCACCCACAATCTTCGGTGTCCAAACCTCTGAAAACAAGCCGAATTTTTCGGAAAGGTTCACCTTCGTCATGGCAGTGGGTTTTCGTGATAATCAGCAAGATTGGCCGCCGCTTTTTCCGGTTCATCCTGCGCCATAAAGCCAAGAACAACCCGCGTTGTGAAATCACCGCGTAGTTTATCACCATCAAGATAACGCCAATCAGTCACCATTGAGGGATCAAGCGAATACACTTCGCCAGCAGTATATACACTGCCCTCGGCATATGGATTGTGCGTCAAATAACCTAAAATTTTGTCGTCTTCGGTGAACTCGATAAAGACATACCACATATGCTCATACTGCTCGGGCGCTGTTTCAGTGAGAATTTTGAGCATGAAGCTATCGCGCGGATACTCTCCACTCTCCAGCGCTGTGAAGAAAATGTCTATCGTTTCAAGGGCTTTATCAATTGCGGCATTCATTTGCGCGTTGGTCTCATCCACGCCCATGATGCTGCTATCGTCCTCGCGCTCGACATATTCGGAATGCTCTTGCGCCAATGCCAAGCTGGCAGAGCTGAACATTATCGCCACTGAGAGAAAGATTGATCTAAGCATTTGCCCGCTCCGCCTCTTGGCTCGCCCACTGTTCCGCCGCGCCGCGCGCTAGGTCTCTAACCCGCGCAATGTAGGCCTGCCGCTCAGTCGGTGAAATCGCCCCGCGCGCATCAATTAAGTTAAACGTATGCGACGCTTTCAGTGCGTAATCATAGGCCGGCAGCGGCTTTCCTGCCGCGCGCAACGCATTGGACTGGCTCTCACAATCGGTAAACCAGCGCAGCAGCATTTCAACATCCGAATGCTCAAAATTGAACGCCGACTGCTGAACTTCATTCTCATGGAACACGTCGCCATAAGACAGCGGAACTTCGCCTGCTGGATCGTTGAAAGGCAGCTCGTAAACATTGTCGACGCCGAACACATACATGGCGAGGCGCTCTAGGCCGTAAGTCAGCTCACCTGACACAGGAAACACATCGAGGCCGCCAACCTGCTGGAAATAGGTGTATTGCGAGACTTCCATCCCGTCGCACCAGATCTCCCAGCCTAGGCCCCACGCGCCAACGGTCGGGTTTTCCCAATCATCCTCAACAAAGCGGATATCGTGGACCAGCGGATCAATCCCGATCTCATAGAGTGAGTTCAGATAAAGGTCCTGCAAATTGGCCGGGTTTGGCTTCAGGATAACCTGATATTGATAGTAATGGCCCAGCCGCATCGGGTTTTCACCGTAGCGCGCATCCGCCGGACGCCGCGATGGCTGCACATAGGCCGCGCGCCAGTCCTTCGGCCCCAGCGCCCGCAGAACCGTCGCAGGGTGCAGCGTTCCCGCGCCAACTTCCATATCATAAGGCTGCAAAATAGCGCAGCCCTGCTCGCTCCAATAGTTTTGTAAGCGCAGGATCAATTCCTGAAATGACTTTGGTTTTTCTTTGGCTTGAGGCGCGGACATCAGGCGGTTTCCAGTCGAAATTTAGCTTCGCTATCGCCTAACGCCGCCCGCCCCTTTTCGCAACTCTCGGGATACTGCTTAGCCCCAATCCAACCCAACACCGTCATAAGTGATCGCCTGACTGAGCGCAGTGCGTTCACCACCCTTTGCCCGATACAAATCAATCCCGCCCAAGAGCCGCATCGGCCCTGACCGCAGGCCCTTCCGAGCGCGAACAATGACCCGCTTCGCATCAGCGCCGGGAAAACTGCGTACTGGCAGAACAGCAATCTCTCCGGTCTGGCGCTCGATGACAGATAGGATACGCGCCAGTTCAGCGGCGCGGTGGATCATCATGAATGTGCCTTTGGGCCGCAGCGCATAAAGCATTGCGTTGGTCCAGTCTTTAAGCGGAAGGCTTTCCAGATACGCCGCGCCCTTACCCTCGCCCGGCTGTTTGATCGTCCCCTCGCCGAAAAATGGCGGGTTTGAGAAAACGAGATCATAGGCATTTTGCCAGTCAGATGGAATTGCCGCCGCACTTGCCTCAACGATATTGACCCGCTCGCTCAGACCATTCTCTATAACACCGCGTTGGGCGAGCGCGGCCATGTCTGGATCCAATTCAAGCCCGGTGAAAGACATATCTTTTAGGCGCGTTGCAGCAGGTAAAAGCGCCCCGCCTGCACCGCACCCAACCTCCAGCGCTTTGCCTTTCGCATCGGCGTTTAATGCCGCCGCTAGCAAAACACTGTCCGTGCCAGCCCGAAAGCCTTTCGCAGGCTGAAAGACGTTTACTTTGCCGTTCAAAAAGGCATCTTTTGTGACAGCGCCGCCCATCGCTAGCCGCGCTCAACCTCACGCAGAACCCAGCGCGCGCGATCAGCCTGATCTTCACGCACAGTCACGCGGATCGGCACCAGTGGTCCGCGTCCATCAATCACCGCTGTATGCTCATCCAGAACATAAGCCTCGATCCCATCTTCAGCGAGCAAGTGCTTGATATAAGACAGCTTTACGAAATCATTCGTGCGAAAAACTTCTTCCATTTTAATTCGGCTCTTTCTGTTCAGTCGCCAGACCGTATTCGGTGAGATAAGGTTCAAACGCCTCTATTTTACGTATTGGCGCAAGACCTTCCCGCATTCGTGGCCACAATTCTTCAGGAACGCGTGGCTCATCAAGATCAAGCTCTAAGTCGTCATAAAGGTGTCCGAAATACTGATTGAACTCAGGTACATTCGCGACAGCCCGCGAAGCAATGCCAGAAAATCTTCTATATAAAAGACTATCGAGAATGGCAGGCGCCTCCTCTGACAAGCGAAGGTTTAGCTGCCGATTAAGCTCAACGAAGTGTAAATCAGGAGACTGTTTCTCGATATAAGGTGGGCTGTATTTAGCGAAATCTACACCAGTGAAATCAGTGATAAAGTGAAGGTAACCGTCATTGCCTTCAGCCTGCCATTCATAGGGTAAGACGGTCAGTGTATTCGGTGCAGCCCCCACATCATACGCATCCAGATAGCGTCTGACATCTAATAATTTTAGCAGCCATTTCTTGGTATAACTCTTTGAGAATTTCTCTGCGCTTATGGTGCGCCCATTAAGCGTTCCAAATTTATATTGTGAAAGCAAAAAACTGTCTGGCGCGCGCAGATTCAGAAGAACTTTCGCATCTGGCAGTACCCGCCCAATCGCTGCAGAGAGTGCTGCCTGATCAAAGAATGCAAGCCCCTCTTGGGAGAATATCGCGTGTCTGTCTTTGCCATGCGCCAAGATCGCCTCAAACGCCGCATAATCAGGATTATCTTTGCGACGATTTTCTCGCACCCATTTTGCAAGGAGCGGTTTACCATCAAAAACGTCCATACCCGCCTCACAAGCGTTTCTGATTGTTCTTTGAAAGCTTGAGGTTCCCGTCTTTCTGATACCCAAATGAACGATTTGCATGATGGACGGTTTCTCAGACTGGCAAAAAATGGACGCGATCAAAGTCACTTAATCGGTATCTATCGCGTTAAGTTCGATTTTGCCAAACCATTCCCCCTTATACCCTTGTTCAGAGACTATTTGTGTAGGAAGATTTTGACAAACCAATCCACTGACAGAGAGTTGAAACGCTTTGCCACTCAAAGACAATATTATTCGCGGCGATAACCTTGAGCAGTTGAAGCAAGCCTATGATGCCGCGCCTAAAAAGGCCGTTCTTTTCTATCATATCCACAAGACTGGCGGCTCAACACTAAAGCTCGCCCTCGATCAGCATTTCGGTGATGCAAATTTCCGTGTCTCTACCCCGCAAGAGGTGGAGAGCTTTAAAGCACAGGTGGCGAATGGGGCGCTGGATGCGTTTGACAACGTCTTTATACACGGTCATCGCGTCAAAGACATCTGGAAGCTTGTTCAGGCGCAGCGCCCCGTGTTTGGGATCACTGTCCTTCGCCGTCCAACCGAGATTTTCGCGTCACAATACTCGTTTCAGCATTATCGCCACGCACGGCATGATCTGAGCCTCGAAGACTTTATGAAAGAAACGCCAGCGAACCCAATACTCAAGCATCTTGGGTATAAAACGTATGACGAAGCTATCGTCGACGAAGCCAATCGTTTTTCTTTTATTGGCATTACATCCGAGCTCGAAAAGTCCATCGCAATCCTGAACCATGTTCTGTCCATGGAGGACCATTCAACCCAAGCGAAAAATAGAGTGCCCGCTGGTGACTATGCCGAGATAACAGAAGATATGCTACAGGCTGTTTATGCGCTCAACGGTGAGGATAATGTCTTCTTCGATCACTTGCTCACCCGCCACCAACGCCTTTGGCGACAAGCTGAGGCCGAACTCGGCCTAAACCCGAAAAATCTCTTGGAAACCGACGCATCCTTCGCGCAAAAACCTGAGTTGAATTACAATCTGAAAAAGAACGGCAATAAAGTCTCGCTCTTTCTAACGGGTATTGAGTTATTCAGTCGACGTCCAAAGCAAGGGCTCGCCTTCTTTGACAAGGCGGTAGAGCTTGACTGGAATATGCTAGTACGCATCTCGAAGGCGCTAGAAAACACGAATAGCGGCGTGGCTCGCAAATGGGTTGCCGCGCGAGTTGAACAACTCGAAGCCATTGACAGTCCCTACGCACAATCCTTGTCGAAAAGGATGCGACAGCAAATACGCGAGCATGCGGCCCGAAACCGCAGGGAACAGGAATAAGTTTTGCGCTAGAGCTATAGAAACTGATTAATAAGTGGACTAAACCCGCGCTGTGACAGCTAAAGCCACCTCTCGCCCCCATAATGACGTCGCCACAGTCGTCGATCGCCTTCAAGCTATGCTCGAAGATGACCTTGTTGCGACTGAAATCCTTTTAAAAGAGCGCGCGACCAGCCCTGTCGCAGTGATCCCTGATCTTTCCGGTTATATCGTTTCGGCGGGCGGTAAGCGTTTACGCCCAATAGTGACGCTGGCTGCTGCCCACGCCTGCGGAACAGCTAATCATGGTACACACGCGCTCGCGACGGCTGTGGAGTTCATCCACACCGCTACACTGCTGCATGATGATGTTGTTGATGACAGTGATCTGCGTCGAGGAAAGCAAGCCGCTAAGAATGTTTGGGGCAATAATGCTTCAATTCTAGTGGGCGACTTCCTGTTTGCCCGCGCTTTCACGCTGATGGTTGAAACAGGCAGCATCGATATTCTCGGTATCCTCTCCGATGCATCATCTGTCATCGCTGAGGGCGAAGTGCGCCAACTTGCTGCCGCAGGACGCAATGATCTGCCAACCGAAGAATACCTTGCCATTATCGAAGCAAAAACAGCGGCCCTATTTGAAGCATCAGCACGTGCGGGCGCTTTAAGCTCGGGGCCAAACGGCGAGCAATATGCCGACGCCCTCGCAGCATACGGGAAAAATCTCGGCCTCGCCTTCCAAATCATTGACGACGCGCTCGATTATGGCGGCACAACCTCTGTTATCGGAAAAGCTGTTGGCGACGATTTCAGGGAAGGCAAAACAACTTTACCCGTGATTATTGCACGCCGCAGAGGCAGCGCTGATGACCAGGCCTTCTGGGATCGCGCGATGGATATTGAGCACCAGACTGATGGCGATTTAGCCCACGCCATCCACCTCATCCGGTCGACTGGAGCAGCCGAGGCGACGCTGGCTGAAGCTGACGCCTATGCGGGTCTCGCAAAAACTGCACTCAAATCGCTACCAGAGAGCGAATGGACCAAGGCGCTCGCTGACCTCGCCGACTTCTGCGTCAGTCGCGCGCATTAGGCAGGCGGTCCATTTCGACCATTAATTGCTTAGCATAATCAATAATCAAAGCCGCTTCAGCCGGGTGCAGTTCACGGTCACACGTCGCCATTTCCCAGAGATAGCTTATCGTTTGCTCGCGTTCCTCAACCCACTCTCGGCGTAGCCGCGCAATCGCCTCATCGACACGGTCACGCATGCCGATACTGCGCTGCCAGTCATCCGAAAAACCGCCACGTCCTATTTCAGCATGCCGGGCGCTGATCGCCATCCCTGTTTCAATCTCTGACAGATGAATAACATTATCGGCCCGCATCACACTGGCTAGCAAAACACATCGCGCTTCGTTCAAAGTCACATCAACCTCCCCAGGTTGATTGACACTAGTTAACTGACATGAATGCTGAATGAAGCGAGCGACCAAACGCAACTAAGTCTTGCACGATCCGGCGGACACTGAGACAGTCGCCAAATGATCAAACCGGTTTTGTCTTCTCTCGTCTGTCTCATGCTTGCATCCTGCGTTTCAGGGCAGATTGTGACGCCGCAAGCTTTAATCGAGCGGGCCGAAGCCGATGCGAAGCTGCGCAAAGATATTAAAACCTATACAAGCTACGCCGTCGCCAAGTATGCAGGATTAACTGACGATCCCGTACGTTCTGCCGAAAATTATACCCAGCTCCTAGAAACCGTTAAAACTGACCCTTGGGTTGCCGAACAAGCAATATTTTCAGTCTTGCGGCTGGGCGATGTGGACCGTGCCATAGCGCTGGCCAAAACCCTTCCAAAGAGCACGATAGAAGCGACTGAACTGCCGCGCCTTACACTTGCCATCGATGCACTAGAGCGCGGTAAAGATGCTGATGCGCTATACTATCTAAACCAACCATGGCGCAACACCTACCATGCAATGCTCGCACGTAGCCTAGCCGCGTGGGTCGCCCTTGATACAGATCCGGGTACGGCCTTCTCATTACAGGAAAGCGCCGGAAGCGATGACGGTCTCTTTGCTCTCATGAGTCAAACGCTTTCGGCGCTAATGATGGTCAACGTCGACCTAGATGATGAAGCGCTTTCGCGGTTTGATGCATTATGGAGTGTCCGCGCGCGGCTCGCTATCGGGGTTGAAACAGAGACAAGACTACTGGCTAATCGCGGCGAGACTGAGCTTGCCTTGTCGCGCTTAAAGATCTTCCGCGACGAAGTTGGCCGCCATCCTGCCCTCTCAGCCGTGCAGGCTGAAATTGAGAACGGCGCCGTCGCAGCGCCCCAGAAACTCTCAGCCAAACAAGGCACGGCACGCGCAATTTATATCGCGACTGCACCGCAAGCAACGCAAGGCTATGGCGATATACCAGCGGTGTATTTCGCACTCGCCAATCATCTCGACCCCGAGTTTTACAGCATCCAAGCGCTGTGGGCTGAAAGCTTAGATCAAGCCGACCGCCGCATCGACGCCATAGCGCTCCTCGAGTCTATCCCAGAAACTTCAGTTCACCATACTAGCGCGCAAGGCCAACTCGCGTGGGCGCTTCGCCGTGAAGGCCGTGATGATGAAGCTTTAGCGGTGGCGACAGAAACGCTTGCGCGGACAGATGATCGCAATATCCGCATTCAATTAGCTGACTTGCTGCAATCGCTTAGCCGGGATGGGGAGGCCGAGGATACGTTCACTAAGATCATCGAAGCTGATGCAACCGAGGGCGAATATGATTGGCGCATCTACTATGCGCGCGGCGCAGCGCGGGAGCGTTTGGGCGAGTGGCCGCTTGCCGAAAATGACCTCAAGACCGCGATGACGCTTAATCCGGATAGCCCAACCATCATGAATTATCTCGGCTATAGTTGGGTCGACCGCGGTATAAACTTAGATGAAGGCCTGAAACTCATTGAAGATGCGCTGCGCCTTGACCCAAGCAATGGGGCAATCACCGATAGTCTCGGCTGGGCGCACTATAAAATGGGCAATTATGAGCGCGCCATTCATTACCTTGAGCGTGCGACTGAACTCGCGCCTAGCATCTCTGAAATCCTCGATCATCTCGGCGATGCCTATTGGCAAGTCGGCCGTTTCAAAGAAGCTGGCTTCCAATGGGAACGCGCCATGAAATACGCAGTGGATGACGAAGAGCGCGAACAACTCCGCAAAAAACTCGAAAGCGGCTTAGCCCTATTGTCTGCTTCAGCTGCGCGCAACACGAGCGCGACATATCCATGAGCAGCCTGCGAGACATCGCGCCGGCTAAGGTCAATCTCTCTCTTCATGTTGGCCCACCTAAAGAGAATGGGCGACATGATCTTATGTCTTTGGTCACGTTCGCCGACACTGCCGCAGCTGACATTCTAACCGCAGAGCCAGCCAGCGCATTCAGTCTTGCTGTCGAAGGCCCCTTCGCGCGCCAATGCGGCCCGGCAAAAGACAATCTCGTCTTACAAGCTGCTCGCGCTTTAAGCGAAGCGCTAGATGGTGATGCCCCAACACTCGCCTTCAAACTCGAAAAACAACTTCCCTGCGCCGCAGGGATCGGGGGTGGTTCAGCTGACGCTGCCGCTGCACTCCGCCTGATTATCCGCGCGCATGGGGGCGAGAAAGCCATGACCATGGCCGAAGCTATCGCACCGCTCCTCGGCGGTGATGTCCTCGCATGTCTGCGGGGCGTACCGGGCCTGATGAGCGGTGAAGGCGAGCACTATGAGCCGATGCTAGGCATCCCGCCGTTCCCGGCGCTCTTGGTCAATCCAATGATCGCTTGCCCGACAGGATCAGTCTTCAAAGCCTACGACGCCAATCCCCCAAGTAGCGTTCCAGCTCACCCTCTGCCCCCTGCCGGACGCGCGAGGCAAGGTGATTTCGTGGAATGGATTGCGCAAAATACCGCGAATAATCTCGAAACGCCCGCTGGCGCACTTGTCCCTGAAATCAGAACCACCCTAAACACACTCTCTGCTCTGCCGGGCGCAAAGCTCACCCGCATGAGTGGGTCTGGCGCGACATGTTTTACTATATTTTCTGATATGGATGCGGCTGAATACGCTGCTCAGACTGTTAAAGCTCAGCAGCCCGATTGGTGGGTCTGCGCAACACTGCTTGGGGGCGGCTAAAGATGGACGTGTATTCGCTGATCTACCCGGCACTATCATTTCTCATCGCTCTTGGTCTGGCATATCTTCTTGGCCTTAAATCAGACCGTTTAGGCGTGATGGACGCACCCGACGGCGAACGAAAAACGCAAGAGCGGCCGATCTCCCGTCTTGGCGGCGCAATAATCGCAATAGCGACGCTGGCCGCATTCTACATCGCGCTCTCACTCTTCCTCATTGGCTTCGGCAGCGACCTTTTTAGCGCTCTCAAGTCAAGTTTTATAGGCGGATTAGGCGAAGTTGGTACGCTTGCAATTTTCGTTTTTGGCGCATTTTTACTTGGCCTTTCAGACGATCTTTTTACAATTAATACAGCGCTGAAGCTGGGCTTACTCATGTTGCTTTGCATTGGCACTTCTGTCTTCGGCTTACATGCCGACGCGTTAAATTCGCCTTTCGGCAATGTCACCTATCTGCCAGCCCTGATTGCAGGTAGCGTTCTTTGGCTCTTGGTCTTCACGAATGCGACAAACTTTATGGATGGCTCAAACGGCCTCTCAATCGGGTGCGTGACAATCATGCTTATTGGCCTTTGCTTTGCCTTGATCGGTGCTGACGATTTCACAATCGGAAAATGGATGTTCCCACTCTTCGGTGCGATCCTTGGCTTCCTCATCCACAATCTACGCGGCAGGATTTATGCGGGTGACGCAGGCGCGCTCGGGCTCGGGGCTTTGTTTGCCAGTCTGGGACTCGTTTCAGGACTTGAGGTCTGGACCGTCGCAACACCGGCGCTACCTTTCCTCATCGACGTCCTGATGACGCTGATCTGGCGCGCAAAACATGGTCGCTCGTGGCTTCAGCCGCATCTCGATCACGCCTATCAGCGCCTGCGGGTCTCCGGCTGGACGCATATCGAGACGGCTGTTCTCTATTGGGGGCTAACAGCGACCTGCGCAGCCGCAGCCGTCATCGCGGCTAAGGCTGGCGGCGAAGCGCCTTTCATTATCTTCTGGACACTGTGCCTCACGGGCATCGCGCTATGGATGCTGCACCGCCGCTCAACCAAGACCCAAAGCGACTAAGAACGCAGCTGGCGTAATTATCTTCGCACCGCGCCAAGGCGCATTCGTCCACGCCAATGATCCAAGCGCGAAAGCCATCCCCGCGCCGAGAATCATCAGCATAACTTCACTACGCTTCGCCCACCCAAGCGCACCGGCAATAAAAAACACGACACCCCCGATCGCGCCGAGGAGCCCAATAATAAACATAGCGATTTGATAGGCTTGGCCGCCGCCCGCTTTGATCGGCAGATTTGGATTAGCTTCTTCCAATTCACGGGCCAAAGCCTCAAGCAATGATCGATACGTCGCCTGATCAGGGCCCCCAACCATGTTGCAAGTCAGCTTGGTTTCGCCGCTCGGCCCTTTCAGATGCAGCCATTCCGACTGCGTGCCGCGATAGGCAAAGCTGCCCCATGTTGCGCCTGTCAATTCTGACAGCTTTACAGCTTTATCCGCGCCGCGTTTGAGCAAATGGCCGTCCTTAATCGTCCAGACTTGCTCACGCACTAAAGCTGCGGGCTTGAAAGCATATTCCTGCATAGAAAAAGTCCCCGAAACACTGTCTGTTTCGGAGACCTTAGAGTGTATTTGCAAGGAACGCATAGCCCCTAAGGGCTAAGCCTTACATATTCGGGTAAGCTGGCCCGCCGCCGCCTTCTGGCGTTTCCCAGTTAATGTTCTGGTTCGGGTCTTTGATATCGCACGTCTTGCAGTGAATGCAGTTCTGCGAATTGATCTGGAAGCGCGGCGCTTTACCCTCTTCCTCAACCCACTCGTAAACACCTGCCGGACAATAGCGCGCTGACGGTCCATCAAACACGTCAAACTCAGATGACTTTTGGAGCGCGAGGTCAGCGACTTTCAAGTGCACCGGCTGGTCCTCAGCATGATACGTATTTGTAAAAGATACATTTGTCAGCTTATCGAAGCTGAGAACACCGTCCGGCTTATCATATTCAATTGGCTTACAGTCTGCGGCAGGCTTCAGGTATTCATGGTCCGCTTTGCCATGCTTGAGCTGCGGAATGTAGCCAAAGCCAACCATATAGCGCATCCACATATCCGGCATACCGAGCACAGCGCCCGCCATCGTACCAAAGCGGCTCATCAGCGGCTTCACGTTGCGCACGCGGGCTAGATCGGTCCAAACCCAGCTATCTTTAACAGCCTGCTCATAGCTATAGAGCGCATCGTAAGAGCGTCCCGCGCGAATGGCTTCAACAGCTTCTTCCGCCGCCAGCATGCCGGTCTTCATCGCGTTATGCGTGCCTTTAATGCGCGGCAGGTTCACAAACCCAGCCGAACAGCCAATCAGCGCCCCGCCCGGGAATGACAGTTTCGGGATGGACTGCAGCCCGCCAGACGTAATCGCACGCGCGCCATAAGCCTCGCGCTTACCGCCCTTCAGGAATTTCGAAATATCAGCGTGATGCTTATAGCGCTGGAACTCTTCATAAGGTGCGAGATGTGGGTTCTTATAGTTCAAGTGAACCACATAACCGACAGAGACATAGTTCTCGCCGCCCTCTGAGAAATGGTACAGGAAACCGCCGCCATTGCCGTCTTTGTCTTTTACCGGCCAACCGAATGTATGCTGCGTATAGCCTGCGCTAAATTCAGGATGGTCCGCCGGAACTTTCCAAACTTCTTTCAGCCCGATGCCATACTTTTGCGGATCGCAGTCGGCCTCAAGATCATACTTCGCTTTAACAGACTTGGTTAGCGACCCGCGTGCGCCTTCCGCAAAGAATGTGTACTTGCCCAGCAGCTCCATGCCCGGCTCATAATCGCCCTTATGGCTGCCATCCTCGGCAATGCCCATAACGCCAGCGACGACGCCGCGCACTTCGCCATTCTCGCCGTAAACAACTTCAGATGCGGCAAAGCCCGGGAAAACTTGCACGCCCAGATTTTCAGCTTCTTGGCCCAACCAACGACACACGTTCGCCAATGAACCAATGAAACAGCCATGATTGTGCATGAAAAGCGGGAACGCAAAAGTCGGCATCGGCATCGAGCCATTAGGTCCAAGCAGTTTATACTTATCCGCCGTCACTTCGGTCTTGATCGGGCGATCATCGCGCGTGCGCCAGCCGGGGATCAGCTCGTCCATTGCCGTCGCATCGAGCACCAGACCCGACAGGATATGCGCGCCGATCTCGCCGCCCTTTTCCAGCACAACAACTTCCAGCTCTTCGCCGGCTTCATTCGCCAATTGCTTCGCGCGGATCGCCGCCGATAATCCAGCTGGGCCACCACCAACGATGACCAGATCAAATTCCATAGACTCGCGTTCGCTCATCAAATCTCTCCCAAAGGTGGCGGCGCGCTAGCGCCTGCTCTATAGATGTGTACCTATATGTCCTAGATTGGGTTTAGCGTAAGTTTACAAGGCCACAATGCCCCAAAATGCCTCTGCCGCAGCGTTAAAGGCTCTCACCGAATGGTGGGAAGAGATGGGCGTGGACGTTGATCAGGCTGAAATGAAGGCTTTGATGGCGCAAAAACCCGCTGCGCCGAGCGTTTCGACCACAGCGCCCAAGCCGCTTCAGGACGCCCCGAATCAACAATCCACCTTACTTGAGCAAGCACCTGCGCCACGGTCCTCACGCCGCAATAAAGCCAAATCATTGGACGATTGGGTCGCAGAGGCCACCGCACTCGCCGCAAGCGCCGCCGACTTACCGTCACTCAAAGCAGCAATTGAA
>JACLAD010002578.1_pt1 | contig 43151 bp, 34 predicted proteins | sample 8027901 | NCBI WGS metagenome assembly JACLAD01 (sample SAMN15725071, study PRJNA655200) | protist metagenome | isolation source: fluorescence activated cell sorting (FACS) single amplified genomes of... | place: Spain: Blaines Bay Microbial Observatory, Mediterranean Sea | collected 2016-07-05 | reverse complement strand
TGAACGATCGCTTCCAGCATTTTAGTGATTCGGTTTATGTGTTGAGTTTCCATTTCCCCAAGTCCGTTTAATGATAATTTATTTAATTCCTCAAGCATTTCTGAAGCCTGTTCTCGTGCAGCACCTGCTTCAGAACGAACAAGTGCATCCTTCAGTTCAAAATAAGAAGAAAGTACCCTCTCAAAATCCTCCTGAAAACCTGCCGAAAGCTGCATTTGCATAGGAGCAGATCTTTCCTCTTTTTGAGCCTCCTTATTCATCATAGATCGTTTCCCCTGCAACTGAGCCGCCGCATCTACGGTAAAAGTACCATTCACCACAATTTCTTCTCCTTTAGAAAGGCCGTTTATCACTTGAAAATTATCTCCAATCGCATTTCCCAAACTCACTTCTCTCATTTCAAAAGTTGGCGTCGCAGCGTTGGTTTTGACGTAAACGAGCGAACGCTCTCCTGTCCACATCACCGCACTTTTTGGAACTACTACCACGTCTCCAAAAGTTTCAGCCGCGCTTGTACCTTCTAATGTCCCGCGAACGAACATACCCGGCTTTAAAAGGGCATTTTCGTTCTCCAGTTCGGCTCTTACCTCAACCGTACGGCGGGAAGTATTGAGGACGGGATCTACAAAAGAAACCGTGGCGTCGAATTCCCGGTTGGGAAAAGCATTCGTGGTAATTACTATCTCCTGCCCTTCCTCTATTCCGCTAATCTGATTTTCATATGCATCGAAGATGGCCCAAACACTGGCCAGATTTGCTATTTCAAAGAGGGGTTGCCCCTGGGAAACATAATCTCCCTCCTGTACAAGTTTCTCTGTTACGGTACCACTCACAGTGGCATAAACAGGAAAGTTCTCTCTCACTTCTCCCGAAGTTTCAATGGCCTCAATCTGATTATCTGAAAGCTTCCACAACTTCAGCTTATTTCTTACCGCGTTGTACAAAGCCGGCTGATTTTCCTTTAATTTTGCAGCAGTCAGTAATTCCTGCTGTGCGGCAACAAGCTCGGGAGAATAAACCGTTGCCAGTAATTGGCCGCGGCTCACTTCTTCGCCGGTAAAATTCACATTCAGAGCTTCAATTCGTCCTGCAAAGTGCGCCACCTGTACCGCCACATTTTCTTCATTAATTTCTATCCGTCCGGAAAGGTTAAGCTTATCCCCGGCCTGATTGCCGCCACCCACCGTGGTGGTTTGAATATTTGCCAGCGCAATGGCGTTTTCGGTCATGGTGAACTCCCCGGCACTCAAACCATCCGCGGCTGCCGCTGCGGGAATGAGATCCATACCGCAGATAGGGCAATCCCCCGCCTCCGGCTGTATGATTTGCGGGTGCATGGAGCAGGTCCACATGGTTTCTTCCTCGTGATCATGTCTTGAAGTAACTTCTTCTGCATCCTGCGAAACGGCACCTTCCGAATCATTGAAAATCCAGTAGCCCAGCAACAGTCCTCCCGCCAGCAGTCCTATGTATATTAATGCTTTTTTCATCTTCTTTTGTTTTACTTACTGTGCCTTAGCATCCTATGTTGTTTTAATTTGTCAGGTAATTTATCACTGCCGATTCCTGATAAAAGTTCCTGACAGCTTCTATTAATCCTGTCTGAAATTGCAGCTGAAGCTCCTGCACATCCAGGACGTCACCAAAATCTACAGTTCCTGTTTCGTAACTCCGCAGCAGGATCTCTTCCGCATCTTTTGCCTGCTCCAAATTTTGAAGAAATGTCTCGGCAGTGATCCTGGCAGCGCTGCGACTGTTTACTGCTTCAGCCAGAAGCGTCCTCAGTTTGTCCTGCCGGTTGGTGCGTTGTGCATTTATTTCCTTTTGCCTCAACTCATTCTGCCTTGTCACAGACCTGTATTTCGTATTAAAAATTGGAATGGAGACCGATAGCATGGGCATTAAGATATCTTTTCCGTTATCAAACATCGTCATGTCACTTCGTTCGGCCACCGGAATATAATCTATTCCAAAACCCAGTTTAGGAAGTGCCTCTTTTTGATTCAAAAATTCTGCTTCCGAAATCGACTCGTACAACTCATCAAATTTAAGAAGCTCAGGATGCACCTGATTCACATTTACTTCTCCTGCAATTTCTTCCGTGGGAATAATTAGCGAATCCAAAAGCATGATATCCATGTTTTCTGAACGATTCAAAAGCGTATTGAACCTGACTTTTTCGGCCTCGAAATCCTGTTCCAACGTACGTAATTTCTGAACCAGTTCATTTTGCCTCATTTGCAGCCGAAGCACATCTACTGCCGAAGCGCTGCCCACTTCTACAGAATTAAGTGCCAGTTCGTGATAGGTTTCCAACAGATCCACATTTTCCCGAACCACCTCCTGTTTGGCCTGTATGGCATACAGGCGGTAATAATTTTGAGCAACAGATAATTTAAGCTTTCTTTTCGCCGTGGCGATCTCCACATATTCGGCATCTGCCAGTGATCTTGAATAATTTTCTCTTGCAGTGATCGTACCGAACCAGGGAATCATTTGCCGCACCGAAAAGCGTGCTTTTTGAGGTCCGGTGCGAGTTTCCGGCTCACTTACAAAATAACCGGCACTAAATTCGGTGTCGGGCAGGGAAGCGGCTTCATTTATTTTTTCCGCAGCGATTTCGTAGCGCAAACCCAGCGCTTCGATTTCAGGATTGTTCTCTTCTGCCTCCAACAGGTAAGAATCCAGCTGCTGACTCATTCCTGAAAATCCGGTAAGGAATAAGATCACAGAAAAGATGATGCATTTCTGCAGTCCCAAAAAGCCGTCTTTTTTTGTCATTTTTAGAGCTTCTGTCATTTCTTTATTCTTCAATTTGTTGCTGTTTTCCCAACTGTGCTTCTTTCCTCCAGCTAAACAACACCGGAACCACAAACAGCGTGATAAGCGCAATTAACATTCCGCCGAAACTGGGAATAGCCATTGGTATCATAATGTCGCTCCCACGACCTGTTGAAGTCAATATGGGTAAAAGCGCCAGAATAGTAGTTGCCGTGGTCATAAGACAGGGGCGAATCCTTTTTTCCCCCGCTTCCACTACCGCTGCTCTTACCTGCTCTTTCGTCTTGGTCACATTGTTGTTGTAGGTCTGCGTGAGATATGTTGCCATCACCACACCGTCATCGGTTGCAATTCCAAAGAGCGCGATAAATCCCACCCATACGGCAACGCTCAGGTTTATGGGGTGCATCTGGAAAAGGTCCCGCAGGTTTTCACCAAAGAAACTAAAGTTCAAAAACCAGCTTTCCCCATACAGCCAAATGAGGAGGAAACCTCCTGCAAAGGCTACGGCGATCCCGGTAAAAACCATCAAAGAAGTTGAAACCGATTTGAACTGGAAATACAGGATCAAAAAGATGATGATCAATGAAAGCGGCACTACTACAGACAAGGTTTTTTCCGCACGCAGTTGATTTTCATAAGTACCGGTGAATTTGTAACTAACGCCGTTTGGCACTCTTAATTCTCCGTTAGCAATTTTTTCTTTAATAAGCTCCTGTGCGTTTTCAACAACATTCACCTCAGCGTAACCATCGATCTTGTCGAAGAGCACATAACCTACAAGAAAAGTATCTTCACTCTTAATGACCTGAGGCCCCTGCTCGTATCGAATTTCCACCAGTTCGGCCAGAGGAACAGGGTTTCCGTCTTCCACCGGCACATAAATATCTTTAATATCTTCAGGGCTTCCACGAAGATCTCTTGGATACCGAACTCTCATCGCATAACGCTCCCTTCCTTCCACCGTTTGCGAGATCGCCATTCCCCCAACAGCCACTTCGAGCACTTCCTGTACATCATCGATGGAGATCCCGTATCTCGCAAGGCGTTCTCTTTTAATATCGATCAATAGATAGGGCTTGCCCACAATTCTGTCGGCAAAAACCGCCTCGTCTTTTACACCTTCCACTTCCTTAAGGATTTCTTCCAGTTTTAGTCCGAAGGCTTCTATTTGTTCAAGGTTTCCACCTCTTACTTTTATCCCCATAGGTGCGCGCATTCCGGTTTGGAGCATGACCAGCCGCGTTTCAATTGGTTGAAGTTTTGGTGCCGAAGTCACTCCCGGCAGTCTTGTCGCTTCCACAATTTCATTCCAAATATCATCAGGGGACTGTATATCGGGGCGCCAGTTTCTGAAATACTCCCCGTCTTCATCGGGAATTAGTTGCGCTCTATCGATTTTCAGCGGATTCTGCACCAGATTTTCTTCTTCGATGTTAGTTTCATCTACTTTCAAATTAGGATTTAACAGGAGCTTTCCATTGGCAAGAACAAAGTACCCGTCTTCGTTCACCCTAAAACGCTGTGGCTCGCCGGCTTCGTTCTTCATGTATTCAGACCTGTACTGAATAATATTTTCATACATGGAAAGCGGCGCGGGATCCAGTGCAGATTCTGCCCTACCGGCTTTTCCTACGATCGTTTCAACCTCCGGGATTGCGGCCACTGCCATATCCAGCTGCTGTAAAACCCGTTTGTTTTCTTCCACTCCGGCATGCGGTAACGAGGTAGGCATCAGGAGAAACGAACCTTCATTAAGGGAAGGCATAAATTCCTCTCCCGTGTTGCGCATAATTAAGAAACCTGCAATAACAATGGCGGTTGGCAGCGACAGGAATGCTATTTTATTCCGCAGCGCCCATTTAAGAATTGACGTGTAATACCTTCGGAAAAGAGCAAAACCTCCCAACAAGCCAAAAGCAATGATCCCCACGAACAGGAAGTTCATAAAAATGCTTCGGTCAAACCCTAATGGCCTCCAGTATTCAGCTAAAAGCAAAACGATCGCAAAAGCAGAAACAATAATATTAATAAGATTTGCCCTTTTTGGAGCTATACGCTTTTGAAGAAGCAGCATTCCCGTCACACCAAAAGCCAGAAGAATAACACCCGTAAAGTACCCAAACAAGATAGCTGTAATTCCGAGGAGAATAAGAAGTGTATTAACGGCATAACCTACACCCGTACTGGCAGTTCTCTTCCTGAAAAAAGTCGCGGCAAAAGGCGGGATAAGGAACAAAGCGACCACAAGGGAAGCAATTAGCGCCATTGTTTTTGTAAAAGCAAGCGGCCGGAATAGTTTTCCTTCAGCACCTATCATTGTAAATACGGGGATAAAGCTGATAATTGTCGTAAGAACAGCTGTTAAGATCGCTCCCGAAACTTCAGAAGTGGCATTATAGACCACAGTATTTATCGGTAATTTTCTTCCATTTGCATCCAGCCTAAGCTCATCCAGGTGCCTCAAAATATTTTCAGATAAAATAACGCCCACATCCACCATTGTTCCAATGGCAATCGCAATCCCGGAGAGAGCCACAATATTCGCCGGGACATCAAACATTTTCATGGAAATGAAGACCATAAGCACCGCCACGGGCAGTAATCCAGAGATAAGAATGGATGCCCTCAGGTTAAAAACCATCACAATAATGACGAGAATGGTAATTAGGATCTCCATGCTGAGTGCCTCGTTAAGCGTCCCCAGTGTCTCTTCTATAAGTTCTGTACGATCATAAAATGGCACAATGGTGACCTGCGAAGTACGCCCATCTTCCAGCTGTTTGACAGGAAGGCTCTCACTTATCTCCGCAATTTGTTCTTTTACGTTGTTGATCACCTCCAGCGGATTCGCCCCGTATCGCGCTACTACGACTCCGCCAACCACCTCAGCACCTTCTTTGTCCAGGATGCCGCGTCTTTCAGCCGGCCCCAGGGAAACATTCGCAATGTCCCTTATCCTCAAAGAGGTGAAATCTTCGGAAGTGACCACTGCGTTTGCGATATCTTCCACAGACCTGACATAGCCCAGACCACGTACTAAATATTCGGCGCGATTGATCTCCAGCGTTTGCGCACCAATGTCGCGGTTGCTTTCCTTCACCGCCGTCACCACCTCCTGCAGGCTTACATCATACTGCCGCATAAGTTCGGGATTCACGTCTATTTGATACTCCTGAACATAACCGCCTATAGAACTTACTTCTGAAACTCCGCTGGCGCCCGAAAGAGCATATTTCACATAATAATCCTGAATGCTGCGCAATTCATGGAGATCCCAGCCACCGGTGACATTTCCTTCACTGTCACGACCTTCCAGCGTATACCAGAAGATTTGCCCCAGGCCTGTGGCATCGGGACCCAGCGCCGGACTCACCCCCTGGGGCAATAGATTTGGAGGAAGGGAATTCAGCTTTTCGAGAATACGGCTGCGACTCCAGTAGAACTCCACATCCTCCTCAAAAATGATATATATACTCGAGAATCCGAACATGCTGGAACTCCGTATGGTCTTTACTCCTGGAATTCCAAGTAGCGAAGTAGTGAGGGGATAGGTGATCTGGTCTTCGATATCCTGGGGAGAACGACCCGGCCAGTTGGTAAAAACGATCTGCTGATTTTCACCAATATCGGGAATGGCGTCTACCGCAACAGGATTGGAAGGTAACAACCCGGTGTCCCAGTTAAAGGGCGCCGTAACAATACCCCAGCCTACAAAAAGGACCAGGAAAATTACCGCTATCAGCTTGTTTTCTATAAGAAATTTAATGCCTTTATTCAGCATTTCAAAAGGTATTTAAGTGATTAGAAAAAGGATTGACCATAAGTCAATAGCCACATAACACTCCAAAAAGGGCATTTCGGCTTTAGTTTCTAAAACTTAAATATCAGATAAGGAAAGTCTGGTCGAGCAATTGTATATCGCTCACCAGCAAAGGCGGGGAATAATGTTTAAAAGGAATGACCTGCTCGGGAAGGCCCTCGAAAAGATCCACAAAAGTATAGGCAAAACTGGTAATGAACAGCTGCTGATCTATATCCAGCTGATCAAAACTTCGCTTGAGTTCCTTCTGCCCTTCTACGGAAATCTTTTGCTCTTTACAGCAATTATCTTCGGTCATGCCCTCTTCGGAAGAAGTGTCGTGCATCTCCATTCCACAGGTTTCAGCTTCAGAAAAAATAGCGGTATCCACCAGGAAACTACCGCAGAAGTGCTTTTCCACAGTAAAAGACATGGTAGAGAACAGCACTAAAAATGCCATTACAAGAGCTCCTGATTTCTGAAAAAGTTTTTTCATCAAGTGCAAAAATACAGAAAAAATCTAATATGAGATTTATTTACTTCCGCGACGGTCTTTTAAGCGCTGATAATAAAATGCCGGAAGCAACAAAAGCAGTAAAATTGGCTGCACAAGAAATCTTCGCACATAAAATACCGCCAGATAATCATTTTCTTCTACCCGCTCCATAAGAAAAATGAATACTGGAAAAAGCACTATAAAAAGGGCGGCATAAAGCAAAGCCGCAAACTTTACTGATGATTTTCTTTTAAAAACAACATAAATAATCGCCAGAGAAATGAGCGTATTAGCAATGAACCTCAATGCAACATTGGCGTACCAATGGCCCTGAAAAAGCTCTGGACTCTCACTTATACAACCCTGAAAGAAATACATGAAAGGATCATAAAAAAGCACTTCCTCAAACATCCTTATTAATACCAGCAGGAGTACCAGCGCAACTACAATCCCAAGTTTTGCCGCTATCTTCATTCCTTTATCTGTTTAGAATAGATTCTTATCCACAGTAACCAAAGAACGAATACTGTCCCGTAAATGATCAAAGGGAAGATCACCTCGTGAAAAAAATGTCCATATCGTGGAATTTCGTAAATACCTACAGCAAGAACAGCAATTCGAACAAGGTTAATCGCATAAATAGTCACAGCTCCTGAAAAAAGGTAAATAAGCGTGCTTCTTACTTTTCCGAAGAAGGCCAGCATAAAAGAAATAAAAAGGATAATAACACTTATGGAATTACAACCTTCAATGATCCTGGCGACAAAGCGGCCGTTAATTCTAAGATCCATTGAAGGGAAATTAAGCGCCGGATTGATGGCTATCTCGTATCCCATACTGGCAATCAATGCTTGACTTTGACGCGCCACCAGGTGTGTGACATAATCTGGGTAATAAACTTGGGAACTAAACGAACTAAGATACCAGCTGTAAACTGCAGACAAGATCACATAGGTTCCCAAAAAAATAAGGATGAACTTAAGAACAGTGCGATATTTCCTGAGGAGCTGAAGCAAACGAAAATAATGATTTGAAGCAAAAGTATTGAAAATAAGAAGCCAACCATCGGGAATTTTTTAAATACTTTTGCATTAAAATTAGAACATATGTCATTTGAAAATTTAAAACCGCTTGTGGAAGAGATCCTGAAGCAGGAAAATGCTTCTGTAGACGATCGTCTAACACAGGTTTGTGAAAATCTAAGAACTGAAATTCCCTACTACAACTGGGTTGGATTTTATTTTAAGAATGGTGACAAAAATGAGCTGAAACTTCGCTCTTTTGCAGGTGAACCTACAGATCATACTATTATTCCCTTCGGAAGAGGTATTTGCGGACAGGTAGCTGTCTCCAATAAGAATTTTGTGGTGCCCGATGTGAAGGCGCAGGACAATTACATCGCTTGTAGCATTGACGTAAAAGCCGAAATCGTAGTGCCGCTCTTTAAAGACGGCGAAAATATTGGCCAAATTGATATTGATTCCCACACACCAGATCCTTTTACTTTGGAAGATGAGCTGTTCCTGGAATTTGTAAATCAAAAAGTAGCTGAGATTCTTTAATCCCCTTTTCGGGAGGGAGAAGAGCTTAAAATCTAACTATAACTTTCTAACTTTTCCAAAGTTTGGAACTTTTGAAAAGCTGAAAGGAAAAACTTAAAAGGGAACCAATAAAAACCAGTCAAAAATGTCATTTTTGACTGGTTTTTTTAAGTTTGTTTTGTTCTATTCCTTTTGCAGAACATGAGTGCCACCGCCCTGAAGCAATGTTAGCTGCTCTTCTTCCGGGGAAAAATGAAGTTTTAATCCGGCGGGGATGAACTGGAATTTATCCTGCGCATAGGCTTCCAAAGGAAAAGACTGCTGGCCTGTTCCCTGTCCCATTAAAACGCCGTCTTCCACAAAAACGTCCAGTTTAAGCGGAAATCCTTCAGCGCTGTAGGTTCCCGTGTATTTTTGCAGTTCTTCTTCGGAAATATCCATTTTAGGTTCAAAAGCGGGAACAGCATATTCTTTTCCGTAGTAAATGCTCAGAACGCCCAGAACGATATCGCCGGTAGGAAATTCCCCTGCATTTGAGATATAAGTGACAGCAAGATCGTTGTTTGGTTCATAAACCGCCATGGAAGAAAAGCCATCGATGCCGCCGGTGTGGCCATAAAGCGTTTTCTCGTCATAAGGATAGGAGAACAAACCAATTCCGTAGCCGTTATTGAGCGTCTTCATTTGCTCCAGGGTTTCAGGTTTTACTACTTTTCCATGGAAAAGAGCCGTAAAGAAGGTGTTTAAATCATACGGAGTGGAGACAATTCCTCCCGCACCCTTCGGAATGCTTAAATCGGTTTCGGTTGCCGGCGTCCATTCTCCTTTCTTGGTATAAGGAAACGCCTCCCCGTTTTCAGAATTTATTTTTCCGCCGTAGTAGGTATTTTCTAATCCCAGCGGTTGTACGATCCGGTTCTGCAAAATGTTCTTAAAAGTGTCATTTTCGAGATCTTCTGCAATAAAACTCAGCAGTACATAATTGGTATTTGAATATTCGTTTTTCTCCCGCGGATTAAAAGCAGTTCCATTCTCTATAATGATCTCAAGCAGTTCTTCCTTGCTTTTTGGCTCCTCCATATAATCAAGATATTCGGGCTTGTTAGTCAAATTGAACAAGCCGCTTTGGTGCCTCAAAAGATCTTCTATGGTAATTTCAGCTGCATTTGGAACATCTGCATAGAACGTTGAAAGCCTGGTGTCAAGTTGCAGTTGTCCTTCCTCCACCAATTGCATGATGATGGCAGCTGTAAAGGTCTTAGAAATAGAGCCTATCCTGAATTTCGTGCTGCTCTCATTCCTTAGATTATTATCGAGATCACTGAAACCAATGGAATTCTGGTAAACTTCTTCTCCTTCACTAAAAATGGAAACACTTCCCATTCCTTTTTGATTCTCCCCAATGGCAGAAAAAAGGCTGTCGAGCTTTGTTTTATCGAATTCCTGCGCTGTTAAGCTGAAGGCGACGATAAGAAAGCCGCAAAAGATGCTGTTTTTCATAACCTGATCCTTATTTTATGAATAATTATAGTCTAAAATGACTGTTTCCTCAATAAATAAATCTCTTCGGAAGGTGTTACATTCCCGTTCTAATGGCTTCCACAGGATCTAACTTAGATGCTGAAATCGCGGGGATAATTCCCGAGATTAAACCTATCACTGCTGAAACTGCTGTCCCAATGAACATATTCCAGGGTGACAGTACAAATTGAAAATCACCTGTAAACTGTGAAACCAGAGCTGCGATCACCCACACCATAAACAACCCAATGAGTCCGCCGATGATTGCCAGGATAATGGCTTCAAAAAGGAATTGAAACAGGATGAATTTATTCTTGGCCCCCAATGATTTCTGTATTCCTATAAGATTTGTTCGCTCTTTCACGCTCACGAACATGATATTCGCAATTCCAAAGCCTCCAACCAACAGGGAAAAACCACTAATGATCAAGCCAATAAAATTAAGCTGACCTGTAATGTTATCAATAAAGTCTGCAAATCCCTGGAGCTGGTTGACGAAAAAGTTATTAATATCGCCGGGTTTTAATCCTCTGAAATTCCGCAGTTGTTGTGTCAACATGGCCATGAATTCGGCGTTATCCACGTCCTCTTCAGGCTTCACAATGATTTGTGGGAACGATGAACGATTATTACTGCCATAAATACGCCGCACCACATTTACCGGCAGGAATGCATTGGTATCATGGCTGCCGCCAAACATGCTTCCGCCTTGCTTTTCGAGCACACCTATGACATTAAATTTTCGGCCGTACAATCTCACTTTCTTGCCTAAAGGCTCTCTTCCCTCAAAAAGATTTTCGGCAACGTCGTAACCAAGCACGATGACCGGCGCCCCACTTACAGCTTCGGCTTCATTGTAAAACCTGCCTTCTTCAATTTGCAGGGCCTCGATATTGTAATATTCATGGCTTACCGCAGCAATCCCCACATTACTCGCTGTACGACCCTCATACGTAATAGGTTCTGACGGAACATTGAGGGAAAAAGATGCCGCTTCCATATCTGGCATATTCCTGCTCAAATATTCATATTCTTCATAGGAAACATCGGGAAACTGTTCTCTTTTCCACTGTGGAATTTCTGTAGGACCAAAAGAAAAGCGCATGATGATCATGGTACTATTGTCCAGAGCACTTAAACTGCCTTTAATTTCTTTTTCAAGAGAATCTACCGCGGCAAGAACAGCGATAATAGAAAAGATCCCAATGGTCACCCCAAGAAGCGACAAAATGGTTCTTAATTTATTGTTTTTAAGAGCGTTTATCGCAAAGTAAAAGCTCTCCTTGAGGACCCTTAAATATATCAACATAATGAAGCAATGCTATATTTTTCAATCATTTATAAATAAGACGTATTCTCACCTTATTCGTTACAAAATTAAATTACAAATAAAAGCAGTAGCTTTTATTATTTATGGCTGAAATAATTACTTTTGCAACCTTAACAAAACCAACACAATGAGCACCTCAAAATCAGCTAAATCTGCCTTGATTTCTGTTTTCAACAAGGAAGGTTTGGCACCCATCGTTAAGAAACTTGATGAGCTGGGAATTACCATTTATTCTACCGGCGGAACAGAAAAATTCATCAAAGAACAGGGAATTTCTGTAATTCCTGTTGAAGATGTCACTTCCTACCCCTCTATCCTTGGCGGAAGAGTAAAAACCCTCCACCCAAAAGTGTTTGGAGGAATCCTGAACAGGCAAAACAATGAAGGAGACGCAGCGGAATTGAAGGAATATGAAATTCCGCAGATAGATATTGTCATCGTTGATTTATACCCGTTTGAAAAAACAGTAGCATCAGGTGCTTCAGAAGAAGATATTATTGAAAAAATAGATATTGGAGGAATTTCTTTAATAAGAGCTGCCGCAAAGAACTTTCAGGATGTAATTTGTGTTTCTTCAGTAGAAGATTACGCAGAATTCCTACAGCTTATTTCCGAAGGAAAAGGCGAAACCACTCTTTCTGAAAGAAAAAGGTTTGCAGCAAAGGCATTTAATGTTTCCTCGCACTACGATACAGCCATTTTCAACTACTTCAACAAAAATGAAGAAGAGGTAGTCTACAAAGAAAGCATTACAAGCGGAAAAGAATTGAGGTACGGTGAAAATCCGCATCAAAAAGGGCATTTTTTTGGTGACTTTGATGCCATGTTTGACAAACTTCATGGCAAAGAATTGTCATATAACAATCTGCTGGATGTAGATGCCGCTGTAAATTTAATGAACGAATTCCAGGGAGAAGCGCCTACTTTTGCCATTTTGAAGCACAACAACGCCTGCGGACTCGCACAAAGAGAGACGCTTGCCCAGGCCTATGCAGATGCTTTGGCGGGAGATCCAGTTTCAGCTTTTGGAGGAATCCTGATAAGCAATACCGAAATAGACAGAGCTACTGCGGAAAAGATCCACGAACTTTTTTGTGAAGTAGTAATTGCTCCTTCGTATGCTGAAGATGCATTGGAAATTCTAAAAGGGAAAAAAAACAGGATTATTTTAATCCAGAAGGAAACTGAGCTTCCGAAGAAACAGGTAAGAACCTGCCTCAACGGAGTTTTAGTTCAGGATAAAGATTTAAAAACTGATACTGAAGAAGATTTAACGAACGCAACCGACAATAAACCCAGCTCACAAGAGTTATTGGACCTGTTGTTTGCTTCCAAAATTTGCAAGCATACAAAATCCAACACGATCGTGCTGGTGAAGAACAAGCAGCTTTGTGCCAGCGGGACGGGACAAACTTCCAGAGTAGATGCTTTAAATCAAAGTATCGTTAAAGCAAAGGCCTTTAATTTTAATCTTCAGGGAGCGGTAATGGCCAGTGATGCATTTTTCCCTTTCCCAGATTGTGTGGAAATTGCGGGAAATGCAGGTATAACTGCAGTTATTCAGCCGGGTGGCTCAATAAAAGACCAGTTAAGCATTGACTATTGCAATGCTAATAATATTGCGATGGTGATGACAGGAACAAGACATTTTAAACATTAATTTTACTACATTTACCAACTTCACACCAATTAACTTACTATGGGATTTTTTGATTTTCTCACTGAAGAAATAGCTATAGATTTGGGTACCGCAAACACCCTTATCATTCACAATGACAAAGTTGTAGTTGACAGTCCTTCTATCGTGGCAAGACACCGCACCACGGGCAAGATCATTGCCGTTGGAAAGGAAGCAGCAATGATGCAGGGGAAAACACACGAGAACATCAAAACCATACGCCCGTTAAAAGACGGAGTAATAGCAGATTTTGATGCCAGTGAAAAGATGCTCACTATGTTCATCAAGGAAATCCCGGCATTAAAGAAAAAAATGTTCACTCCTGCCCTTCGGATGGTGATTTGTATTCCTTCCGGAATTACAGAAGTGGAGATGCGTGCGGTAAAAGAAAGTGCAGAAAGGGTGAACGGTAAGGAAGTTTATCTTATCCACGAACCTATGGCCGCGGCAATAGGAATTGGTGTGGATATCATGCAGCCTAAAGGAAACATGATCGTGGATATAGGTGGTGGTACTACCGAAATTGCTGTGATCGCTTTGGGAGGAATTGTGTGTGACAAATCCATCAAGATTGCGGGAGATGTTTTCACTAATGATATTGTCTATTATATGCGCACTCAGCACAACCTCTATGTAGGGGAACGAACTGCGGAAAAAATAAAAATTCAAATTGGTGCTGCTACTGAAGATCTTGAAGTACCGCCAGACGAAATGAGCGTTCAGGGGAGAGATTTGTTAACAGGAAAACCAAAACAGGTAAACATCTCCTACCGGGAAATAGCAAAAGCACTTGATAAATCCATTCTAAGAATTGAGGATGCGGTGATGGAAACTCTTTCGCAGACTCCCCCGGAACTGGCAGCAGACATCTACAATACAGGAATCTATTTAGCCGGTGGTGGATCTATGCTTCGCGGGCTGGATAAGAGGCTTTCCCAAAAGACAGATCTCCCCGTTTACATTGCAGAAGATCCCTTGCGTGCTGTAGTACGTGGAACAGGAATTACCCTTAAAACCCTTAACAGGTACAAAGGGGTATTGATAAAGTAGGTAAAAGTTTATGCAGCAAATATTTAATTTTCTTATTCGCAATAAGAATACGATACTTTTCTTATTGCTGCTACTTTTTTCGTTGTTTCTAACCATACAGTCCCATTCTTACCAAAAGAGCAAGTTTATTAGTTCTGCAAACTTCCTTACCGGTGGAATTTACAGCTGGACAAGTAATATTAACTCCTATTTTAACCTGGAGGAATATAACCAGAGATTGCTTGAAGAGAACCAGCAATTGAGAGAGAATATGGCTAACATGGTAGACACTGTAGAACTTCAAAAGCCTGAGGATTCTCTCTTCAATGACAATTACACCTTTAGAACCGCACGGGTGATCAATAACAATTTTGCAAAAATTGATAATTACCTCACCATCAACAAAGGTGAAAAATCAGGTATTGCAAAAGATATGGGAGTGGTAACCAGCAGGGGAATTGTCGGCATTGTGGAGAATGTTTCGACTAATTACGCTACAGTTATTTCTATCCTCAATTCAAACTCCAAAATTAATGCACAACTCCAGGATACAAACCATTTTGGCTCCCTGGTGTGGAATGGAGAAGATCCAAATGTTGTACAACTTATTGACGTTCCTGAAATAGCTCCTGTAACCGAAGGTGACACCATCATAACCGGGGGACGTTCTCTCATATTCCCGCAAGGTGTTCCTATAGGTACCATTGAAAATTTCTCAATGGCGCCAAACCAAAGCTACTATGACATCAATGTCCGCCTTTTCAATGACATGACCAACATTGGCTATGTTTATATCATTAACAATAACGACAAAGAAGAGATACAGGAACTGGAAAATTTAACGAACAATGAATAATGTAGTCATTTCAAACACACTGCGGTTCATTTTTCTAATCCTCCTACAGGTATTATTGCTAAACAACATCAACTTTTTAGGATATATTAATCCTTACCTGTATATTCTGTTTATAATTCTTTTTCCTTTTAACGGAAGTCAGACTTTATTACTTCTTCTCAGCTTTCTACTGGGGCTTGGAGTGGATCTTTTTGAAGATAGCGGCGGTATAAACGCAGCTGCCTGTCTCGTGGTAGCTTACATTCGTCCGGCTGTATTGAGGTTTTCTTTTGGGGTTAGTTATGATTACCAGACAATAAAGTTTTCAAGTACTCCGTTGGGTTCAAGGATATCTTATGTTGCTTTTATTGTTTTTATACATCATTTGGTATTGTTTTTACTGGAAATATTCAGTTTTGCACATTTGTTGTTGCTATTTAAGAAAACATTCTATTCAGGCATTTTTACAATGTTACTTGTATTCCTATGCCTGGCATTATTCAGCAGGAAACCGAAATGAGAAAAATTTTACTTTTTATTATTATTATTACCACCGGTCTCGTTTTCATTGGCCGTGTGTTTTATCTCCAGATCCTTGACACCTCTTTTGCAGGGCGTTCAGAGAACAACGCTGTGAAAGTAGTTTATGATTACCCGCAACGGGGTTTCATTTTCGACAGGAATGGAGAACTTCTTGTTTCCAATCAGCCTTCGTATGATGTGATGGTAATTCCGCGGAATGTGAAAGCTTTTGACACTACAGAATTCTGTAACATCCTTAATATCACTCCTGAAAATCTTGTCAAAAGGCTGGACAAGGCTAAAATTTATTCCCCTCGTTTACCATCAGTAGTAGTACCGCAGTTGACCAAAGGAGAATACGCGTATTTACAGGAGAAAATGAGAAAATATGAGGGCTTTTATATTCAGAAGCGTTCACTACGCGATTATCATACTACAAGTGGCTCAAACGTGCTGGGCTATATAGCTGAAGTGAATCAGCGTAAGGTCAACCAGGATCCATATTACATTTCAGGAGATTTAATTGGTCTTCAGGGGATCGAAGGGTACTATGAAGAACTTCTACGAGGAGTAAAAGGAGTAAAATATATTCAAAAAGACCGTTTTAACAAAGATATTGGGCCATACAAAGGAGGAATATACGATACGCTTCCAAAGAAAGGGAAAGACCTTACCATCACCATTGATGCAAAACTGCAGGAATACGGTGAGCTTCTCATGGAAAACAAACGCGGCGGAATTGTAGCTATTGAACCGGCCACAGGAGAGATCCTTGCTCTGGTCACTGCTCCCAATTACGACCCTGCGAAACTTGTAGGCCGACAGCGTTCTAAAAACTACACAGAACTTTATTACGATTCTATTGCAAAACCTTTATACGATCGTGGACTTTTAGCGCAATATCCTCCGGGATCTCCATTTAAGACCATCAACGCTCTTATTGCACTTCAGGAAGGAGTGGTAGATACAGATGACCGTTTTCACTGCAACCACGGATATTTTTATGGACGCGGAAGAAGATTAGGTTGTCATGCACACAGAAGCCCGCTGGATATGATTCCCGGGATTGCGCAGTCATGCAATGCCTATTTCGCAAATGTTTATAGAAGGATCATTGAAAAATATCCTACTCCCCAGGAAGGAATGGATGTTTGGGCAAATCATCTCAAGAGCTTTGGCCTTGGAGATTATTTGGGTTCTGATCTTCCTATTGGACAGCCGGGGAAAATTCCGTCTTCAGAATATTATAACAAGATTTACAACTACCCCACTTATAATTGGTATTCAACCGCCACGATTTCCAATGCAATTGGCCAGGGGGAGATTCTCACTACACCTATCCAGCTGGCGAACATGACGGCAGCTATAGCCAATAAGGGCTGGTTTTACACCCCGCATATTCTTAAAGAAGTAGAGGGAGAGCCTATAAAACAGAAAGAATACACCCAAAAAAATATTACCACCATAGATCCCCAACATTTTGAACCTGTCATTGAAGGAATGCACGAGGTCTACAAAAGCGGTACTGCCGCTGCCTTGCGAATTCCCGGGATTGAAATAGGCGGAAAAACAGGTACGGCTGAAAACTATGTAAGAATCGACGGAAAGCGTATGCAGCTTACAGATCACTCTATCTTTGTGGCTTTCGCACCCGTCGAAAATCCTAAAATAGCCCTGGCTGTATTTGTTGAAAACGGTTACTGGGGCGGGCGTTACGCCGGAAGGATCGCCGGGTTAATGATTGAAAAATATCTTAAAGGGGAAATCACCCGCACAGATATGGAAGACTGGATCCTCTCCCACAGCCTTGAAGAAGAATATGCCAAGCCTTACAGCGGCGAACCCTTTAAAATTAACCAGTAAAGAATGTCGAAATCTATTTCCAATTTTGACTGGATCTCTATTGTTTTATATCTTTTACTCGTAGCCATTGGATGGATCAACATTTATTCTGCTTCCCTTTCAGACGTTTCCGAGGCTTACTTTGACCTAAATCAAATCTATGGGAAACAGCTGCTCTGGATCATCTTGAGTATTTTCCTCATTGTCCTGCTGCTCTCCATAGAAGCCAAGTTCTACGAGCGCTTCGCCAGCGTTTTTTACGTCATTTCCCTCATCTCCATTATCGGACTTTTCTTCTTCGGAAAAACCATTAACGGGGCAACTTCCTGGTATGCCATTGGCGGCTTTACCATTCAGCCGGCTGAGTTTGCCAAGGTGGCGACAGCACTGGCACTGGCCAAATACATAAGTGATATTCAAACTGATATTCGGAATTTGAGCGGACAGTTTAAGGCCTTTATCATCATCATTTTACCCGCGCTTATCATCCTGCCGCAACCCGACGCGGGTAGTGCACTGGTATATTCGGCATTCTTTTTCCCGCTTTACAGGGAAGGGCTTTCCGGAGTTTACCTGGTGGTGGGCATCACAGCCATCATAGTTTTCGTGATGACGCTCCTTTTCGGCCCTGTATGGATTTCTATTGGAATCGTTCTTGTGGCGGTACTGTCTTTCTTCCTTCGGAAGAAGAAAAAACCCGGTGTCATAGCCTATCTGGCAATTATTATTACGGCAATCACCTTATCCTTCTCGGTAGATTATATTTTTCAGAATATCTTTGAGCAAAGGCACCGCGACAGGTTCAACATTGTATTGGGCAAAGAAGTCGATAGCCGCGGAATTGGCTACAATACCAACCAAAGTGAAATTGCCATTGGCAGCGGCAGCTGGTTTGGTAAAGGCTGGACACAGGGCACGCAGACGAAAGGAAATTTCGTACCCGAGCAGCACACAGATTATATTTTTAGCACCGTGGGCGAAGAATGGGGCTTTGTTGGGAGCAGCGTAGTTATTTTTTTATTCATCTTCCTAATGATACGGCTTATCTATCTCGCCGAGCGCCAGAAATCGCAGTTTAACCGCGTTTACGGCTACAGTGTGGTGGGAATTCTCTTTATACATTTCTTCGTGAACATAGGAATGGTAATTGGGATATTGCCCACCGTGGGAATCCCGCTGCCGTTTTTTAGCTATGGAGGTTCGGGTCTATGGGGATTTACAATTCTGCTCTTTATCTTTATTAAACTTGACGGGGAGCGAATGTCCTTCTGGTAAGGAAAGATTCAGCTTTGGAACATTCTTCTATATTTATTTTCTTCGGAAGAAATCATCTGAAAATACGATTTTTGGAACTTCTTCATATCATATTTAAGCATTCTCCCACTTGCTTGAAAACTTGCCGTTAAAAAAAGTACATTCCAACAAAGAACATCCCCGAAAAAGCCCATTTTTGAAACTTATGATGATGGAAAACCTATTTCTTCTGAAAGAATTAACTCGATATAAATATTTTGAAGGTAGAAAGAAAATTTTAATCTAAAAACTTCTGAAAGCTGCTAAAAATTCTCATTCCCGTATCAAAAAGGTCATGTGCATTGCATTTTCTTCAGAAAAAGCCTCTAGATAGATAAAATTCTTTTTAAGAAAAATCCAGCTGAAAAATACATGGACAAAATGCCATTTTTGAGACTTGAGATTTTTCAAACTTTTCCATTAGAAACAAAAAAATCCCCTTGTGCTGCCACAAGGGGATTTTCTCTATTGATTTTCCTACTCAAATTAGTCCCTGATCTCGGCTAACTTTGAATTCTGAATATTGTTCATTTTCATGTCTTCCAGTACATGAATGGCTTCTTCCATGTACACATCACCTGCAAGAGTTTCATGCCATCTTTCCCTTTTCTCCGCTAGAACCGTATCTTTAGAGAACATCTTCATTTCATAAGGCAGAGATTTATAGGTAAGGTTTGATTTATAATCTGAAATTTTATCAAACCGTTTTGCCTGCTCTTCATCCTGCTCCAATTCCATTTTGTATTTTTCAAAGTTGAGCGGGAAAGACTTTTCATCTCGCTGGTCACGAATCCATTTTGCATTTTCATCTATCAGCTTTAATTGCTCATTTTGTGCCATTCTCGCTTTGCTGCTTTTAATGGTCTCTTCAAAGCCTACGTAATCGTTCCACACTTCATAATCTGCAGGAGCGATCTGGTCCCAGGGAAGTGGGTTTTCCTGGTCTTTTTCTCCAATATCTATATAGCTGTACCTGTCTGGAACAACCACATCACTTTTCACTCCTTCCAGTTGTGTAGACCCACCATTCACTCTGTAGAATTTCTGAGTGGTCAATTTTAAAGCTCCAAGGTCTCCAAAATCGCTGTTTCTAATCCATCGGTTAAGATCAATTACATTCTGAACCGTCCCTTTTCCGTAGGTTTGCTTACTTCCTATTACAATAGCTCTTTTGTAGTCCTGCATAGCTGCCGCCAATATTTCCGAAGCAGATGCAGAAAGCTCATTTACAAGGATCACTAATGGTCCATCCCACAGGATAGAAGGATCTGTATCCTTAAGTACTTCCTGGCCATCCATTTTACTTCTCACCTGTACCACAGGACCTTCTTTAATAAATAATCCTGCAATATCAACCACAGTTTTTAAAGAACCTCCACCATTATTCCTAAGATCAAGTACAAGACCTTCCATATCCTGTTCCTTAAGTCTTATGATCTCCTGTTTTACATCACTGGCTGCATTCCTGGCGGAATAATCACCCATGTCAAAGTAAAACTTGGGAAGGTTGATCACTCCGTAAGTTCTACCTTCTTTTTCCACAATTGAAGATTTCGCATAGGTTTCTTCCAGTTCAACAACATCACGAACAATGTTAATATCTTCTACCGTACCATCCACTTTTCTCACGGTAAGAGTTACTTTCGTTCCTTTTGGGCCTTTTATTAAACCAACTGCGTCATCAAGTCTCATTCCCGCAACGCTTACCGGCTCTTTTTCATCTTCCTGCTTAACTTTGAGGATCTCATCACCTACTTCAATTTCATCACCTCTCCAGGCTGGTCCGCCAGAAATTATTTCAATAATCTTAATATTATCGCTTTTCTTTTGAAGACGCGCACCAATACCCTCCAGCTTACCAGACATTGCCATATCAAAACGGTCTTTATCTGTAGGGGCGAAATAGAAAGTGTGTGGATCAAATCGCTCTACAATTGCATTTACATATACGCTAAACCAGTCTTTTCTTTGTAAATCATCATTGAAATCATAATATTCTTCTAATGAAGTCCTGGTAATTTCCCTGGCTTCAGCTTCTAATTCTGTATTAGATTTTTTCTCTGCTTCAGGATTTTCCTCCAGTGCTCTATCTTGCTCCTTGATCTTGTCATAGTAAGTGCCAAGTGCAGCAAGTTTAAGCTGTTTTTTCCAACGCTCTTTCATTTCTTCTTTTGAAGTTACATACGGCCTGTTGTCATAATCTGTTTCAAGGGTTTCGTCCTGGGTAAAATCAAATGGCGTTGCCAGTACTTCTTTATAAAGTTCTTTTGACTCGGCCATTCGCTGCTGAAAACGTTTGTATGTAAGATTGAAAAAACTTATGTCCTTATTCTTGATTTGATCGTCTATTTGATTTTCATATGCCTTGAATTCCTCAATATCGCTGGCATAAAAGTACCTTTTCATGGGATCCAGTTCCTCCAGATAATTAGCGTATACTTCCTGCGAAAAGGAATCATTTATATCTTTCGTATCATAATGACCGTTTTCCAAAACATAGGTAATAAGCTCCACAAGGGTCTTATCTTTATCGGGATCATTAAATGTTTTCGTGGTAAAACTACAGGAGGCCACTGCAAACAACAGCACCAGCACTAGTATCTTAAAATTCCTCTTCATTAGATTGTATATTTTCATGATTAATTCCACCTGTTATACAGTAAAAACTATGCCAAGGCTTAAAGGCTAACAATTTTTTTGTTAAACTACGAATTTAATGTTTCCTCAGGAAATTAATTTAATTTAGCAGTCATAAAAACACATCTATGTCTAAAAAAAAGCCGCTAATCCTCGTCACCAATGATGACGGCATCACCGCCCCGGGTATAAGAGCCTTAATTGAAGTAATGAAACAATTGGGAGAGGTGGTAGTAGTAGCGCCAGACAGTCCTCAAAGCGGTATGGGACACGCAATCACCATAAGCAATACCTTATTTTGTGACCCCGTTAAGGTTAAAGAAAACACCAAACACAAAGAATACAGCTGCTCGGGTACACCTGCCGATTGCGTCAAAATAGCCACACAGGAGATCTTGCGCCGAAAGCCAGACCTGTGTGTAAGCGGAATTAACCACGGCTCCAATTCTTCCATCAACGTCATCTATTCGGGGACCATGAGCGCTGCTGTGGAAGCTGGTGTGGAAGGTATTCCCGCTATAGGTTTTTCACTATTGGATTATTCCCTCACCGCAGATTTTGAACCCACAAAAAAATTTGTAAAAACAATCACGCGAAATGTCCTTAAGAACGGTCTCCCAAAGGGCGTTGTCCTAAACGTAAACCTCCCCAAACTTAAAGAATCTGAAATTAAGGGAATCAAGATCTGCAGGCAGGCAAGCGCACACTGGGAAGAGCAGTTTGATAAAAGAACAAATCCGCAGGGGCGGGATTACTACTGGCTTTCCGGAAAGTTCATCAACGAAGATGAGGGACAGGACAGTGACGAATATGCCCTTTCCCAGGGATACGTGTCTGTCGTGCCTGTCCAGTTTGACCTCACGGCTCATCATGTGATTCGCGATCTAAATACCTGGAAACTGAATGATTAAAAAAGACGTTTTTCTCGGCTTTTTCATTGGCATTTGTGCAAATTGCATTGGCATTTTGCTTTACATCCTGCTGTTTTCGGGAATTGAAATTGCCAATGCTATTGCTGAAGCACGGGAAGAAGAATTCCTGGGAACACTCATAGCGGCAGGTGCAATCCTCAACTTTATTCCGTTTTTCTTTTTTCTGAAAAGAGAAAAAATCTACAGGGCACGTGGTGTTCTTATGGCATCCATTTTTGCCGCATTGGCCATTGCAGTGCTAAAAACCCTATAAAAATGAAGTATTACATTATTGCAGGAGAAGCTTCAGGCGATTTGCACGCCGCCAACCTTATGAAGGCGCTGAAGAAAGAAGACCCTGGGGCAGACTTTCGGTTTTGGGGAGGAGATCTCATGCAACAGGAAGGAGGAACCCTGGTAAAACATTACAGGGAGCTGGCTTTTATGGGCTTTGCCGAAGTACTTATGAATCTAAGAACTATCCTTAGAAATATTTCTTTCTGCAAAGAAGACATCGCAGCGTGGCAGCCAGACGTTCTAATTTTTGTAGATTATCCCGGCTTTAACCTAAGAATTGCAAAATGGGCCCGAAAAGAAGGTTTTAGAACCCATTTCTACATCTCACCTCAAATTTGGGCCTGGAAAGAAAATCGCATCAAAGAGATTCGACGGGATGTTGATGAAATGTACGTCATCCTTCCTTTTGAAAAGGAGTTTTATGAAGAAAAACATCAATTCAATGTACATTTTGTGGGACACCCGCTTATTGACGCCATAGCAAACCGGTCACAGGTGGATATTTCAGAAATTAAATCTCAGCACAAACTCGATGAGCGGCCTGTAATTGCACTTCTCCCGGGAAGCCGCAAACAGGAGATCTCAAAAATGTTGAAAACCATGCTGAGTATCACAGATGATTTTAAAAACTATCAATTTGTAATAGCGGGAGCGCCAAGTCAGGATCCCGAATTCTATGCGCCGTATATCAAAAAGAAAAACGTACACCTGGTGATGAACAAGACTTATGACGTACTTAGCCTTGCCACAGCAGCTTTGGTGACATCGGGAACAGCGACCCTGGAGACCGCGCTTTTCAAGGTGCCCGAAGTGGTTTGTTACAAAGGCAGCTTTATTTCCTATGAGATCGCAAAACGCATCATCAAACTTGATTATATTTCGCTGGTGAACCTGGTGATGAACCGTGAGGTGGTCAAAGAACTTATTCAGAGTGACTTTAATAAAAAGAACCTGAAAATCGAACTAAAAAAAATACTTTCTGAAGAACATCGCAGGAAAATATTTGAAGATTATCACGAACTGGAATTAAAGCTCGGCGGTACCGGCGCCAGTAAAAAAACAGCCGAATTAATTGTAAAAAGTCTCTCCTCAACTTCCAAAAATGACGTTTAAAAGAACATTTCCGGTTCTGCTTTTATTAGTATTTCTGGCTTCCTGCGGAAGTTCAAAAAAGAGCATTCGTACCGCAAATTCTTCCAGGCATAATGCCGAAGATGTGATGCTGCGCGTGAGCGAAAATGCCAGGGCCTTTGTAGGCACAAAATATCAATACGGAGGAACAACAAAAAAAGGAATGGATTGCTCCGGTCTCATTTACACTGCTTTTCTGGAAGAAAACATCCCATTTCCCCGCACTTCCGGAGACATGGCGAGGCTTGGAAAGAAGATTCCTTTGCAGCAGGTGAATGTTGGAGACCTTCTTTTCTTCCGAACAAACAAGAAGAAGAGATCTGTCAACCATGTGGGACTTGTGGTAGAAACCACAATAAATGAAATATTCTTCATCCATTCCACCACTTCACGCGGAGTTATTATATCTTCTTTGGAGCAAAATTACTGGAAAGATAGTTTTGCCATGGCCCGGCGTGTAAATTAGCAGTATATTAGGTAATCATTTGACTATGAATTACCTGAACACTCCTTTAATAAGAATTTGCCTCTGTTTCGTTGCAGGAATACTCACCGGTTTCTTCCTACCGCTCTCCCTTACTTTACTTTTTATCTTCTTTGCGTTTAGTTTGATCCTGTTTCTGATTTCCTATCAGTATTCAAAAAAGCCATTTTCAAGACAAATTTTTTTTGGATTAGCAACTTTCCTCCTGTTCTTTTTCACTGGAATTCTTTCTACTCAGCTGCATCTCCCAATAAACCAATCCAAGCATTATATTAACCAAATTTCCACGGAAAATCTTGTGCAGGATTCGGCCTATATCAAACTAACGATCACTGAAGAACTAAAACCTGACCTCTACAACCAGAAATTTATTGGCAACCTAAAGCAACTAGGAAAAGAATCTGTCCATGGAAAGATGCTTGTCTCTGTTCAAAAAGATTCTTTAAAAGCACCTTTTTTGGTGGGTGATGCACTTCTTATACATGCAGCTGTCGAACCCATTAAACCACCTTTAAATCCACACCAGTTCGACTACAAGAGCTTCATGGAGAACCGCGGAGTACTTGCGCAAGTTTTCCTGAACAAAGATGATTTCATCAGGCTTAATTCAGAAAATAATAGCTTGCGTGGTCTTACGGCCTCCTGGCGTTATAGCATTACTCAAAAACTTCAGCAAAACAACCTGAAAGGAGATGAGCTCGCCGTAGTGCAGGCATTGCTTTTGGGTCAAAGACAGGACATTTCACCCGAAACCTATAACAACTATGCAGCTGCAGGAGTAATCCATATCCTGGCAGTATCTGGGCTGCATGTGGGGATCATTCTCTTTCTCCTGCATTGGTTATTTTCACCGCTCGAAAAGTCAAAAAGAGGAAGATTTCTTAAAACAATACTCATTATAGTTCTTTTATGGCTTTTTGCATTACTCGCAGGGTTATCACCTTCGGTGGTAAGAGCCGTCACCATGTTTTCTTTTGTGGCCATAGGCTTACAAATAAAGCGGCGCACAAGTGTCTTGAACACCCTGTTCCTGTCTATGATGCTGCTTCTGCTTGTGCGGCCACAATTTATATTTGAAGTAGGATTTCAGCTTAGTTACCTCGCGGTTTTTGCCATCGTCTTACTGCAGCCGTTACTTTACGGCATATGGAATCCACAGTACAGGATTTTCAAGTACTTTTGGGGATTACTCACCGTCACGATTGCGGCCCAGGCCGGTGTACTGCCACTAAGTTTATTCTATTTTCACCAGTTCCCCGGACTATTCTTTATTTCAAACCTCGTCATTTTGCCCTTTATGGGTTTTATTCTGGCTTATGGCATCGTGGTCATAATTCTTACGCTAATAGGTTTTATTCCAACATTTATCATAGATTTTTATGGTCTCATCATACAGCTTTTAAATGATTTTGTAAGATTTATTGCTTTACAGGAGCGATTTCTTTTTCGTGATATTCATTTTTCAGGAATACAGGCGCTGGGTTTTTACGCTCTAATGATGATGCTTTTTCTTCTTCTGAAGAAAATCAGCTACCGCAGAATTATGCTAACACTCGCCGGAATTATCCTTCTTCAGCTGGTATATTATTTTGAAAAGTACGAAGCTTCTTCTGAAGAACTGATCGTTTTTCACAAAAGCCAAAGCACAATCATCGCTTTAAAAGATGGTCAAAAACTGACTTTAGCGACCAACTTACCCGAAGAAGCCAGGGAGCAAAGGCTTATAAAGAACTTTTTGGTAGGTGAAGACATCAGAAATACAAAGTTTCAGGAACTTAAAAACCTTTATATTTCAGGAGAAAAATTATTGATGGTGATAGACAGCACCGGAATATTTCAGGTTAATGATCTCCAGCCGGACATTCTTCTTCTCTCCAATTCGCCGAAGGTAAACCTGGAAAGAGTCCTACAGGAAATGGATACCGAACTGGTCATTGCCGATGGCAGTAATTACAGATCTTACATAGAACGCTGGCAGGAAACCTGTAAAAAAGTAAATATTCCATTTCACACCACAGCAAAGAATGGTGCCTTCAAAATGACATTTTAGAGACTATTTCTCAAAAGTGGCCTGAAAAGCTTCCTGATATTTTTTCCACTCATCGTTGGAAGTGATGTCTTTGTAGTCATCTTCTGCAAACAACTTTAGAAAAACCTCTAGTTGCCCCGGAGTTCTGTAACCCGGCGTTACGTTCAGAAGATTTCCCTTTTCATCGAAGAAAGCCAATGAAGGATAGCCTGTAATTTTCATAGCCGTCGCAAAGGTATGCTGACTGTTGCGACCCTTCCTTTTTGGATCAAAATTAGGATTTTTAAAAGTATGTTCTTTGTAATTAATGATCTCAGTGCCTTCGGCATTGAATTTTACGGCATAGTAATTCTCGTTGACGTATGCTGCCACATCTGCATTTGAAAATGTGTTTTTATCTAGCATTTTACAAGGGCCGCACCAGGTAGTATAGGCATCCATAAATATCTTTTTAGGCTCTTTCTTCTGAGCTTTTAAAGCTTCATTCATGCTCATCCAGTTAATTTTCTGCGCCTGGACGGCACCACTAACCATTATTAACGAAACAATAAAAAATATTCTCTGCATAGCAATTCTTTCTCTGTTCAATTCAAAAACGATTCCAAAAACAAGGAGCGTTTGAGGCTAAAACGTCAATTGAGGGTAATTATTTTATTCCGTGCATTAGTCTTTTCAGAAGTGGATGCAGCATCGCAACGAGCAGTCCTGCAGCTACAGGAATAGCTGTAAAAATGAGAAAGAACGTAGAAAGATCATATTGCTCGGTTACCTGATTGATCATTCCACCAAGAGAACCGGCCAATTTGTTTCCTATAGCAATGGCGAGATACCACATTCCAAACATGAAAGCGATCATACGCGCAGGAACAAGTTTACTTACATAGGAAAGACCTAAAGGAGATAAACACAGTTCTCCAAGGGTATGGAGCAAATAAGCCAGAATAAGCCAGATCATGCTTACTTTTGCGCCTTCCCCAATACCTTGCGAACCAATTGCCAGCAGGCCAAATCCAAGCCCCAGCAAAATTAGCCCAAAGGAATATTTAAAAGCTGCGGAAGGATTATACTTGCTTTCCCACCATTTTGAAAAGAACGAGGCAAATACGATTATAAAAAAGGAATTTAAAATACTGAACCATGACACAGTGATCTCGGTTGTTTCTGCCGAAAATTCTCTTGCCAGCATCCATATCACCAGACCCCAGATACCTGCGAAACATATTCCCAGCACAATATTAGACCCGGGAATTTTAGTAAAGGTTTGTCTCCAGAGCAAATATAGTACCCATGTGATAATAGCAAGGGGAACCACCGTTAATACAGCATTAAAAATGTTAAAAATACTTGCTGAACTTCCCACGAGAACCCGGTCTACGTGATCCCTGGCAAAAATAATTAGAGAGGATGCTCCCTGTTCAAAAGCCATAAAGAAAAACACAGTAAAGAAAGCGAAGATAATCACCGCAATAAGGCGATCTCTAACAATTTTCGTGTACCTGGAAATTCTTGAAATGACAAGGATTAAAAATAAAATGAGGCCAATAATTGCCATGCCAATGGGTCCCGAAAATGGTTCACCCCTAAAATCAAATGGCATCACTACCGGGAAAATATTTATGTCGGCTATACGCGACAGCGGGTCATCAATAAGGTAAAAGAAGCCAATAGCTGAAGAAGCAACTACAAGAATTTTATCAAAAACCGTAAAAGGATTGGTCTTGTGAGAAACACCCTTACTCTCCTCTTCCTTTTTATGCTTTTCTTCAAGCGCCTTATCTGGTACTCCGCCTACTCTTCCAAAGAGCGGCTGTGCCAGCCAGAACTGCAAAGTTCCCAGAAGCATAAAGATTCCGGCTAAACCAAAGCCCCAGCTCCAGCCAATTTTTTCAGCCAGATAGCCGCACAACATCATACCGAAGAACGCTCCGGCGTTTACGCCCATGTAAAAGATGGTATAAGCACCATCTTTTTTATCAGATTTGCCCTCGTACATTTCAGAAATGATTGAAGTGATATTCGGTTTAAAGAATCCGGTACCAATCACAAGCAGACCAAGACCAAAATACAGCGAAAACTCTGTTTCCAGTGCCATGGAAGCATGGCCCAGTGTCATAATTCCTGCACCAATAATCACAGCCCAGCGATAGCCGGTAAACTTATCGGCTATAAGACCTCCCAGTATAGGCGTGAGATAAAGAAGCCCCGCATAGGTACCAAATAAGGCTCCGGCGTTCTCGGCAGTCCAACCCCAACCTGGGTTGTCAACGCCCACAATTGCCATCGTGAGAAAATTAACCAGCAGCACCCGCATTCCGTAGAAAGAAAATCGTTCCCACATTTCGGTAAAGAACAGCACAAAGAGTCCTGCCGGGTGACCTAAAACATTTGATTTAAAAAAATCCTGTTCCTGGGTGGGTGCTATTGTTGCCATTATTTTTTCCTGGTATTTTTATCGACGATTTTTTCGTCACCGAGTTCAAAGTTTTCCTGCTGCGGCAGGTCAGTTTCATTATCTTCAACTCCATGAGTAAGCCTTTTCAATGGCTTTAACATTAGGATTACAAGAACTCCAAAAATGGATGTAAAAATGGTAATTCCCCAGAAGGTCCTGTACTCCATATCTGTCTGTACTTCTTCCACCACAAAATTACCGCTGTACCCGCTATTATCTTCAGCTTGTTTGAAATCTATTAAAACATGGTAAGGATTTTCTGCAGTGACGTTCTCCTCTTCTAAGATCTCCAGAATTTCAGATTTTCTGTCTTCGTCATTAAATACGAGATAATCCAGCACCGGTTCATTAGTTTCCATATGACGAACTTCAAGTAAACCATTCTGCTCATAAATCTGAGCAGTTAGCCTGAAATCTTCATTCTGAGACACAATAGTATCGTGAATCTGTAAATTCTGTGTAAGTTCTGATGGTGCTGCATTGACACTTACCACCATAGGCTCCCCCTGAGAAAATTCACCTATCACTCCCGCCACTTTATTTCCTAAACCTGTAGCAGCAAAATAAACTCCCATCATTAAAGAGGCGTATTTTACAGGAGCAAGTTTAGTAATAAAAGAAAGTGCTACGGGAGAAGAACATAATTCCCCAATAGTATGAAGCAGGTAAGCCAATACCAGCCAGTACATTGCTGATTTATGCTCGTAAGGAACGTAATTCTTTGCAGCCATGGCCATAAATATAAAGCCAAGACCCATAATAATTACTCCTGTAGCCATTTTAAAGATAGAAGAAGCTTCCTTGCTTTTAAGCTTTCTTTTTGCCCAAAAATTGGCTACAACTACTCCAAAAATAATTATGAAAAGTGCATTAAGAGACTGAAACCAGGTAGCAGGAACTTCATTCCCGATTAACGGCAGTGAAAAAGGAATAGACCTCTCCGTTTTATCCAGAGCGTAGATGTTCATTAATCCTCCAGCCTGTTCAAAAGCTCCCCAAAATACCACTACAAGCAAAAACGAAAGGATCATTACGACATAACGGTCCTTCATCACCTGTGAGGTCAAATCTTTATAAACCATCAACATTAAAGCCGTTACCAGCGTAAGGAAGATGTAAAGCAATCCGTAAGGGATTGATTCAACAATAAGATAATATAATGATGCGAGCATTAAAACTGAAGTGATCACCAGTTGTAAAGGTGACTTCAATAGATCTTTGAACATTCCTCCAAGTGAGGCACCTTCATCACGCTCGGCACGGGAAAGTAAATTCCCAACATTCCTCAGGTATTTTTGGCCCCATAAGTAAACGAGCAATCCAAGTGCCATGGCTATCCCGGCAAGTCCAAAGCCCCAATGCCAGCCAATTTCTTCGCCAACATACCCAACAATTAAGCTGGAAAGAAATGCACCTAAGTTTATCCCTATATAAAAGATGGTAAAACCTTTATCCCTGCGGATATCACCTTCTTTATAGAGACCACCTACCATTGTGGAGATGTTAGGCTTAAGCATTCCAACCCCTATAATAATTAATGCAAGACCAGAATAAAAGGCCCACATTTCTTCTACAGCCAGTATTCCGTGACCGGCGACGAGGATAATACCTCCTACGAGCACCGTTTTCTTTTGCCCAAGAAGTTTATCTGCAATGATACCTCCGGGAATGGAGGCCACGTAAACCAGCATGGTGTACCAGCCGTAAAGTGCAATAGCCTCTCCGCCGGTCCAGCCTAAACCTGCATTTCCGCCGGTAGTCGCACTTACAAGATATAGTACAAGGATAGCACGCATTCCATAGTAGGAAAAGCGCTCCCACATTTCTGTGAAAAATAAAATATATAATCCTACCGGATGCCCAAATAATTCTTTTTGAGTCGGTGCAGGTGCTGTATTTGCCATTTATTTCAGTTTAGACTTTTAGAGGTTTTCTTTGATAAAATTGGTCATGAGCGTATACAGGTGTAAACGAGTATTTCCACCGTAGATTCCATGATTCCTGTCTGGATAGATCGCCCAGTCAAATTGCTTATTCGCCTGTACAAGTGCTTCTATCATTCGCATACTGTTTTGTACATGAACGTTGTCGTCACCGGTACCGTGTACCAGCAGGTAATCACCTTTTAATTTCTCTACGTGATTAATAGGAGAGTTCTCGTCATATCCTGTAGGATTCTCCTGCGGAGTAGTCATATATCTTTCGGTGTAGATGGAATCATAGAATCTCCAGCTGGTCACAGGCGCAACAGCAATAGCCATTTTAAAGGTATCATTTCCTTTAAGGATCGCGTTGGATGACATAAATCCTCCATAGCTCCATCCCCAGATGCCCATTCTTTCTGAATCGATATAATCCCGCTCACCCAATTGTTGAGCAGCCGCGATGATATCTTCCACTTCGTATTTTCCCAACTCCTTCTGAGTTACTTTTTTGAAATCTGCTCCTTTGAACCCGGTTCCTCTTGGATCTACTGCTACTATAATATAGCCTTCATTTGCAAGGAGCTGATACCAGTAATCATTCGTGGTGAAGAAGGTGTTGGAAACCGACTGTGATCCCGGACCGGAATATTGAAACATGAACAGCGGATACTCTTTATTCTCATCAAAATCTGACGGACGAATCATCCACATGTTCAAATCACTTCCATTTACATTAATGGTAGAAAATTCCTTCGGAGAAAAGCCGTATTCTTTAATCTGTTCAGCCAAAGCGGCGTTATCCTTTATTTTCCTTACCAGTTTTCCGTTTTTCGCCTGGTGTAGCGTGTACATTCCGGGCATGGTAGCGCTGGAAAAAGAATTGATGAAATAGGTAAAATCTGCACTAAAATCTGCGCGGTTATTTCCGGTTTTTTCAGTTAAACGTTTTTTTCCTCTCCCGTTCGTCCTGATGGAATACACATCCCGGTTTATGCTTCCGTTCTCTGTGCTCTGGAAAAAGATCCTTTTTGAGCCAGGATCATATCCGTAATAGTCGGTCACTTCCCAGTTTCCTTCGGTCACCTGATTTTTCAGATCTCCATCTTCATCATAGAGGTAAATATGGTTCCATCCGTCCTTTTCACTGGTCCAGATAAAGCTATTATCCTCCAAAAATGTCAGATTATCGGTTACATCTACGTATGCTTCATCAACTTCGTTCAAAACCACCTGCGCCTGCTGCGTTTCAGCATTTACAAAAATAAGATTCAGGCTGTTTTGATGCCTGTTGAGCGTTTGCACACTTAACAGATTGGGATCGTTTGTCCATTCAAGCCTGGGAATATACTCGTACTGCGGAAGCTGTATCTCTGTGGTTTCTTCAGAAGAAAAATCATAGAGATGCAGGGAAACTACAGAGTTCTCCTCCCCTGCCTTGGGATATTTAAACCTGTTTTGTGTGGGATAAAGATCCTGCCCGTAAATATCCATTGAAAATTCAGGAACCTGAGACTCATCAAACTTCAAAAATGCTATTTTTTCCCCTGTTTTGTTCCAGGAAAAAGTACGCACAATAGAAAATTCCTCCTCATAAACCCAGTCAGAAACCCCGTTGATAATGCTATTTTTGAGACCGTCATGAGTGATTTGTGTTTCCTCTCCCGAAGTAAGGTCTTTTACATAAATATTATTTTCAAAAACATACGCCACCCGGTTATTATCGGGAGAAAGCGTAGGTTCCTGGATCCTGTTTTCGCTGATTTTCTGCACCTCACCAGATTGAACATCGTAGATAAAGAAAATCCCGCGGGTAGAACGACGGAAAATGGATTCTACCTCGGTCGCTAAAATGATCTTCTTTTCATTTTCGCTAAAGGTAAAATCACTGAAGTTGTCAACCTCCGGGAGATTGGCGCTGTTGACCAAAGTTCCGGTTTTTTCACCCGATTTATAGGAGTAAACGTCAATACTGGATGTACCGTTGTCACGGTCGTAGTTCAGCACCACATATTCTTTCCCGTTGTCGAGGGATTGAAGCGACTGAAGCCTTTCCTGCCGGAAGGTTCCATTCCAAATCTCTTCTAATGTTATGTCTTTTGTTTGTGCAGAAACAGCTGCACTTAGGGTAAGTAAAAAGGCAAAAAGCCTGTATGCTATCTTCATCGTTTCGTGAGAATAATTTTTGATTGCCAAGTTTACTAAAAATTCGGCGAAAATAGGCCACGCCACGTGTTAAATCACAACAAGATGTTAAAATATTCCTTGATATACAGTCCTACTTTTCAGCTTCGGAAGATGCCTTCTTCGCAACTTTTGAACTGTTGCGAAACTTTCGCCAGTAAAATGAGTAATTGTATCTTTGCAGCTCCAAACTTATTAGCATGATCGAACCTATTTCAGGATTTTCTAAACTTCAGAAGCAAGAAAAAATATCCTGGCTGGCGCAAACTTATTTGAAGGATTTTCCGGAAGCTTCAAACATACTTGAACAATACTGGAATCCGAAGGAGAAGCTACAGCAGCTCCACGAGGAATTCACCGAAAATACCATTTCCAACTACTATTTGCCCTTTGGGATCGCTCCCAATTTTCTAATCAACGGCGAGCGATATGCCATTCCTATGGCCATAGAAGAAAGTTCTGTGATCGCGGCGGCCAGTAAAGCGGCTAAATTCTGGGGTGAGAACGGCGGTTTCCAGGCAAAGGTGATCAACACTCAAAAAATTGGGCAGGTTCATTTCATTTTTGAAGGAAATCCTGAAAAGCTGCGGCGGTTTTTCGACCAGGTAAAAAGCACACTTTTATCATCGGTCTCCCATCTCACCAAAAACATGGAAAAACGTGGCGGCGGAATTCTGGACATAGAATTAAAAGACAAATCGGAGGCACTGAAAAATTACTTTCAGCTTCATTGCACCTTTGAAACCAAAGATTCGATGGGCGCGAATTTCATTAATACCTGTCTGGAAAAGTTTGCAGAAACCCTGAAGAGCGAAGCCTCAAAATACACTGAATTCGCTCCTGAAGAAAAAGACCTGGAGATCGTGATGAGCATTCTCTCCAACTACGTACCGGAATGCCTTGTGAGAGCCGAAGTTTCCTGCCCCATAGAGAACTTAAACAGCCCCGAGATGAGCGGTGCTGCTTTTGCTGAAAAATTCGTGCGCGCCATTAAGATTGCCGAAATAGAAAAATATCGCGCGGTAACTCACAACAAAGGAATTATGAACGGAATAGATGCCGTTGTTTTAGCTACCGGAAATGACTTTAGAGCAATCGAAGCCGGCATCCATGCCTACGCATCCAAAGACGGGAATTACACCAGTCTTACGCATGCAAGTGTTGAAAATGGCATTTTTAAGTTCTGGATGGAAATTCCGCTGGCGCTTGGAACGGTTGGCGGACTCACTAGTTTGCATCCCCTTTCAAAGGTTGCCCTGGAAATTCTTCAGAAACCATCGGCACAGGATCTTATGAAAATTGTAGCCGTTGCGGGGCTCGCCCAAAATTACGCTGCGGTAAAGTCATTAATTACCACAGGAATACAGCAGGGGCACATGAAAATGCACCTTATGAACATCCTGAACCAAATGAATGCTTCCAGGGAAGAAAAAGCTGCTTTGGTAGCTCATTTTAAAACAAACACCGTTACGCATCGAGCCGTAGAAGAAGCATTGCAAAACCTGAGGAATTCATGAAAGAATTTTACAGCAACGGCAAATTATTACTTTCGGGGGAATATGTAGTGCTTGACGGTGCGACTGCATTGGCGGTTCCAACCAGGTTTGGGCAATCGCTTCAGATAGATAAAATAGAAGAGCCAGTAATTAGATGGAAAAGTTTAGACCACGAGGGACAGAAATGGTTTGAAACCAGCTACAGTCTCAAAAATGGCATTTTGGAAGCAACTTCTGAAAGTGAGAACAAAGAGGTTTCAGAAAGACTCGAGAACATTTTAAAAGAAGCCGCAAAATTGAATCCAGATGCACTTTTAGGTTCTGGGTTTGAGGTTACTGCAAAACTTGATTTTCCACAGGAATGGGGACTCGGCTCGTCTTCCACTCTTATTAATAATATTGCCAACTGGTTCGAAATTGATGCTTTTCAATTACTTTCCAGGACATTTGGCGGAAGCGGTTATGACATCGCCAGCGCTCAAAATGACACTCCTGTGACTTATTCTCTCACACCTAACGGAAGAATGGTATTCACGGCAGATTTTGATCCTGCTTTTGCAGATGAACTGTTCTTTGTACACCTAAACCGCAAACAGAACAGTCGTAAATCCATTCAACACTACAGAAATCAATCAAAAGCGAGGCTGAACGATGCGGTGGAAAAGATCTCAAGCCTCACCCACCAGTTGATTTCCGCGGAAACAATGACGGAATTCGAACTTTTACTTGAAATCCATGAAACCGTGATCTCAAAGGTGATAAATACGCCAAAAATAAAGACACAGCTTTTCCAGGACTACCCGCGCGCCATTAAAAGCCTTGGCGGCTGGGGAGGCGATTTTATTCTTGCTACCGGCCGTGAAAAAGAACAGGAGTATTTCAGAAACAAGGGCTATAATACCATTTTGGACTACCGGGAAATGGTTTTATAAGCACATCTAAAACTGGGCTGGAAATGACATTTTTGAAACCCGGGATTCCGAAGAAAGCATAAAAAAAGTCCGTTCTCGTGAGAACGGACTTTATATTTTAAAGTTATCTTATATTAAAAGAATCTCGACCTGTTATCTTCAATCTCTGCAGATTCTTTAAGAGCTTCCAACACTTCCTGTGTCACGTTCGCTCTTCTCGCAGCAGTTTCGCGAGTTGCAAAAGATCGGTAAGAATCCATAGGTGCAGCCAGGTTCTTTTGAAGAACTTCAATAACGTACACTCCACGGTTGCCTTCCAGCGGCTGACTGGTTTGTCCTTCTTCCAGACCAAAAGCAGCGCCAACCACCTTAGGTTCGTTCCCTGCCCCTGGTAAGGTGGGATTTTCAAGGTTTACAGCATTTGCAGTATTCACTTCCACTCCCTGATTTTGTGCAATAGCACTCAAGGACTCCCCGCTAATCCTGTCTTTAATGATTTCAGCCTTCTTTTGCTTTTGCAAGATAGGCAGTACAGTCGCAGAAGCACTTTCTACACTTTTAAGACCTTTCTTGTTCTTCGCAGTAAGCTGTGCCACAACGTAACCGCCGCTAACATCAAATCTTCGGATATCTCCTACTTCAGCGTCCTCTTCAAAAGCCCACTGCACGACTCTTCTTTGCTGTCCAACTCCAGGAATGTTTTCATCAAGTGCACCTATTTCCTGCACAGGACGCACTTCTTTATCATTTTCTTCTGCTACCTCTTCAAAATCACCTTCCGCGGCAGCTATTTCGAATTTTGTAACTTCAGCAAAAAGATCATTTAATGACTTTTCTGAAGGTTCGATCGCACGGCTAATAGTCGCTAGTTTTACTGCAGGCTGCTCCTCTGTTTGCTCTTCGATATTGATCACATGATAACCAAACTGGGTTTCTACCACTCCAATTTCACCTGCATTGTTTTGGAAAACGAAATCATTGAAAGCAGGAACCATTGTATTTGGCGTAAACCAGCCAAGATCTCCGGCCTCTTCTTTATTAGACGCATCTGCAGAGTATTGGGCTGCAAGTTCTGCGAATTGATCCTGATTTCCTCTTACCACAGAAGCAATACTGTCTGCAAGTGCTTCGGCTTCGCTTTTAGTTCTTGTAATGCCCTGGCCAACCGGTGATCCCTGGTAAGCTACTAATATATGTTTTGCCTTCGCAGAATCTGGAATTTGTACTCTTTCCATCATTCTTGAAACTCTCCAGGCATTGTTTTCTTTATAAGGCCCGTAGGTTTCTCCTTCTTCAAGATTGAATAATTCCTCTGCATGTTCAGAAGAAATCTGTTCTCTAAAAAGGTACCTTCCGATGTAATTTACATCTGAATTCTGATTTACAAAAGCCTCAACATCTTCTACATTTCCAAATCCGGGAACTGTTTCAGTAGTTTCTGTTGCAGGATTGTATTGTTCACTATCCTCAAGCAAGGCTGCAACTTCTTCTCTTACTTCGGCATCATCTTCTACAGAAGCTGACTCCGGGAAATACACGTAGCGAATGTTTCTTGAAGCATCTGTCTGGAAACGTTGTGGGTGAGCTTCCATGTAAGATTTAATTTCGCTCTTGGAAACTTCCACTTCAGAATCTGGTACGCTGGAATATGGAATTTGAACAAAGCTTAAGTCAACATTGTCGTTGCTTCTTCTGTACACCTGCTCTCCTTCGGTCAAAGTAGCCGAAAGGCCGGCTCTCACCATATTGAAATAAATATCTTCACGGGCAGCTTTTCCAACGGAATTTTCAAAATCAAGCCATTGCTGATATGCTGCAGGGGAAGTAGCTTTTAAGGTTGCCACGTATTCCCTTAGCCTGTTTTCATCAAACATACCGGCTTCATTGGTGAAGTTTGGGTTTGTTGCAAGTTCCTGGCGCATCATTCTTTTTAATTGAGCTTCCTCAATTCGAATTCCAAGTTCTTCAAACTGCTCTTCCAATACTGCCTGACGCACATTTAAATCCCAAACCATGTTTACCGCCTGCATACTTGAAGCATTTGGACCAAGGTTACGCTGGTAAGCTTCTACCTGACGCGCAAATTGCTCGCGATCAATATCTTCACCGTTAATGGTGGCAATGGTATTTTGAGACTTTTGGGAAACCATTCCTCCGTTTCGAATTACATCGGCCAAAACAAAAGAGAAAAGTGCCAATGCAATAATAATGATAAGGAAAACCGAACGTTGCCTTATTTTATTTAATACTGCCATTTTTTATTATATTAATTCTAGAATATAGGGGGCGAAAATAATGTTTTTACACATATTAAAAAACTTAAAATACGCAAATGTTAGCAAAATCTAAATTTTAATCCTGTGGTCTCATTTTCATCTCCACCAGCTCAATTTTTGTGTTGGAGACTTCTTTGATGAGAAAAGAAAAATTATCTATCTCAACAACACCATCCTGCTGGGGTATTTCCTCGGTATGATTAACAATATATCCTCCCAGGGTTTCGTAGTTCTCTCCCACCGGAAGATCAAGCTTATAAGTTTCATTTAGATAATCTACCTCCAGTCTTGCTGAAAAAAGAAAACGATCGTCTTCCAGTTTTTCTTCGATCAACACCACGGGGTCATGTTCATCTTCAATTTCACCAAAAAGCTCTTCCACGATGTCTTCCACGGTCATCATTCCGCTGGTACCACCATACTCATCAATAACCACAGCAATGCTCTTCCTTTTTTTGATAAGTATATTCAAGACGTCCTTTACCAGCATTGTTTCCGGCACGAAAACAACAGGAAGCAAAATTGATTTTATGGTTACCGGCTTCTTAAAGAGCTCAAAGGAATGGATGTAACCAATAATATCATCTATAGTTTCCTTGTACACCAGTATTTTAGACAACCCGGTTTCGGTAAAGGTCTTCACCAGGTCTTTTGGCTCCTGAGTAATATCTACCGCAACAATTTCAGTACGGGGAATCATCACCTCCCGTGATTTAACTTCAGAAAATTCGAGTGCATTTTGAAAAATTTGAATCTCTGAATCTATTTCCTGATCTTCCTCCATTCTTTCCATTTGTTCACTAATGTAGTTTCCAAGCTCTACTTTAGAAAAGGCAAGCTGCACCTCGTCTCCTTGTGTTTTAAAGAAACTCTTCAAAACCAAATCTGAAATCCAGATGACAAAGGAGGAAATCACCCCGAAAAGCACATAAAAGATATATGCCGGTACAGCAAAAAATCTTAAAAGTGTATTTGCATAAATCTGAAAGAAAACTTTGGGAAGAAATTCCGCAGTAAAAAGGATAATAAGTGTAGAAATAATGGTTTGGGTAAGGAGGCTAAATTCTATTACAATATATCTCCAGAATTCACTGTTGAGATTCATAGAACTTAACCAGGCCATAAGAAGATCCCCCATAAAAAAACCATAAACCACCAGTGCAATGTTGTTGCCTACCAGCATTGTGGCTATAAACTTTGAGGGTTTTTTGGTTAAGCGGGTAAGCACCTTTGCCAGGAGATCATTCTGTTTTTTCTCAATTTCAATGTGAATCTTGTTTGAAGAGACGTATGCAATTTCCATCCCCGAGAAAAAAGCAGAAAGGATAAGGGAGCAAATGATTATAATAATCTCATTGGCCATTCCAGTTATTTATTCCGGTTATTATATTTCTTCCTGAAATGCCTCCGAAAGAAAAACATGAAGATAGCGATCACACTAAGGAAGATAAAAACATAGGCTCTGCTGCGCTCGGTATCCCATATTCTCACTGTTTCATATAGAAAAAACACCGCAACAGCGAGGTAAGCGATTTCGAAAAATTTTGAGAACTTCATCATTCCTTTTCTTCTTTAACTATCTGAACCCCCACATTAGAGCGGGAACGAAAATTACTGAATTCCTGATTGCTATCAAAGCCCATACCTTCATTTAAAGCTCCGTTGTTGAACTTTATAGTATTGGGAAGATCTGTAAAAACCCAGTTGAGATTCTGATCCCAATACAATTGCTGTGCTGTTAAAATGGTACTATCGCTAGTCACAATCACCACATTTCCCTGCAAATCTATTAAGCCGGTATCTTCGTAAATCACCCCAAAATCTGCAGTAACGGTGTTCTTTTCTTCATTTTCATCATAAAAAACCACTTCCAGTCCTTCAGGAAATTCCTGGTAAGGAAATTCCTTATTGGTAAAATCTCTCAGCTTTTCACTTCTTAAAGTGGCCACAACTTTACCAGAATCTGTATATTTTAAATTAATACCCCTACCTACTGCCTGAGGCGCGTCTTCTGGCACCTCCATATCCCGCACTCCCTGCAGATTCCCTTCACATGAAAAAAGCATTGCCACAACTACAGCTGTAACAATGCTTCTTAAAAATATATTCCTGTATGTAATCTTCATCTTACAAGTTAGGTACTCGAATGCTTTCACCTATCCAACATCCAATGCTTATGGTTTTACCCTGCATATCCTGTTGAAAGATATCTGCTCTTTGTGGAGCTCTACCCCTGTATGCAGCAGCAGTTTGGTTTGCATTACTGCTAATAGAAGGATCTACACGTCCTGCTCTGGCAGCATAATCTGCAGCCAACCAGTATACTGCTCTCTTCTCAAAGGTGTTATTTCCACAGTTATTTGCACTTTGCGCATACATGTTGGCTATTTGCAGGTAAGCACGCCCCATGGAAGGTCTTGCCTGTATCGCCTGATTGTAAAAAGACCTGGCCTGAGAGAACTGTCCTTTTTCTTTGTAGTTGTTGGCTATCTTCATGTAAACTCTTGCCTTATCTGAAGGATTAGTTTCCAACTCAGCAGATTGCTGATAGTACTCCAACGCTTTTGAAGCATTTCCATCAGCATCTGCCAACTGCCCAAGATACAGGGCCGATTTAGCAGATGGTTCCTGCTCATGTAAAGCTTCTACCAACTGGAAGAACAATGGATCATCTGTACAATCCTTACCAGAAAGCCTTCCGGCAGCTCTTCTTAACCATTCTACATCATTTTTATTTTGTTCAAAGTCTTTGCTATACAATGGAATTAGGTTATCACAATCTGCACGCTGACCAAGTTTAGCATTCACACTACCTTTCACCTGATTATAAGCGTTAAGATTAGTTTCATATGCGCTAATCCTTCTTTCTTCTTTAGACGTTAATTCCTCACCGGCATCCTGCTTCTCAATGAGATTAGCCAGACCTTGAGCCATTTTATTTTCTTCTTCTTCAATCTTGGCCGAAACCTCATCATATAGATTAAATACATCCTGAAGGTCTTTTTGCCCGGCATCCTGTAAATCTACAAGTAAAGAAAAATAAGTGTAAAGTGCCCTTGCACTTGTGAAGCTCTCTTTATCCTGCTTCCAGGCCGCATCAAAAGCCTCAAATTGCTCTTCTTTACTTCCAATGTTATTATCATACATCGCCTGTGCAATGTCTATTTTCACTTCCGCCTCATCTGTCTTGGCAGGAAAATGTTCAAGACGTTCTCTGTAAAGATTTATAAGGTCCTGAGCTATCGTTTGTTTTTCACCTTCAGCAGCATTGCTCAGTCTGTCCTTTAAAATTCTCTCCCCATATTGATAGGTAACGACGCTATATGTAGGACATTCTTCTCTTAATTGCTGAATTCGGGGAAATGCCGCATCATAGTTCTTTGCCTTCGCATCTGTATAAGCTAGCGAAGCCGTCCTGGCGCAATCCTGATTCGCCTGTGCATTTACAAAACCTGAGCTGAATAAAACCCCCGAAAGAAATAATATTAATTTAGTTTTCATAGTTTCAGTTTTAGTTTTAGTTCCAATTAGTTATAGTTATTCAAATTTTCGCTGGATAAACCATTTATCATTTAATGAGAGGCTTATCATAACATTAAAAAAGTTTTCTTTGATCAATCCTGCATTGGTCGTACCGCGCTGTCCATACTCAAATCCGAGGTTTGCATTAGAAAACAACCTTCCTGCTGGTAGTCCTACTCCAAAAGATATGCCAAACTCGTCAATCGACTCTCCCTGAAGGTTCAGCCCGGTTTCCTCCATTCTTACACCTCCTCTAAAAACTATTCGGCTAAAGTAGCTGGTAATAGAATTATAATTAGGAATGTAGAAACCACCAAGCCTGTATTTAGAAGCACTTGTATAGGTTGCTCCTTCTCTTGCAAAAGAACGATTATTAAAATCACTTGCGCCTTTATTTACATATTCGGCACCTAAAAACCATTTCCTTGGCTGCCCAATTCCCGCTCCAATGGAATATTCTGAGGGAAGTGTAAGATCTGTATCAGCCATTTCAACATTCAGAACATCTGTCACAACCTCATCCCCTGCACTCGTGAAAGTTACTGTTGCGAATTCCCTGCTGTTACGAGAACTAATTTCCCTTTCTGGGGTATAATAAACAGATGTCCTTAACTCAAGACGATCACTTAACATTCTTTCATAATTAAGTCCCAGGTTAAAGGTAAGACCACTAAGCTGAGAGCTATTGTATTCTCTTGAACCATATTGTAAACCTTCTCTAATAAGAATATTTCTATTCTCCAAAGTTCCAAAATTGTAATCGGCGTTAGCGCCCAGGCTTAAATTATCTGTCAACTGAAACCCGGCACTTAGGAAAACGCGGTTCACTCCGCCATTACCGGTATAACGGCCGGCCGTTCCCTGCTCTTCATTTATAGATATTAGGTTGTAACCAACAGATGTATATGGCACCAAACCAAAGCCAAAGCCAAACCTACCGGCGGGAATTCCTATTGCAAGGTAATCTAAAGTAGTGACAGTAGAACTTTCTTCCAGGCCATTGCTTTGTAAGTTCATGATAGAGTGGCTTCCTGCCACAGTGTATGTAGTCAACCGTAATTTACCATAAGCTGCAGGATTGCGAAGATTGACGTGAATACTGTCTGAGTATATGCTAAGACCACCCATAGACTGGTTTTCTACGGTACCTTTAAAAGTGTTCAACCCAATTCCGTAGAAAGAATAAGGCGAGGAAGTTCCTTCCTGAGCAGTCGTAATCACTGTAAATAAAATGGTTACGATTAAAATTAATCGTTTTGTCATTGAGTTTTATTAAATTCCAGAATATAATTAAGTCCCTCCAACAGAAAATTGGAGTTGGCAAATATGCCATTTTTTAATCTTTTAGACAAAAATTGGGCGTCTCCACCTGTAAAAATAATTTCAAGATTTTCAAAGCGTTCAGAATAACTCGAAATAAAACCTTCAATTTCACCGCTCACCCCATGCACCACACCACTATTCATAGAGTTGGCGGTGCTTTGGCCAATCAATTCAACCTCATTAGATGGAGTCAATTCAGGAAGGTTAGCAGTAAAAGTATGCAGTGCTTTAAATCTCATATTTAAACCAGGTGAAATGGCACCACCCAGGTATTCATTTTTATCGTTTTTAAAATCATAAGTAATGCAGGTGCCCGCATCAATTACCAAAACGTTGGAATTTTCAAAATATTTCGCTGCTGCTGCAACAAGCGCTTTTCTATCGTTTCCCAAACTCTTTGGCGTCGTGTACCTATTTAAAAAAGGAAGTGGAGTTTCGGCATTTAACTCCATTAGTTTTTTATCATTCTCAAGAAAATCAGGGATTAAAAATGAGCTTCCTGAAACACTGGAGAGTATCTTATGATCAATTTTTGGGTACTGCTGAAAAAATTTTTGAATTTCTTCTTCAAAATTCGGTTTTGTGACAATCTTTTTTTCCACGAGTTCACTCTTCTGAAAAACAGCAAGTTTGACAAAGGAGTTCCCCACATCTATAACGAGATTCATATTTTTTTCTTTCAAAAAGCTAAATTACAAAAGCATTTTTTCAAAAATTGTTTTGTGGGTTAATAAAAATGAATTTATATTTGCACCCGCTTACCACAACAAAGTAAGCCTGCTTTAAGCACTGGTGCCTTAGCTCAGTTGGTAGAGCAAAGGACTGAAAATCCTTGTGTCCCTGGTTCGATTCCTGGAGGCACCACCACAAAGCTAGAAACCCCTTTTGTTCGCAAAAGGGGTTTTT
>JACLAD010009748.1_pt1 | contig 43201 bp, 45 predicted proteins | sample 8027901 | NCBI WGS metagenome assembly JACLAD01 (sample SAMN15725071, study PRJNA655200) | protist metagenome | isolation source: fluorescence activated cell sorting (FACS) single amplified genomes of... | place: Spain: Blaines Bay Microbial Observatory, Mediterranean Sea | collected 2016-07-05 | reverse complement strand
GCGGAGCCCCCCCCCAGAGGAAGGGGCAGCCGCAGAAGAAGGCAATAACGAAGCTGCAGCAGCTGCAGGTGTGGAAGCCGAGTCTCTATCGAAGAGCCTAGCCTTCCAAGTTGGTGCAAACAAAGGACAGATGGTCAGTGTCAACTTGCCAAATGTAGCTACAAATCGATTGGCACTAGGAGTAGAGAACACTAGCGGGTTTAACAGTTTGGCAGACTTGGACGTGACTACTGGCCAAGGTGCTCAAGATGCGATGTCTGTGATTGACAAGGCGATTGAAGAGATTGCGGTTGCCCGAGGAGATTTAGGTGCTTTCCAGAAGAACACGTTGGAGTCAAACCTAACAAGCTTACGGATTGCAACCGAAAATCTCATGGCTGCAGAGTCCGGCATCCGTGATGCTGATATGGCTGTTGAACTGGCTGCATTCACCCGTAACCAGATCATGACACAGTCGGCGACAGCTCAGTTGGCCCAGGCTAATGCAATGCCCAAAAATGTGATGGCTCTGCTAGCCAGTCAGTAAGCAAGTTTGGCTAAGGTCTTTGATTAGAAGTAGATGTGGAATTATGGAGGATAACTCTACTTAGACCTGACCGCTCATTGAAGTGACCAGAGTAAATAGAGTTGGAGTGTCCAACACCCTCTAATAGTGAACTACCGCTAGTTTAAAGAGCTAAATAAGTTCAATTATAAACCTGATACTTGTTGCCAGAGTAAACAGGACGAATTTCTTGAGATATCAGTTTGTGAAGTCTAGGTCAGGCTGAAATTATTCTGATAAGATTTTCTATCTTATCGTGCTTCAGAGTATTGGATAAATTTTATTGAGTAGTGGTCCTTAGCTTTGAAATTTAGTTCCTCTATTTTCAATTTGGTGGGTCAAATTCATCTAGTGTGGTAGTTTCATAATCGCTAACTTTAGTGATTGTGAAAAAATTCAAAGACTTATTCATCTATCTAGCAATTTTAATTCTTTAGGTGATGATTTTAAAAATCACATTCTAAATGTAAATATTACTGCTATTTAAGCTCGTTAGATAACTAAAGTTATCTAGATTGAATTCTGAATAAATGTTGATTTAGCAATTGACTGCTATTTCTTTACTTCGTTCTTTGACATCAAATATTCCGATCCAACTTGTTTGGATTGGTCTTTAACCTTTTTCTGGATAATTCGGAGCAATTATCCATTTGATTGTGAAGGCCAAGCAGTCTCCTGATGGCCTGTATTACAAAAATAAGAATAATCTAGATTAACCTAATTATTCTGATTAATATCCTGTTAATTTCCTTTCGGCCAAAAGCCGAGCAATGGATTTGTGCTGTTCGTCATGGAGGATGAACAGAGATTCGGAATCCAAAACCGAATCTAGGTGGGGTGATACGGATATATCCCCACTGCTTTCACGGAAGGAAGTCACTCAGGAAATTGTATTTCCAAATTACAAGGAGTTGAAAATGAGTTTGCGAATCAACAACAACGCTGAAGCCCTGAATGCCCACAGAAATCTGGCCCAAAATGACCAGTTACTAGCAAAATCAATTGAGCGTCTGTCTTCGGGACAGAAAATTAACAGAGGTGCCGATGGCCCAGCCTCATTAGTGATTTCAGAAGGCTTGCGTGCACAAGTCGCTAGCTTGCAACAGGCCACAGAAAATAGTGAATCTGCAATCTCGATAGTGCAAACCGCTGAAGGTGCATTAAACGAAGTTTCCAGACTTTTGGTTGACATTCGACAGAGGTCTGTTGCAGCTGCAAACGTTGGAGTTAACGATACAAACATGACTGTTGCTTCGCAGACAGAAATTGAGAATGCACTCAACTCAATTGATAGAATTGCTAGAAGCACTCAATTTGGAGGTGAGCTGCTTCTTAATGGCAACGCAGAAGCTGACGAATCAACTGGTGCTTCAGAAGCTGCAGAGGCAGCTAGTGCGGCTGGTGTAGATGGAGCAGAAGAAGCAGCCGAACTGGCGAAAGTAGCGAGGGCAACTGGTGGTAGTGAAGAGTCAGCAAAGCTATTAACTTTCCAGATTGGAGCTAACAAAGGCCAAACTGCTAGCATTGCATTACCGAGCGTGGTTACGGATCAGCTCGCAAAAGGAGTAACAAACGAAAGTGGCTTTCAGAGTTTGGCTGACCTCGACGTAACAACAAGTCAGGGCGCACAAGATGCGTTAGCAGTTGTAGATAAAGCGATTGCACAAATTACTATCCATCGCGGAAATCTTGGCGCATTCCAGAAAAACACTCTGGAGTCAAATCTTACCAGCCTCAGAGTGGCGACTGAAAACCTAACTGCAGCTGAATCCAATATTCGTGATGCAGACGTAGCGGTGGAACTGGCTGCTTTCACACGCAACCAGATTATGACCCAATCAGCCACAGCCCAACTGGCCCAAGCCAATGCAATGCCTCAAAACGTTGCAAGGTTACTTTCTGCCCAGTAGCAGAGGTCTTAGGTCAGTGGTGATTCCACCCCATTGGCCTGACCTCTAGGTGAGAAAGTTCTCAAATTTGCAAACTTACCCTAAATTTATCGGGATGAGATTTCGAATTAAAGAATAAAATCAACGATAGGAGCTTGGTATGAGCCTGCGAATCAATCAAAATATTGAGGCGCTGACTGCTAGTCGATACTTAGCCCAGAATGATGCGATGCTCTCAAAATCTATTGAGAAACTAGCATCGGGACAAAAAATTAACTCAGCTACCGATGGTCCGGCTTCTTTAGTAATTTCGGAGAGTTTACGGTCCCAGATCAGTAGTTTGAAGGAAGCCGCTCAGAATAGTGAAGTAGCGGCGTCGGTAGTGCAAACTGCAGAAGGCGCAATGGACGAAGTTTCGAGACTACTGGTCAATATTCGTCAGCGAGCAGTTGCTGCAGCAAACACCGGTGTGAATAACGAGCTAGTTGTTGCAGCGTCACAGTCTGAGATTCAGAATGCTCTGAGTTCGATCGATCGAATTGCTCAGAACACGCAATTTGGGTCCAAGCCATTATTGAATGGAACAAACCCAGAATTGGAATTTCAGATTGGTGCGGACAAAGGCAATACGCTCAAGCTGGCTTTGCCAAACATTACCACCGACAAATTAGGGTTGACTAGTTCTGGGGATGGAAGCTCAAGTTTGGCAGAAGTCGATGTTCGCACTCCGTCAGGCGCAGCATCTGCGATCAGCATTGTAGATAAAGCGATCAGTGAGATTGCTAGTTCACGGGGAGAGTTAGGTGCCTTACAGCGCTCGGCCCTGCAAAGTAACTTGGTCAGTCTTCGACTAGATGCAGAAAACTTGTCTGCCGCTGAATCGATAATACGCGATGCTGATGTGGCGATGGAACTTGCTGAATTCACACGTCTCCAAATCATGAATCAGTTCGCAGTCGCACAAGCCGCACAAGCGAACGTACTACCTAGAAATCTATTGCACTTGGTTCAGTCACAGTCCTAGGGAAAGGTCTGGTTAGAACAGTATGTTCGCTGATACTATCGTCGCTATTGCCACACCACTACAACCCAGTGGATTAGGAGTAATTCGTGTCAGTGGTTCTACGGCAATTACCTCGGTAGAAACCATTTTTCAGCCAAGTCATGGTGGAACGGTTGCAGAATCATCGAACAGAAAGCTGAGACATGGTTGGCTGAATATAGAGGGACAGCTGGTTGATGAAGCAATGCTGGTTGTCATGCGCGGGCCACATTCCTTCACCGCAGAAGATGTGGTTGAATTGCAGTGCCATGGCAGTCCTCAGATGCTCCAGATGGTGTTGCAGCAAATTCTGATGCTGGGTGTGCGTTTGGCAGAACCCGGAGAGTTCACTCGCCGTGCATTTCTCAATGGACGACTGGACCTGACTCGTGTAGAGGCGATTGCTGACTTGATCCATGCAGATTCGCGCATGTCGGTCCTACTCGCTGCGCAACAGCTAAGAGGAAGGCTATACGAGACCATTCAGCAACTACAGGAAGAACTCATCCAGATTGCTTCGCTGATTGAAGCTTGGATTGAATTTCCAGATGAGGACGAAGAATTCACGGGTCAAACTGATTGTGAGCGCAGACTCCAGTCCTTACGCGGCAAATTGGAAGGACTGTTGCAGAAAGGTAAGCAAGGGCGTCTACTGCGCAATGGTGTGCATGTGGTTCTGTGTGGTCGACCAAACGTAGGCAAATCTTCGCTGATGAATGCCCTGCTGCGTGAAAATCGCTCGATCGTTACGGAAATTCCAGGTACAACTAGGGATATAATCGAAGAGTCCTTAGAAATTCACCAAGTGGCTTTTCGGCTCAGCGATACTGCGGGAATACGGCGAACGGAAGATCTGGTAGAAAAGCAAGGGGTAGAGCGAACAAAAAAGGCTATTGAGCAAGCAGATCTTGTTTTGTTGCTACTCGACGGTTCACAGGAGCTGCAGGCAGAAGATCAAGAACTATTAGCAGAAGTTGAAGATAAGCCATCCCTGATTGTGGCTACAAAAGCAGATCTGTGGGACCAAGAACTGCCGAAATGGAAAGATAGTATTCAATCTCGATGGATTCCATTTTCGGTCCATCAGGTAGGAAAGCTAGAGGAACTGGAAGAAGCTCTCTACCACAACAGCATTTCAGAAAATGTTCCGCCTTTGGAAGAATCCTGGTTGACAAATCTGCGTCAACAGGCAGCGGCCGAAAAAGCATCGGAGAGTTTGGAGATAGCACAAAATCTTCTTCAGCAGCGGACAGGTGAAGAATTCGTGGCTGCTGAACTGCGGAGAGCCTTAAACGTACTTGGTGATATCGTTGGGCAAACGACAGCAGATGATTTGCTGAGTCGGGTTTTCGCGGAGTTCTGTATTGGCAAATGATAGGCTGCAGCACAGTGATGGAATGTTGTTGCTACAGAAAAAACGCGCACTGTTGCGGCGATGGGATGTGCTAGCGCAACAGCAGCTAGCACTGTCACACCTTGACGATGCCTTGCCGCTGCTAGAAGAAAAAGAAGATTGTCTTGAGGACCTGCAGCGTATCGACTCACTATTAAATGATTGGGACCAAAGCTTCCCAACTAAACTAGATGAAATTTTGGAGCCCCAAGGCTTACAGCGTTTGCTAGAGAAAATCAGTAGAGCTGAGCAGGAATTCGCAAGACGTGTTGCTCAAGAACGTAATGTGACAATTACTGAAATCAAAACCTTGCTCCAGCAATTGAGTTATGGTGCGGTGAAAAGCAATCGCCCACAACCACGACGTCGCAAGACTATTTTCTGAGGATCATCCAATGCGGCTGACAGTCAATCAGGTAGAGCATATTTTGGAGCGTTGGCATCGTCTACGACGCGGTAATCATGTGCATTTTGGTTCTTCTGATCCAACTCGCTTGACCACCGAAGCACGCCGTGAAGCTCAGCAATATGTTGTAGCTAACTCAACCGTCGACACTGGAATCACTCCAAGAAATATCTTGGAGCGTATTAGCGACTTCCAGGTCCCAGACCCAGCCATTGATTATGCAGAACAGCGTCGAGCAGGACAGTTTCTAGATCCACCTTACATACCATCTATCAGTCCACCTGCTATCCCCAAGCTTCAAGATCGTGTTCGCAGGCTTCATGAACTACGAGAACGCAATGCGCAACGGCGTCAGCGGACTATTGAGGACCTCGCCTCGCGCTCTACAATTACCTTAACCACTGAGGTTGCAGCAGAGAATCTGGGCCATTCTGAATCAAAGCAATTACACTCAAATCAGATGGCCAACGGATTGGCTCGTCCTTTCCAGCAGCATGAGCAGCATGTAGAAGGCGTTGCTTCCCATTCCAAACCGTGAGATGCTCTGACGACAATCCATCTTCACACATGAGATCAATGTTTGGGGAATTCCATGTCGTCTGATGCTAGATTTCAATCCCTCCAAATCGCAGTATTGACTGTTAGTGACACTCGTACTGTAGCCAATGATACTTCCGGTGATTATCTCAGCGAACAACTACAGCAAGCCGGGCATCGGCTAATCGCTCGTAATTTGATTCATGACGATATCTACCAACTCCGAGCGGTCGTTTCCCAGTGGATTGCCGATCCAAGCGTTGAAATTATTTTGACTACGGGGGGGACAGGTTTGACGGGGCGAGATGGGACACCAGAAGCACTGGTTCCCCTCTTTGACAAAACCATTGAGGGTTTCGGTGAACTCTTCCGCTATCTCTCCTTTCAGGAAATTGACACATCCACCGTACAATCCCGGGCAGTTGCAGGAGTGGCGAACGGGACCTATCTTTTCTGCTTGCCAGGTTCAACAGGAGCTTGTCGACTAGGCTGGGAAAAAATTCTGTGTTCTCAGTTAGACGCAAGTCACCGCCCCTGTAACTTTGCAGAGTTGATCCCACGCCTCAAGGAATGATCCTTGCTGAAACTGCAAGGTCTTTCCCCAGAGTCACAGAGATTAGACTATGCTGACACTTTCAGAAGCCGCCGAACAACTTGGAATCAGTCGCGCTGCCCTAGATAATTGGATCAAGCGCCTTGAAATTGAAAAGAAAAAAGAAGGACGGATTGGGCTCACTACCAAGGAGGTTGAGCAGATCCGAAAACAGCGGCGTAGCAATTCACGCCGACGTGACACCAATACAACTGTAACTAACAGTAGTGGGGTAGCCTCAGCTTTTGTTGAACAAGAACTGAAAGAACTCAAACAGGTTCGTGAACAGTTACAAGGTCTGAGTGAAGAACGCCTGCAATGGCAGAAAGAGCGTTTGCAGTATCTTGAGCGGGACGCGTCCAGCAGAAAAGAACTACAAAGTTGGGAAGCACGCTTTGTAGAAACACAGCGTCGTGCAGATTGGTTGCAGGAGCAACTAGATTCCAATAGTCGCGAAAAAACAGAGCTGCTCAAACAAGCAGATCAATTCCAGCAACTGCTCCTGCAGAAAGAGCGCTCACTACAGAGGATACTGGAAGAAAAACAGGAACTGCAGCAACAATTGCAACTGCTGGAAGAACAGGCTTCTTCAGAAACTTCTGAGGTAGAAACTCCGACAGTTGCTGAGGAACCCTCTTCTGTAGATCATGAAGAAGAACTGCTAATAGAAACAGAGTCTTCTACTTCATTCTCTATCGAGACAAGTGAAGCAGAGGAAGAGGAACTAGAAAGTCAAGAGAAACTGAATGATACTGAGGAAGTTCCTGAAAATTCTGTGGAACTTGAAGATGACGAAGCAGATTTGATGCTCTTCGATGAGCTGGAAGATGATGAAGAAGTCTCTAATGAGTTTGCAGCAGAAGAAGAATCTATTGAAGTTGATATCTTCGAAGAGATGGCTCCAGTAGAAGCAGAGTCTGCATTAGAAACACCAGCTGCAGCCTCCGATGACGTAGAAGACGGCTGGGATCAGGAAAAGAAGCGCCAGTTTTCAGAATTTGCAGACTTGCTGGATGAGTTGGAAGCTCAAGTTGCAAGACGCTACCTAGGGTTTGGAGAGGATCGCCAATCGTTGGAATCCATTGCATTTGCCCTGAGCATCCCTGTCTCAGAAGCACGTCAAGTAGCTGGTCGTGCTGTCCTAAAAATCCGTTCTTACCATTTGCAACTTCGCCAGTCTAGCCCCTCTGTTGATGCCTGATGACTCTTCGTCGGAGCTCTCGCTCTTTCCTCCTCTCGCTGAAACACGTTCACAATTAGAAAAACTGGCTGAGCTACTTCAGTGGAAGGATGCTCCCCAACTAGCCCATTGGCAGAAGACCTTGCAACATGCAGAAGCTAGGCTGCAGCAAGCAAAAGTCCGGATTGCCGTATTGGGTGCTGTCAAATCTGGTAAGTCCACGCTACTTAATGCCTTGTTGGGAGCAGATCGTCTCCGCCGTGGGGCTGGCATTCTCACTTCGATTGTCACTCGGATTCAGCCTGGGAAGATCAGTCGAGCGCATTTGAGATTCAAATCCAAATCTTTACTTGATCGCCAATTTCAAGCTGCCCTAGCTTTCTTACAATCGTCAGATTCATCCTTACCTTCCTGCGAATTAGATCACGCCACAGAACGTCAGTCCTTACTTGATTGGCTGGATGAACAACCTGTTGCAGAAGACAAATCTCATTTTGGTGAGGAGCGTGCTTTCCTGCGAGCATGCTTGGTCGGCTATCCTGAGGCTGTGGGCTACCTAAGTAATTCCACGCAGGTGCAAACTTGGTCTGGTGAGGAAAGTTATCAACACCAAGCTTGGGTTGAGCAAGACGCTCGGGCAGTTTTTTTGGAAGATCTCCTACTAGAAGAACCAAGTTGGACTTGGCAAGGCACTGAGATTGCGGATTGTCAGGGGAGTGACTCACCAAACCCTCTCCATTTTGTGCAGGTGCAGGAATATGCCTCACGTAGCAACCTGCTCATTTATGTAATCAGTTCTAGAATTGGGATTCGTCAAGCAGACGTGCGCCTCTTGCGTAACCTACATCAGCTTGGCTTGGCAGATCAGATCATCTTTGTAATCAACTTAGATCTCAACGAGCATGAGGAACAAGCCGACGCAGATCGCATTACAGAACAGATTCTGCGAGATCTACGTCAATGTGGTTGGCAACAGCCTCATTATTTTACATTCTCAGCGTTGCATTTGTTGTTGCAACGTAAGTTAGAACTTACAACTCGGGAACAAAAGCAGCTCGAATTTTGGCAAGATCACCCTGTTTTTCAGATCAGTGCAACTGCTTGGAAAATGTTCCAGGAGGAACTCCATCTGCGGTTGGTACATCAGCAATCACAGACACTACTAGCCGGGGAATGGACACATTGGCAGAGATTGCATCGTCAAGTGTCCGAATTTGTTGAACGGTTACAGGTAACGCTTTCTACGGAGAATCTAGACTGGGAAGAATGGCAAAGTGAACTCCAGCATCGTCAGCGATATTTGCGCTATCATGAACAAAATCTTCGGCATACTCTAAAGGGAGGAGAGAAACAGTGGAGGCAGCATATTGACTATGGTGTTCGGGCGTTGTTTGACCGTCAAGAAGGCAAGATTTGGAGTAGCTTGGATCGATTTCTCAGGCAAGTGGAACTGACACCACCAAAGGAGAATTTCTCACCAAACATACAAAGCATGCTCTGGGTGCAAGAAGTTCGAGAAAAACTGCTGCGTTGGGTCGTGGACGAAATCAATGTGTCCCTGTTGCCAGAAATAGCAAGATTACGCAGTGAAATAACAATGCTGATCAATCAAGCGGTAGAACCGTTCTTTGAGGTTCTAGACGAACTACAACAAAGAGAGTATCAACTTCATAGCCGATTGCAGAAGGGTTCGTTATCATCTACTGAAAGTCCTAAAGTATACTGGCAATTTCCAGAGGTTGAACCGATTTCATTTACGACTACGTTGGCGTTTCAAACTCCAGAGCAACTGCGTAGTTGGTTACTTTATGGTCAGAGTTGGTTCCGCACCCTTTGGCGTAAGGAGCGAAATCTTCAGGCGGAGTTTCATCAGCAAAGCCAGCGTGAGTTAGAGCGTCAGTTGCGAGAGAACTTAGATTTTGATGTGTTGAATTATCAGGAAAACTTAAAATATCGATATCTTTGGTCCGGGACTCAACAACTGCTAGAGACCATTTTGGTTTGTTGGCAAGAATCAGCTCGAGGTTGCCAAACAGACCTGAGTGGTGTGCTAGAACAATTGGAGAGATTACGCTCTGAGCGAAAGCAACTAATGCCTTTGCTGGCGCAATGGCAGAGTAATTGGGAAAAACTCAACATCAGGTTGCCGCCCGAATAGCTTTGCTAGAAAAGAGGCAGCCCCAAAAATTTTAAAATTAATCGGATGAGGAGGCTTCACGTATGTTACGTTGTTTTTTTGATGTAGACGGAGTGGTACTGGATTTTGAGAGTGCTTATCTACGCGTGATTAGTGCTTACTTTCAACTGGATCTCCCTGAAAATTTTCAAACTACCCGTTGGGATTTCAGCGAACTTTTGACCGAACAACAGCAACTCGAAGGTTGGGAGTATTTTGTCAACAGCAATGCCTTTCGAGAGTTAGAAAGTTTGGTCCCTGCGCCCAGATTTAACGAGGTTTTTGGGGCATATCCCGTGCATTTCGTGACCAACATCCCGCCTGAACATATGGATGCTCGACGCGAGAATCTAAACCAAGTGGGATACCGCTTTGAGTCAGTGCACCCAGGTGGATTTCTCTCGTTCGATGAGCAACCACCACGTACAAAATCTCAGGTGATTGCTGATCTGGTTCAGGATGGAGAACAGATCCTATTCGTGGATGACCACCCACGGAACTGTGTTGATGTGAAAGAGAACTTTCCCGAGGCTTGGGTTTGGTTAATGAGCCGACCGTTTAATCAGGATTTTGAACATCCAACGATTCAGCGAGCCAAGCACTGGGAACAAGTTTTAAAGTCCCTTCCTAAAGTCCCCTAAATCCTGACGGACAAATACGAATGCTGCCTTCACTCTACCAAATGCTGCGGCAAGTTCTGATATCTCTCACCCTCCTAGTCGTTGTAATGATTGGGTTAGTATCTGCCCAGCAACAAGAGCAACAACAGCAGAACCAGCAGGCTCAACCTGGTAGTATGGGTGGCATCTATCGATTGAGTTTTTTTGAATTCGATGTGCTGACTTTCCGGGAAGGAAAAGATCATGTTTTCTATCAAATGACCGGTTTCAGAGGCTTTGATGGGGGAAGTGGAGCTCGAAATCTATCGGTAGATTGGAACTACGAGAAGATGTTGTTAATGGGTGGAGACATTGACGGTCATGAAAAAGTGGAAAGTGAGGTTGAACAAATTCTCCATAGCTTACCTCCCTTCTCAATCGAATATATTGTTCCTTTCCAACTTGGTTTCGCTGAATCTGCGATCAGCGTCATGGGAGGCTATACTCAGACATACTTGACAGATCAGTCTGGTAAAAATCCACAGAAAGAAAATAACAGTGCGATCTATCCGCTGATTCGACTGCGTTCCCACTACTACATTTTTGGAGGTTCTGTTTACCTGACTGGAATGCCAGAGCCAAGAAGTACTGATATTTTCTTTGGAATTGGATTGATGCGCGTTGAGAGTACTCTCAGGGCAGGAATTAGAAGGGCTTCTATTTTAGGAGATGTAAGTGAACCTGACCCCTGGGAAACTAGATATAATTTAGGAGGTGAAGCAGTGACAGAATTGAGTGCTTCGCAAGGAACGGTCTTTTTTCAGCGTGCTGGCATAGCAGTGAATGGAGAGAATTACGGATTTAACTTAGATTTTCTTTTCACTGGGGATACAGGTGTGATTGACAATCCTTATGCAGATGGGATTGGACCGATCCCTCGTGAGGACTTTAAATATGTGACCTACATGTCAACAGAAGTACCGGACCGCGTGCACCTACGTGGGGTGTTGATGAGAGCAGCAATCACCTATACCTTTCACTAGAATTATCTAGCCCTTTCCCTCACATCTTAACTGAAGACGTAAGGTTCTTAAGATCGATTATCCGTTGATGCATAGAACAGCGGATTCAAACTCGAACTCTTGTTCACTAGCGATATCAAAGCAATCAATCATTCCAATACCGACGGCATCAGAGCGATCTCTTGTAATCGACTGGACAAAGCGTTGATCTCGGTCAACAAGCCAAGTTGGGTGCATTTGTCCAGCAAATGAATGAGCACTTCCGTCCAGCACACCTTTTACTAACACTTCAAGCTCCACTCGCTAATTGTTCTTCCAGCATCGTCTCGTAAAATGCGTCACGCATCACGTTGATAATCAGTAACTCACTGCAGGTCTTGGCCTGCTCTTCCAGTACATCTAAGCCTTGTGATATTGTCAGTTGCTGACGCGTCAGGCTTTCCAGTTTGCCAACCATCTCTCGCAAAGTCAGTGACATCCTAACCTCCTTGTTCGGTTTACGTCAGGGACCCGGGAAATTGTGCATCTGAAGATCGAACTGCGGGCTTGTGTTCGATCATTTTTTCTACTCTCTGCAGAGGGTGTGCCAAAAAATAAAAATTCTATTTGTGCTGAATTTTGGGCCAGTAAGTCGAGAAGTTAAAGCTGGGGGAATGGCTGCCGACATGACAGTTCACGCAGGCTTGACGAGCATCCAGTGGTGGGTGGTTCAGTGGATTCTTGAGGTGATCTTGGGCAGACCCATGACAGTTTTCACACTGAACATTAGCAAGTTGGGGTGTGAGTTGATTGCTGAGAAAGCCTTTCTTTTGAAACCCAACAACATGGCACTGTAGGCACTCAGGATCGAAGTCCTTACCGACTCTTGTCAGGGTGGCTAACGCATGGCTGTGTCGACTGGATTCCCAACTTTGATGAGCTTGAATGTGGCAAGTGGTACAAGCTGCAGCTCCAACAAATCGCGTTTCCTGTTGTAGTTGCTGCATCCGCTTCAATCCACTCAGGAATAATTGTTTGACCTCTTGATCATAGTTGGCGAACAGTGGTGTGAGGGGTTCCCAATCAGCAGTGTCTAGACGGAGCCAGTGAATATCTAGCTGATCACTCGAAGAGAAGCCATGATAGAGCCCTTGCCCTTTGGTGGGGATCATCTGTAAAGGCTGAGTTGCTGTTGCAAAGGTTGTGATCTGATTCAATTCATCATTGTTGGTGCTACCAACCAGAATTCGATCGAACCAACCACTCTGCAGAAATCTATCTGCTTCTACAGATGTACCACGGAAGAGCAGCAATCGCTTGGTTCCTGGTTGGCTCTGGGATTGCCACTGTTGAATCAGTGCATTGCTGACTGGAAGAACGTTGGGTAGATCGTTTTCGTTCTGGTAGAGCAAATTGGGTGTGACGTAGCCCCAGATCTCCCAACGCTCTTCACCAACATCCTGACTGATGACCTGAGGCCAGGGTAAATCGATAGCGTTGCTGAGCAAATAGGGTAAGGAAGTGTCCCAAGTTGCCTGACCATAGTTCCATTCGTGAGGCCCTGGAAGAATAGCAGCAGGTTTTAGTAGTTTCAGCGCCTGTTGAATCAAGTCTAGTTTCAGCTTTCCCTGAGCAGAGGGCTCGGGAAAATTGTTGCCCAAATCCAGATACAGCAAATCAGAGTGTTCTGAGCGCCAATTACTCAGTGCGGTCCCCCGACGCTGGAGTCCGCCCATATCACCTTCCTCTGCACAGCCACAAGGCTTGATCTCACCACGCAAATCACCAGAGACCACTAGATAGGGTTCAGCATGTACCAGAGTTGCCCCAAGTAGAAAGGTTCCGAGTAGACCAAGCAGGAAGCAAGTACCTCTACGAGAAAGCGAAGAGACGCTGTGCATTTTCATTGGTTTGTTCTGCTAGTTGTTCAATGGGGATCTCTAGCCAGTCTGCGAGAAAGCTGGCTACAATGGGAATACGAGAAGGATCGTTGGGTTTGCCTCGATGGGGAATAGGGCTGAGAAAAGGAGAATCTGTTTCTAAGATCAGGTGACGCAAGGGGACTTGCTTCAGAGTGTCTCGCAGTTCTTGTGCATTTCGAAAAGTGACGATGCCATTGACTCCCAGTAGCCAACCCATTTCTACCAACTGATGAGCCATTTTAGCAGAACTAGTGAAACTGTGAGCCACTCCACCTCGACTGGGGGGATGCTTGTGCAGAAGCACCATCGTGTCATCTTCTGCTTCACGACTATGAAGGACGATCGGAAGTTGCAGTTCTTCAGCAAGCTGTAATTGGGCGGCAAAGGCAGCTTGTTGGACCTCCTTATCTGCATACATGTAGTGGTAATCGAGGCCAGTTTCTCCAACAGCAACAATTTCTTTCCGATTGGCAAGGCCGCGAATTTGCTCTGCTATAGTGTCATTGTATTGACCGGCATCGTGCGGGTGGATGCCCAGAGCTCCATAGACCTCCTCATGATTTGCAGCAGTCTCAGCCACAAAGCTGATCGATTCTGAATCTACTGAGATCGTCAACAATTTGTTCACTTGGGCGGCCTTAGCCTGTGTTAGGGCTTCTGGTAAAGAAAGTGCGAGTTTGTCCAGGTGGCAATGGGTATCGATAAAACTTGTCATCACAGGGAAGATCATTAGGATGGAAATTTTTAGTCAAATAGGCTTTTCACGTTACAAAGATCATCTTCCCATGGTCAATGCAAAACGGACCGCAATCTTTAGTGTCATCTTGATGCTAGGTACTAGCGGCTGCTATCAAACGCACCTCTATTTGGAAGCCAGTGAGCAACCTCCTGAGCCCGATGCCGTGGTACGCCAGATCAGTACCTTGTTTGCGACGACCGAATTGGAAGAAGCGCGCGCCCTGCGCACTGTCTGTCCGGGTGGAGTCTCCCAGATGGAAGTGGAACAGACAGCCGCAGATGGAGCCTTTCACTATCTGACGCTCGGGATGTATAGTCCCCAGACGGTTCGAGTTTGGTGCCAGCGACCGCGCTGAGTACACTCTTGCCGTGTCAGCTTGGTATCCTTGACCCGCCTCAGGACCCCCTCCATCACCAAAAGTGAATTGTTCAGGAGATCGGAATGCCACCCCAAGCTCCAACGCAGGAACTCTGTGATCGACTCGGCTATCAGTTCAGCAGACCTGAACTGCTGAAGCAGGCACTAACTCATAAATCTTGTGTTCACGATGGCAACGCCAGAAGTCCTCAACAGAACAATGAACGCTTTGAATTTTTGGGAGATGCGGTACTGGATCTGCTAATCAGTGAATTGCTGATGGATCGATTCCCAGAGTTGTCGGAAGGTGGTCTTTCGAAATTGCGTGCTTCTCTGGTGAACGAAAGTGGGTTACGCCGGATTGCAAACTCGCTGGAGCTCGGTCAGTTTCTACTGATGGGCAAAGGTGAAGAAATGACGGGTGGGCGCGAGAAAGCATCTTTGTTGGCAGACGCCGTCGAAGCACTTTTTGCTGCGATCTATTTGGATAGCCGAGAAAAGCAGGGACTGCAAGAGGTGACGCGAATCGTCCACAAACTCTTCAGCAGTGTGCTGCCGGATCGGGTCGAAGATGTCGCTGTGAGGGATTTTAAGTCAGAATTACAGGAATATGTCCAGAAGCACTTCGGTGTGCTGGTTACTTATGAGTTGATACACCAGACCGGACCCGATCACCAGAAAGAGTTCGAGATGGCAGCCTTGGTAGAACAGAAAGTATATGGTCGTGGAACAGGTAAAAGCAAAAAACAAGCGGGTCAGCGAGCGGCCCAGCAAGCATTCGAAACCCTCGTTGCCCAAGCGTCCTCCACAAGCTAGAAACATGACGAGTCTTCCTCCAGTAGTTGAGAATGCTGCGATCAGAATTCAGAAAGTGATGGCCCAGGCTGGTATCGCTTCCAGACGGGCTGCAGAGAAGATGATTCTTGAGGGCATAGTCAGTCTCAACGGTCAGACAGTCACAGAGTTGGGTCAACGAATGGTCCCAGGTCGGGACCATTTGGTGGTTGATGGAAAGAAGGTTCGGCTTCCAGAAGTCGGACAGCGCAAGGTGTACGCACTCTACAAGCCCAAGAATTGCATCACATCTCTGAGCGATCCGGAAGGTCGACGAACAATCGTTGATTACTTCCCGCGCAAGTCGCAGCGCCTTTTTCCAGTGGGTCGTCTAGATTACGACGCTGAAGGATTGCTGCTACTGACAAACGATGGTGAATTTGCTCACCGCATCATGCATCCGCGCTTCAAGATCGCTAAGAGTTACTTCGTGAAAGTACGCGGCCTGATCCAGGTTTCGGAGATGGAGCCATTGCGTCGTGGGCCTGTGATTGATGGACGTCCTCACATGCCGGTCCAGAGCAAAATTCTTCATCAGCGTAATGACAAAACTTGGCTGGAAGTGATTCTTCATGAAGGCACAAACCAGCAAATTAAGAAAATGTTCCTCGGGTTGGGCTATCCGGTGCTCAAGATTAAGCGCTTTCGGATTGGTAGTATCGATCTGGGGAACTTACGACCTGGAGAACATCGGATTCTCTCCAAGGAAGAGCGCCAGCAACTGCTTGATCTTGCTGGTAATCCTAGTTAGTGAATCACCCAATTCGCCTCTTCTCTATCTTGATTGTAAACTGACGTGGCAAAAAAGAAGGAACTTTACAAGTTAGCAGTTGTTGATGACCGGTTGTTGTTGCGTGTTCCACCACAGCTGGTTGGGGCTGAAGTCGCCAATTTGGACGACATCCAGCGTGAGTTGCATGTCATGGATGTGCCCTATCTGCCGGAACGCCTACTGGAAATTTATGAACGAAGCACAGGGAACTTTGAGGAACTCAGTGACCTGACAAGTGGCAAATTTTTGATGCAGGTGGAAATCAGTCATGATGAGCAGAGCGCGTTTCTGAATTTGATTCCACCAGCGGCAGACGATGCAACTGTCACGATTGAGGAAGTCGAGCATTTTCTGGAGCAGCATGACGTAGTGCAAGGCCTCAATCCGGCATCCGTGCAGAAGATGATTGATGAGAAGAGCTACTATGATTTCATCTGTGTAGCTCAGGGTGGCCGAGCTCGCAATGGTACAAACGGAACCCCAGAACTGACTTTCATGGATCGCTCAGGTTATGACGATCTCTCGGGGATTGATCTGCGTACAGTGCCGATGATGCAGAAGGTCGAGGCTGGACGAGTCCTAGCACGCGTATACGCACCGACTGATGGTGATGATGGATACTCCGTCAAGGGACGGGCGATCAGTGCTGTTCCAGGACGTATCTGTCAATTGGTGCCTGGACAGAATGCACGCTATGGTACGGCACGTAACGAAATTGTGGCTGATAAGGATGGAGTGGTCTGCTACCACAACGGTGCCCTCCATGTTCACGACCTTAAGACAGTCGACAATATCCATGCAGGTGTTGTTCGATTTGACGGGGTCTTGCAGGTCAAGGGCAACATTGGAGACAGTTGCCGTGTGGAAGCCTTCCGTATTGAGGTCAGCGGTTCCATTGGACAGTCGGCGGTGCGAGCGACCAGCGACATACACGTACAGCAGAATGTCTTGAAAGGGACGATTCAAGCAGGAGGTTCCTTCAGTGCTAACGAGTTGATGGAGGCTACTGTTACAGCTGGAGAGCATCTGTTTGTGCTGGGGAATATCACCGATTCGACTGTAAGTGGTGGGGAGTGTGTGCGCATCCTGAACAAGGACGGAGACGTTGCTGGAAGCAAGATCGAAGGGGGATACGTGGTCTTGGTTCCAAGTGTTGGAGCTCGGGAAGGAGCAAAGAAATCAACCTTGGAAGTTGGCATTTCACTGAGTGAGCGGAAGCGGATCCGAGAACGTGAAGATGAACTCAAATCACTAGTTGCGGACTTCAGTAAAGAACGCGAAGCAGTGGATGCAATCGTGCGTCGTTGGGGTAAGGGGAAGCCTACTGGAAATGATGAGAAGGATCTGGCTCCTCTTGGAGAGGAAATAGCCCAGAAAGTGAGCAAGACTCATCGCTACATGCGGGAGATCAGAGGCTTTAAGCGGATTAGCGATATCAGTGAGCAAATGGATGGAGGCGCAGTCATTCTGAGAGGCAAAGCTATCGCTGGAACATCAATCTTTGTACGCCGAACAAGATTCAATCTGGTTAGTGATGCAGAAGGGATGGCCTATCAGTTTTCTCAGAATGGTGTGCAGACGCGGCCCTACGAACCAGTTCTGGAGCTTTACCAGAAGTACTTGATCGACTTGCCGGAGGAGTGAATCATGGCGGATATCAACCGAGATGAAATTGAACGCCGAATCCGTCGTCGGGAACCCCTGCGTGATCTGAACCTGAGTAGCATAAAGCTGGATGGGATGTCTCTGGCTGGTGGTGTGTTTCGACGATGTCGCTTCAACGACACCACTTTCTTGAGCACGGTACTAGACGCAGTTCGTTTTGAGGCTTGTATCCTCGGTGGTTGCGATATGCGTGGGGCGAGCATGCGTGAAGCGGCGCTGGAGAACTGTGATCTGGATGGTACCAATCTTCAGAATTCCAGTTTGGGTGAGACGAGTTTCCGTTCTTCTTCACTGGTGCGTACCGACTTCAGCGGCGCCAGGATGGAACGAGTGATTCTGATTGAGGTGAATGCTGAGTTAGCGAGTTTTTCACAAGCTCGGCTGAACGGGGCCTATCTGATGCGGGGTAAGTTCTTACTCTGTGACTTCTCATTGGCGGAAGCCGAAGGACTGATGGCTACCAAGGCAGATTTCACAGGCTCCTTGATGACAGCGGCATCTTTGGAGCAGGCAGTGATTGCCAATTCCTCATTCAGCTTCTGTGATCTAACAGTCGTCTCGGCCAACAGAGCGATGCTGAAGGGTAGCAATTTCTACAAGGCAAAGCTGTTTCAAGCACAATTCAACGAGGCCAATCTGGAAGATGCGTTGATCTGCGGTGTGAATGGTAAGGAAGCGGTATTTACGAACGCCAAGCTCAACAAAGCCAGCTTTCTGCAATCAGATTTGCAGGGCAGCAACTTGACTGGTGCCGAGACACAGGGGACTCTGATGAAGGGAGCCAACCTGGAGGGAGTGACTCAATGAAACAGTGGCTAGGATGGCTGGCGCTCACTCTTCTTTGTGTTGGTACGGCTCATGCGGAGTATCGGGCCTATGAGCTAGAAATTTTTGATCGTATCAATGATCGTTCTCGGGTCGTCATTACTTCGTTTTCCCCGAGTGATTTTATTCAGGTGAATGGGGGTCCCCAGCGGATTGGTGTGATCATTCGGGCATCTTGGATCTGTTATGGAGATACCTCCAATGGAGAGCCAGTTTGTCCAATGCCCAAACCGATCAATCCTCGCTTTCAAGAAGGAGAGCGGGTACAGATCAATCTTCCCAAACATTTAACGCATGACTGGGTTGGATTAGTTGAAAATAGCTTCTTTCGACCAGAATTGCGTAGCAACGTCTACGGTATCCGCTTTCCGGAGAAAGCCGGGCTATACACTCGCTACTACGAATCCAATCTCCAAAAAGCTCCCTAAAACTCTGTCTTAAAACAAACCATGAAAGCCGACTTGCTGGCAGCCAGCCTGATGACCGCAATCAAGACGCCTTACTGTTCTGATGGATCAATAGACCTAGCAACCTATGATTTTCTGCTGCAGGAGCAGATCAAACACGGTGTTGAGGGAATCATAGTTGGCGGTACTACAGGGGAAGGTCACTTGATGCATTGGGAAGAACACCTGATGTTGATTGCTCATACCGTTCATTATTTCGGAGATCGGCTGAAGGTGATTGGCAATACCGGAAGCAACAACACGCGGGAAGCACTCAAGGCCACCGAATACGGCTTCGCTTCAGGGATGCACGCTTCACTGCAGATCAATCCCTACTACGGCAAGACCTCCCCAACAGGGCTGAAAGAGCACTTTCAGCGAGTGTTAGAGTTAGGTCCTGCCATCATCTACAACGTACCCTCTCGCACTGGACAAGACCTGCCTCCAGAACTGATTCGTGAATTGGCTAAACATTCGAACCTGTTGGGTGTTAAGGAATGCGCAGGGAATGATCGAATTGCAGCCTATGAAAAAGAAGGAATCGCTTGCTGGTCTGGGAATGATGATCAGGCATGGGAAGCTCGACACCGTTGTGGTGGACATGGTGTGATTTCTGTCACTGCCAACGTAGTGCCTGGCTTGATGCGCTGCTTGATGGATGAGCCAGACTCAACCCTAGCGGACCGATTGGAACCCTTGATGAACTGGCTGTTTGTTCATCCTAATCCAATTGGAGTCAACACTGCTCTGGCAATGACTGGCGCTACCAAGCCAGTTTTTCGACTACCTTATGTCCCGTTGGACACCGAACTCCGACAGACTGGAATAGATTTACTGCAGCAGTTTGAATCTGGTGATTTGGTTGGTTCCTCCCTCGAATTACTGCGTGACGAAGACTTCCAACTTGTCGCCTGAATCCCCCAGAACTCCCTAGTACGAGCTAACTCGTCATGAGAAAGTAGGATGCGCCACAAAGCCCGCGAGATCGCCCTGCAAGGCCTTTATCAGTTGGAAATCCACAAGACCACAGAACTAGATCTGATTGATGCCTTCCTCGCCAGAACTCGTCAGGATGAATGGGAACACTTCCGTAGTCGTCTCAAGGAAGACAAGTCCGCGACGGAACAAATAGATGCGAAGCACCAGGAGTTCGGTAAGAAGCTACAGGAAACTCTTGAATTCGCTCGCAACCTGATACAGGGTGCTTCCCTCCATCGCAAGAAACTGGATCGTGTGATCAAGCACAATCTAGAGAGCTGGAAATTAGGCCGTCTCTCTGTGCTGACCCGTAACGTCCTTCGACTGGCAGTGTACGAGATGCTTTTTCAGGCGAACGAAGTACCACACCGGGTTGTCATCAATGAAGCATTGGAATTGACAGACTCTTTCATTGATGAAAAGACCAAGAGCTTTGTTAATAGTGTTCTCCAGAAGGTCTACGACCGGCAGCGCCAGCCTCAGGTCGATTCCGCTCAAACACCCCCCATAGAAATCACACTGGAATCCGCAGAACCAAATTCCTGAACTCTGCATGCTGTCTGAATTTTCTGCTCTGCGCACGGATCTCTACCAGATCACCATGGCTTACGGCTACTGGAAGAGTGGTTTGCAAAATCGAGAAGGCGTCTTCCATATGGTTTTTCGTACCGCTCCTTTCAAGGGTGGGTTCACGATTGCCTGTGGCTTGGAGGACGTGGTGCATTATCTCAAAAATTTTCGCTTCACCGACTCCGACCTGTCCTATCTGGCAACTCTAGAGGGCAGTGATGGCAAGCCATTGTTTGAAAAGCCGTTTCTGAAGTACCTCGAGGAGATGGAACTGGTCTGTGATCTGGATGCGGTTCCCGAGGGAACGGTGGTCTTCCCATATGAGCCCTTGTTACGTGTTCAGGGACCGTTGATTCAGTGTCAGTTGCTGGAGTCCCACATTCTCAATGTCGTTAATTTCCAGACACTGATCGCTACAAAGGCAGCTCGTATCTGCATAGCGACAAAGGGCAAGCCTGTGCTGGAATTTGGACTACGCCGCGCACAAGGGTCGGATGGCGCCCTGGCTGCCAGTCGAGCAGCCTATGTCGGTGGATGTGTGGCGACATCGAATGTTCTCGCTGGAAAGCACTACGGGATCCCAGTCCGAGGCACGATGGGTCACAGTTGGGTGATGTCTTTCGATAATGAACGGGAAGCCTTTGCGACCTACGCCAAGGTTATGCCTAATAACACAGTGTTGCTAGTCGATACCTATTCAACTCTGCGAGGGGTTCAGAATGCAATTGAAGTTGGGCGAGAACTACGAGCACAAGGCCATGAATTGGCTGGAATTCGACTCGATTCAGGAGACTTGGCCTACCTCAGTGTGGAAGCTCGGCGAATGCTTGATGAGAATGGTTTTCAGGAAACGAAGATACTAGCCAGTAACGACTTGGATGAATTTGTTGTGGATTCTCTGCAGCTCCAACAAGCTCAGATCGATGCCTGGGGAATTGGCACTAAGCTCGTCACCGCTTATGATCAGCCGGCGCTTGATGGTGTCTACAAGATGGGAGCAATTCGAGATCCAGGTAAAGACTGGCAATATAAGATCAAGATTGCTGAGCAATCAAACAAACTGACCACTCCGGGCATTCAGCAAGTCAGAAGATATCGACAGAACGGACACTACGCTGCTGATATGATCTACGATGTGCAGCAAGGATTCGACATTCCCTGTACAATGGTGGATCCATTCGACATCACCCGCCAGCGACATTTTGAGTCTAATGCAAACTGGGAAGACCTGTTGCAGCCGGTATTCCGGCAAGGGAAAGCTTTCCAGAAGCTGCCATCCTTGAACAGTATCCGTGAGCGAGTACAGTCACAGTTGAATGGCTTCCATAGCGGTGTACTGCGTACTGTCAACCCCCATGAATATCCTGTGGGCATGGAGCGTGGGCTCTTCGACTTACGTACTCGTCTCGCCCTGGAGGTTCGTAACCAGTCACGTCATGCGAACTGAAAAATGGATGACCTACGCTCCCTGCTCCGTTGGGTTCAACGGTGTCACAATTATCAGTTGAATCAATTTCGACCTTTCTATGTTGCCGGATACAAGGTCGGTTGGATTCGTCCAGAAGATCTCCCGCTGTTCGAACAGTCACCAGAACTCTTTGTGGTTGAATCAGAGAGTGTTGTGTTGCTGGGAGAACCATCATCACCGAAAGAAAGATCGGCTCAGCTGGATGCATGCCTGCGACAATGGCGAGATCAAGGACATATCACTGGCTGGCGAGATGAGCATTACCTGATCAGCAATGATGAGGGAACTCCCCTGTTCAGTGTGGAACGGAGCGCAACGGCCTTGCTAGGAGTGCTGAACCTTGGTGTTCACCTCAATGGCTTTGTGAAGCGTACTGATGGGATCTGGCTTTGGATGGCGCGACGTGCCAGGAACCGACCACGCTATCCTGGCAAGTTGGATCAAATGGTTGCTGGAGGGATGACTGCCTACCAGAGCCCTCAGCAGGTTATGAAGCGAGAATGCCAGGAAGAAGCTGGAGTCCCAATGACACTGGCAAAGACGCTAAAATCTGTGGGACTAGTGACGCTATGCCATCACAACTCCAAGGGACAGTTGAGGCGCGAAATCCTCTACACCTACGATTTGGAACTTCCAGAAACTTTTCAACCCTGTAATCAGGACGGAGAAGTGGAAGAATTCCAACTGATGCCGATTGCTGAGGTGGTGCGTCTGGTAGCAGAAACAGATGAAATCAAGACCAACTGCAACCTGGTAGTCTTGGACTTTCTAGTGCGACATGGTGTCCTTCATGCGGATCAAGCCTACTATGCCGAATTAGTCGAGGGACTGCGCCGTAGCCCTACTCCAGCTTGAACCAAGACCTTCTTCCTCATTGGCTGGGAGCCTTTCCTCTTGCGTCCCGCCGAACTCACAGGTCACAATAGCCTTTATTTTCTCTAACCAATCTTTCGAGAATTGCCATGCTTGCCGACCAAACGATTGCCAAAGTGCTGGAACATGGTCTCCGCCAAGGAGCCGACTTTGCCGAAGTATTCATCGAGGACTCAGTTTCCCGTTCATTGGATCTGCTGGATCGTAAGATCGATCAGATCAATTCGGGGAATTCGTATGGCATCGGAATCCGCCTATTGTTTGGTCACGAGTCCTGCTATGGCTACAGCTCTGATCCAGATCCAGCCGGTCTGCTGCAATTGACAGAAAATCTGGCGCGCTCCAAGCGTGGACAAGGGCGGGTCACTCCAAAAGATTTGCGACGGGCTCCGGTCAACGACCAGCACCAAATTCGACTGAGCCCTGAAAAAGTGGGCAAGACGGATCGGGTCGAGTTGCTCCGCCGCTTGGACCAGTTGACACGTAGCCATGGAGAAGCGATTCGGCAGGTCAGTGCTTCGATTGTTGAGAAGAAGCGTTCAATGTTGATCGCCAACAGTGAGGGGCTATTCCGAGAAGACAGCCGACAATATATGCGAGTTCGCTTGTCTGCGATTGCCGATACTGGAGATGGACCTCAGGGTGGTGCTGAGTCACCAGGAGTGCTGGGAGGCTATGAATTTCTGGAAGAGGTAGATCTGGAGAAGCTGGCCCGAGAAGCAGCCGAAACAGCGCTGCGCATGGCAGGCGCGGGTTACATCGATGGGGGTGTCATGCCTGTTGTAATGGGCAATGGGTTTGGTGGTGTGATCTTCCATGAAGCTTGCGGACATCCGCTGGAAACAGAAGCCATCCGCAAGAATGCCTCACCGTTCACGGGTAAGCTAGGCCAGTCAATCGCCAGTCCAGTGTTGACAGCTGTGGATGATGGCACGATTGTCAACGCTTGGGGCTCACTGAACATTGACGATGAAGGCAACGAAGCGCAGCGAACGGTGTTGATCAAGGATGGGGTGCTTCAGCAGTACCTCAGCGACCGAGTGGGGGCAGCCCAGGTAGGTGTTCCCCAAACGGGTTCTTCGAGGCGAGAATCTTACAAGTATGCGCCGGTTTCTCGAATGCGGAATACTTACATTGACAAGGGACCGGACAAGATTGAGGACATCATCCGTTCCGTTGATCACGGACTCTATGCCAAGAAACTGGGTGGTGGTTCTGTCGATCCGGGAACAGGTGAATTCAACTTTGCAGTGCAGGAAGGCTACATCATCCGCAAGGGAAAGGTCGCAGAGCCAGTGCGTGGAGCAACCTTGATTGGTAAGGGTTACGAAGTGCTCCCCAAGATTTCGATGATTGCTGATGATCTGGAGTTAGCTGCAGGTATCTGTGGTGCTTCTAGTGGAATGGTTCCGACCACAGTTGGTCAGCCTACCCTCAAGATTGACTCGATCCTTGTAGGAGGGCGCTGATGCAACCGGAAGCGGCCATTGAACATGTTCTGGGCCTTGCTCGGCAAAGTGGTTTGGCAGAAGTAGATGTTCTCGTGGAGCGTGGAGAATCACTGGGCTTGAAAATCCGTGATGCAAAGGTCGAGAAGGTCGATCAATCGACGAGCTTGGGCCTAGGTGTGCGAGTCTTGCTTGATGGGCGGACAGGGCTCGCCTACACCGAACGTTTAGAAGCATCAGCGCTGCGCCGTGTGCTGGATGAAGCACTGGAAAATGCAGAATTACAGGATCAGTTAGAGGTGAACTTGCCGGATCCTGCCAGGGATGTTCCTGCTGCGGAGATTCTTCAGCTTTACAACCCGGAGTTGGAGCAACTGAGCTTCGAAGAGCTGGCTGAGGTAGGTTTGGAGATCGAAGCTACCGCCAAGCAAACGGACCAACGGGTGGTTACGCTTCCCTATCTGGGAGTGTCTCGGGAATCAGGTGAATGGATTCTTGGAACCTCCAAGGGGACGCACTATCGACAGCGAGCCAACAGCGCAACAACTTACTGCGGGGCCTTGTTGCAGGAAGGCGAGTCTCGCAAAACAGGTTTCTGGTTTTGGCAGATGCGAGACTGGAACCGTGCAGAGGCAGCGGCCATTGGCCCAAAAGCGGTGAAGGAGGGAACTTCTCTGTTAGGAGCCAAGAGCATTCAGAACTGTAAGATGCCAGTGATTCTGGATGAATACTGTGCTCCTCAATTGCTGGGGATGTTCTTCCGAGCCTTCCATGCAGATGCTGCACAGAAGGGAACCTCTCGACTGGCAGGACGCCTTGGAGAGAAAATCGCTGGAGAGAACGTCACCTTGTATGATGATCCACATATTCCTGGAGCGCGTGGTTCCTCTCACCTCGATTCAGAGGGGGTGTTGACTCAGAAGCTCTCACTCGTGAACCAGGGAGTTTTTGAAAACTTTCTCTACCACGTTGAATCTGCAAGTAAGGAACAGCGCACGTCCACTGGTCATGCACGGCGTAGCTACAATAGCGGTATTGGAACGGGTTCACACAATTTGGTGATGGAGAAAGGAAGCTACTCTCTGGAAGAACTCTGCCAACAGCCTGAGCGAGCTTTATTGGTGACGAGCTTGGAAGGAGCAGCTGGCTGCAACTCTATCAGTGGTGATATTTCTATTGGTGTGCAGGGCTTCTTGCTGGAAAAGGGAGAGAGAGTGCAACCCGTGGATAGTATCACGATTGCCGGAAATTTCTTTGATCTACTCGGCCAAATTCAAGGCTTGGGCAACTGCTACCAGCCTTACCTCAGCAAGGTCTTCGTACCACCAATGCTACTGGATGGACTCGCCATTTCTGGTTGAGAAGTCCCCCACTCCTCGCATGGAACTTCTCTGCTTCTTTGAGAAGTTCCCCCTTCCCATTTTCTAGTAAATTCACACGACTCTTCTTGAGAAATACTGGCGTGATCTTTAGTTGCGCAGATTTGGATCAATTGGGGTTAAATCCAGCGGGAAGACGAGGCGAATCATCGCACCTCCCTCTTGCAGATTAGTGAAGTGCAGCACTGCTCCATGCCGTTCCAGCAGGTTGTTTAGGGAATAGAGACCAAAGCCGTTTCCGCTTGCCTTGAGCGAGGTGACGGACTGCTTGCCGAGCTGGTCCATTATGTCTACGGGAATACCAGTTCCATTGTCATAGACACTGATACGCAGGAAAGGACGATCCTGTTGGAAGTGTTCTCCAACTTCGATGCGGATGGATGGGGAAGCGGGCTGAGCCTGACGAATGGAATCTGCTGCATTTTGGATGCAGTTTTCCAGAAAACTACTGATCAGGCTACAGGAAAAATAGACTTCTTCCACGTTGGTGAAGTAGTCCAGCCTTAATGGGATCTGCTCCTGGGACTGGTAAAGAGGAAGTTGCTCTTTCAATAATTTCTTGAGGTTGAAGGATCCCAATTGACTGGAGCGGCAGGCTTGCATCACTTCTCTCAGTGTTGCTGCACACTTGTCGACGGAAGCTTCAATCTGCAGTAGTTGAGGTTTAGGGTCCTGGTCAGGAAGGAGCCGCAAAAACTCTGCAGAGATGCGGATCGCACCAAGGTAGCGATTGATTTCATGGCTGATATGACCCAATGCGTCCGCAATCTCCAGCTTGGAACGCATTTGCAGGCGTTCCTCCAACTGATCAAGTTGCCGCTTACGAGATTCCTGGATGGCTACTGTCATCTCATGAATCGCCTGGTAGAGTTGATCCAATTCCTGGGATTGTTGCTTACGAAGAGGAACCTGATGATCGTTTTCAACAAATGCCCACACATCTCCCAATAATTGGCTGGTTGGCCCCGTGATGGTCTTCTCAAGAACCAGCCGCACGCCAAGATAAAGAATCAGCCCCATCATCAGAAAGACAAGCATGGCAACTGCAGTGGTGTTGATGGCAGTTGCTTCAAGTCGCTTGTTGTCATAAAAGAGGTTCAGATAGAAATCGCGGGTGGTGGGTACAGGTAGGCTGTGAACTCGGAAACCGCCCAAAGCATTTGCTGTCAACGGCTCCATGGTGAGGCGTACGAGATCAGCAGAGATATGAAGTACCTGTGATGGCTGCTCCCACTCCTGCAGATCGAGCTTTTTGGCGATCAGTAATTGGCCATAAGGCAGGCCCTTTCGGTCCTGCAGGATGTGGTGGGCAAGCAGGAAAGCTTGCTGAGAATCTTCGCTGGACTTTAGCAGTGTTCCAGCTTCTTCACAAAGATTGGGTAGTGCTGGGAACTCTCCGATACTGCTGTAGGAAGTCCGGAGCTGACAAGTATTATCGAAGAACCAGAGAAATCCAGGAGATTCCTTCAGCTTTGCAAACATCGCCTTCAAGACAGAGCGGTTACGGTCTGGATCTTCGGCTGTGATTTCCAGCAGGAAATTGTAGGTGTTGACGATGCCCTGTGTTTCATCAGTAAATTCGTTGAGTTGGTTCTGTAGGAAAATCTGGGCAAGTAGTTGATCCTGCTGAAGGTTCTGCTGAAAATTCTTCTCAGTGATGTCCTCCATGTAGTGGTAGAGGCCGAATCCAAACAACAATCCAGTGCCAATGAAGAGTATCCAGATCGACAAGCTGAGCTGTCGATTCAGCGGTTGGCGTCGGAGTTGTTCAAGAAACCTGGACATTGAATTCGTCAGTCAGAATTAGGAACTCAGAATAATTACAATAAATTGACACTTAAATACTTTAGTATAGTTTGCGGTGTTCGACAACAATCCTGAGAAAATCATGAGAAAAATCTTTTGGTGTTTGCTGCTTTGGCCTTGTGTGCTCTGGGCTGATGAAGCGGCATCACCATTCGCCAAACTACAATGGAGTGGCTGGATCTCCAAGGCTTGGATGCAGACGGATCCTGAGCCCTTGCGTCTCCCACAGCAGGAGGATAACGGCTGGGAAGCTGCGCTGCGCCTGGATTGGGTCATACAGCCGTGGCTTGCCTTCCGAGCCCTTTATGCCTACCAGCCTTACCTCAATGACGGCCCGGACAGCGAATTTGAGTTCTTGCTGCTGGATGCAAACACTTACCTTGGTGAAAGCATCGTCGGTACTCGCTTTGGGCGGCTACAGCTGCCCTATGGTTTTTACAACATGCAGCGCCTGAATCCTGCGGATCGGCTTGGTATTCATCACGCCCAGCCGATGCAAATCTATTGGGGACAGAATGCAGCCATCTTCGATCGAGGTGATGGCTGGATGACCTACTTTTACACACCCAGAAGTTCAAGCTTTCAGGCCCAATTTGAACTAGGTCGTATTGTTCGCCATGACCCAGAGCCTCAGGAAGATTATCTGACCACCCTGACCGAATTGGATATGAGACTGGATCGCCAGGAAAACCAATTCGCCTCGGTGGAGTTGGAACTCTGGGAGATGCTCCGGATTCGCAAGGATCACCACGAACCCACTCATTTCATTCAGATTCCCTACTCTTATTACCAAAAGCTTACGGTTCAGGATGCGGTTGGTAGGGGACTCTTACCAACTGGTACAACTTTGGATGCTCTAGGTGTTGGAGAGCTAGCGTTCATAAATTCAGAGATTGAGGCAGCAGAAATTGCTTGTGGAACTTTACCAACTGGGGAATTCACTCGGCCCTATGTGATTGACTACGATGGCTTGGAGTTGTGGTTGGAAGGATGGCAGCTGACCTTGGAGCAGTCACGGTTGTACTACAAGACAGAGGGTACACAGCAAGACTACTATTCCTTCATGCAGTGTGTCACTGCTGCAGCTGATTCACGTCTTCGCAAGCGGCTGGACACTCACCGTTCTGCTGTGTTGACACTGCACATGGAGCAACTCACTAGTCATGTTGGCTACGGGGATTGGTCTGTTGAGGAAAACAATGAGCAAAGATTTGGGGGTACTCATCGCTTCGCTGGTCTGAAATACAAGCCTCACCACGATTGGACCCTGAAGTATGAATTCCATGACAAGACTGGCTACTTCGGCCTGCGCTACTCACAAAACAAAAAAACTTCCGAATCCTCAGAGTGGCGTAAAGAGATGGGGGAGAACTGGCAAGCCCAGGCAATTTCGGTGACCTATGAATTCTGAGAATCTATGCAAAAGCTGATGGCCCTGCTGGGAGCCTGGCTTCTCTTGCTGGGTTCGGTAGAGGCACAAGAAGTCTGGATGGCTTCCAACTCGGTTCCAAATTTTTCACGCCAGGAGCTCGTTGCCCTGATAGAGGGACGGACTCGGCAAAGTTTTGACAGTGGTACAGCAACCCTCGTGGTGTACCTAGAGAATCAGGAAGTCACTCGGCGTTTCATCGAAGAGTTTCTACAGTTGAATTACTTCCGGACGCTTTATCAACTACGAGAACAGATCAATTCAGGTCGTGCTTCACCCCTGCTGGATGTGCCTGAGAAAGATGATGCTTATATTGCCGTATTTGCTCTCGAACAAGCAATGACCTATAGCGACGATCCCATTCAGCAACTGGCAGAGATTGGACTGAAAATCGTGGAGATGCGTTGATTCCTCATAGAGTCAAGTAGCGCGTTCATCGGAACGCCGAAGCAGGCTAAGCAGGAGAATCATCACGAGACAGACGAAGGTCAATCCTCCAAGCGCTCCCTGAAAGTTCCCGGTCCACTCCGACAAGACTCCGAGCCCTAGTGGACCGAGGACCCCACCGATTTCTGCTGCGGCAAAGAACATCCCTCCTGCTGAGCCAGAGTTCTTCGCACCCACCTCTGGGATTTCCATCAGTACCAGCAACAGGATCGTCATCATTGATCCCTGTGTGATGCCCTTGAGGATAAGCCCCAGCAGCAGGATCCACTCTGTCGAAGACTGAAGGCAAAGCGAGGCGGAACCCGCCATTAGAAACAAAGTGGCCAGAATGCGAACCCGATAAGGCGGTGTTGCCTTGCGAGGAATCAGCAGCGCCCCCAGTACACCAATCATTGTGGGCAGGGAAGCCCAGATTCCGGCTTTCTCTGAACTCAGACCGTGGGTCATCAGGATCTCATGCAACCAGTTACTCAGACCGTGGTTATAAAGAAAAATGCCGATGCTGATCAGTAAAACATACTGCACAGCACGAATTTGACTTAACTGCAGAAATAGACCCCACTGGGCTGGTCGAGCTTCTCTTAGACTGTCCTGCTCCAGTTGCCGACTTCCCGGTTCCAGATTAATCACCCACCAGACAACTCCAGACAGCAGCACGAGCACTCCGTAACTGAAAAGTACGCTGCGCCATTGGTTCTCGAAGAAGGGCATGGCAACGGAGTTCGTTAGCGAGAGGGCAGCAATGGAACCCAATGCCGGTCCTGTTACATACAGACCCATCGCCAGTCCTTTTTGTGGACCCTCAAACCAGAGGCTGATCAGCTTTGGAGCACCAATTGAGATCAGTGGACCCCCTAAGCCAAACAGGGCTACTGCGACCAGCAGCATCGTATAGTCTTCAGCCTGTGAACGTAACAGCGCAGAGGCCCCCATTAGTAGTGAAGCCATCAGTAGTGAGCGCCGCAGACCAAAGCGATCAATCAGTGCACCACACGGTAGAGCAGTGCCAATGTAAATGAGTTGCCAAGCTCCGAGTACACTCCCCATTGCCGCATAACTCATCGAGAGGTCTTCTGTGATAGGGCGCACCAATGGAGCAAGCGCCGAAACCGTCAGCCCAAAACAGAAATAAATCAACCAAACTCCAAAGAGCATGACCCAGCGATACGTTTGTGGAGGAATAGCAACGGTGTTCATAGAGGCCTGCGTGAGTCGACTCCTTCTGAAGAAAAGGAGCTTGGAGTGAATAAAAAATAACGTAACAGGGTTCCAACTCTGAGATCAGGATAATTGGCAGGAAACTAGTGGTGGATGTTGCTTGAGATCAGCAAATTACCTGATTGAACTGTCCCAAGATTATCGGTTTTCTGAAGACTCGTCACGCAATCATTGAGAGGGTAAGAAGATGGAGTGCTGCTTATGTAAAGAATACAAGCTGTCGAGGGGTGGATGGCTTGTATTCGTACTGCCTTTGTTCAAGATTGAGCATTCTAATGCTGGGCTTGTCTTGTTCTCTACTTCTTAGTTTAGAACTATTACAAAAAAGTTGCTTTGGTAAGAAAGAATTGGCAATGAATTGCCTTTGGAGTATATCTCGCTGTTAAAGTGGAAAACTTCTGATCTTAGGGATTGATCCTAAAACTTGAGAGCAGAATCAACATACCGACTTGAAAGACTGAGGATCATTGATGGGCTTCCCTGATGTGACCAACAGTTTCACGAAAATAGTCCTTTCAGAGTCGAGGAGCGAGCTGAGAAATCTATGAAAAAGACAAAGACAGGTGATTCGATTCATCTAACCCTTGGTGGGATCATTGAAGCTGATTTGCCGGAACGTCGAACCCGTGTGGAGCGTCGCAAGATTCATGTGGACCTCTCCGAGGTAGGCATCAAGGAAGATCGCCGTAGGGGTGATCGACGTGGAACGATTGCTGACCGCCGCCAGCCTACAGATCGCCGGGTTCAAAGTATTCCTGTAGCCAATGATCGTCGAAAAGCCGACCGCCGTGAGTTTGAGCGCACAGAGTTTCCAAGGCTTTCGGTTGATCCACTCCGCTCGTTACGCTAGCCCTTCTTCTCCCATCATTTCCAGCTGCTGAGACCACTCATGCTGCAACAGCTGCTGTCACTCTGCCTGTTACTATTAACCATTCAAGTACAGGCGGAGGACTTTGTAGGTGTGCAGTATGTCCGTGCCTACGATGCCGATACACTCACCGTGAATTTGAAGAACCTACCATCTGTTTTTGGTGAGGAGCTTGGCATTCGGGTGGCGGGCATTGATGCTCCGGAGATTCGGGGCAAGTGCGCTCAGGAAGAGCGAATGGCGTTGCAAGCCCGGGATCGTGTACGGGAACTGCTCAAACAGGCCCAACAGATTGATCTCGTGGATGTGGAACGAGATAAGTATTTTCGGGTGGTTGCCAAGGTCAAGGTTGATGGTCGTGATCTCTCAAAGCTGCTGCTGGAGGAGGGGCATGCCGTGACTTATGATGGCGGAACCAAGTCCAAGGACTGGTGTGTTCTGGGAACTGAGGAATCCGTGCTGGTCTGGAATCCTTGGCTTGCGTGGGCTGCTACGCAGCTCTTTCCGATTCTGCTCAGTGGGCGACTGCTCTTCAATCGGCAGCGGAAAGCCTTATCGATTGGTGGGCGTCTCCGCCGAGTCTTACTGCTGTTAGTGATCTGGAACCTACTACTGGTTCTGGGTTATCTGGGATACAATAAGTGGTAGGAATTTGAAAGCTTGTGAGGCGGTTGTCCCGGCGAGGCTGCAGGGCATGGTTGTCTGCCCTGCGATTTGAAAAATTTTAGGAATCTTTCGACGAATCAGCATTAGCCGAGTGAGATCATCCTTTTGCCCATGCTGAGCACCACCCGGCATTCGCTACAACAACGCCAGCGAAAAGAACGCATTGGCCCCACTCAGCATCTCCTCCCTTCCACTGAATACAATTGCCGCAGATGGATCCATCCTTATAGAGAGGACTTGTTGATTCAGTGGCAACGTGAACGTATTGAAGGGCCTTGGCTTGTGGATTGTCTAACTCCAGCTTCTTCTCGTGACCACCGGCGTATGCTGACTGGCTGGTAAATTTTGCGAAGGGCGCTAGCAGAGCTCCTGTGGCAGCCATTTTTAGCAAGCGTCTTCGAGAGTTATCGGGGGTGTTTGATGACATAATCTACTCCATAGGTGATTGAGTGTGGATTGGTTACAATTGTAACCTTATTAATAATGCAGTTCATAGCTCAACTGTAAAGAAATTTCAGTATATAGATTTTTTAGAGTACTCAGATTGATTATTTTTTGGTGGAACATTTTTAACAGGACATCCAACTAGTAAAAATGAGAATATTGTGAATACTATGAATGTTTTGATCTTCATTTCAGGTTTATATTTATGATCTAAAAATCTTAGTAAAAATGTTCAATGTAAATCTATCCTTCCATCAATATCTACTGACTTTTCTTCCTTGCTGATAAGCCTCAATAGAGGCTTTTAGATCGTCATATTCATCACAGCCCAGCCAACATAATTTATCTAATTTCTCTAAATTAGCCTTCGCGAGGTCTAGATTGCCTACTGTCAGGAAGAGTTCTCCTTGATATTCCAGAGCTCCCAAGTGTTTGGGATTGATCTCGAGTGCTTTTTCATAGTGAACTGCAGAATTTTTCAGGTCATTCATTTTGCGCAACACATAACCCATATAATTATGAGTATCCGCGTTTCCTGGATTTTTTTCTAATTCTTTCCTCAATAGTGGAATAGCAGCACTGTAGTCAGATTTCTTTATATAGCTGACAGCTCGCTGATAATCTCTTGATTTTTGTGATGTAAAGTCATCATCTGAACCACCCGTAGCTTGTAGCATCAGCGGTGAAGCACATGTCATCAGTAGAATGACGAAGACTAAAGTTGAATGAAATAGAGTTTTACTATTTCCGTTAAAATATGACATTTTCTTTCTTTTTTGCTATTGAATTTGAAGTGGCAATTATTGTTGAGAAATTTTCATAGGGGTTAAATGAAAGCCAGTTATAATCTTAGTGCATTTTTTGTTGTGGAGTAAAAGCAACTAGAAGTTCGCTCTCACAGTCCACAACTTGCTCAGCAACTAGGACATTTCGAGTTAGAATAGCATCCAGCTAGCAGCGCCCATGAATCCAAAACAGATCAAGCCGACCAAGATGGCAGATCGTTTTGCCATTTCCTCAGCGTCATTCAATTCCAAAATGTCTGTCCAATGAACGCCATATGATTTGTGCACACCCTTGTGGGGATTTTTCATGAAATTCTCCAGTTGATTGCTGTATTGATAATCTGCTGATTGAGGATACCAGTTGACAGGAATAAACTTTTTCAAGCTCTTTGCCACGTGGTATATAAAATTAAAATACTGAAATTATTTATTATTTAATTTTAAGAACAAAAGAAAAGAGATTGTGTGAGAAAATTAGTGAGAAATGCAGGCGTTGATAATGATTTTCTCAGGAAACGATGGATCAGTAGGTTTGCCAACCAGCTAAACATTCCATCGGTAGCTCTTTCGATGTGTGGCTACAGCAGTTGTTTTTGCCTTCTGTTGCTTTGCAGATAGTGAATAATTTGGCTTTGCGAACTTGGAGAAATGATTTCCTCGGTCGAATGTTATCGAGCTTGTGGACGAACGGAAGAAAATATTTGGAAAAGAATTGTTTGTTTTTCAGCTAAGCTGTCACTCATAATTGTAAATCAAGTTTTTACCCATCAATTGACCAATTCTATATCCAAGGAAAATTCATGTTTTCTGAGACAGTCTTTATCAATCCGAAAATTCGCAAAATAGTCAGTGCAATCGTTGTTTATAGTTCTCTGGCCGCAGCAATTGCGTTCCTTGGGTTTCTGTTGATCTTTTTCGAAAATCCACAGTGAGATAGATTCCAGCTTGCCAGAGTGATCTTGTTAGAATATCAGAGAAACAGATGCTTCTACTTGACCGAGAGAGGCATAGCCCGTAATTGATCCGGAAAGATTCTTAAGTGATTACTTGGGTGGAAGTCATTTACAGTGAGGAAATATGAGTGTGATCTGCATTGATGAGATTCTTGAGAAAGATCAGCAGCGTCAGAAAGCGTTGGAACTAGATGAACTGGAGGAGTTGGACGAGTACGAGCTGTGGGATTTGCAGGCTGATGAAATTCTCAACGGCTCTGGCTCGGAGATTCTGTGTTGAGAACAAAATTTCTGTAAACGATGCCCAGTTAAGATTGGACTGGTAATGTCCCATCGTCTAGCGATTGCTTTACTCTTCACGCTCACCAATCTTGTGATTACCATGTCGCTTCAAGCCACTCCACTGAAAGACCATCTTTGGAAAAACCGTGTGATCATTACCTTCTCTGCGTCGGTGAAGGAACCGGAGCGTCTTGCCCTTCAAAAGCAAATGGAAGAGAAAGCCTGTGCATTTACAGACAGAAATCTTGTGCACATAGATCTGCTTCAAGGGTCGGAGGACTTTGACGAGATGAGCCAACAATTTGCGGTATCAAGCTCAGGATTTCAGTTACTGCTATTGGGCAAAGATGGTGGGGTAAAGTTAAGATCGAGTACTGCCTCTTTAGAAGATATTTTCTCCCTGATCGATACGATGCCAATGAGAAGAAGCGAAATGAGAGATGATCAGTGTTGAAGCAGCCCTACATTCAGTAATCTTGGGTTCAGTGAGTCTTCATTTTTTATTTTTTCGGTTCTTCCACGTTCCTCCATATTGATAGTTTGGATTATTTGGCCGCACAACTTCCAGGCATCCTCTACAGACAAAGACCCACTCCTTGCTTGTGGAAACACGCACTCGAAACAGGGTGTTCATTTCTTTGAGACACTGATCACAAGATTTCATGGAAAATATGTGTGCTCAGTCAAGTTCATGCATCCACCAAATAAAAACCACCTTCATCGCGCCTCTATACTGAGAATTCACGTTAGAATGTCCTTTTCAAATCAGGAAACACATAACCTGAGAATTTTGGAGTAGAACCATGGCTGACGAATCTACGCTTGATACTGAGGTGAGGCACTTCATATATCAAACCTTCATAAGTGCATTGAGACCACCGACGACAGAAGAAACTGCAAAACGATTTCAACTGCCGATTAATAAAATAGAAAGCGCTTTCGAGCGGCTTGCGGCTACACATGATATTGCACTGGCTCCTGGTAGCCACTCGATCTGGATGGCTCATCCATTTTCTGCTTTGCCTACCAATTACACGGCCAAAATAGACGGGAAAAAATATTACGGCAATTGAATTTGGGATGTCTTCGGTATTGCTGCCATCCTGGGCAAAAATACCGAAGGTCACACTCCGTGCGGGTGTGGAGAGTGTAATGATCATTTGGATTTGTTGATTGGTAAAAACCAGCCAATTACTTCCGAATGGCTTGTGCATTTTGTTGTTCCTGCAAGACAGTTCTGGGAAAAAATTGGTTTCACCTGAGCTACCATCCTCGCTTTCAGTTCGAAAGCACATTTGCAGAATTGGTTGAAGAGAACAGATCAGAATCATGGAGCAATGATTTCTCTTCAAACCTGTCATCAATTGGCGATGCAGTGGTACTCTGGGCGAGCAGAAAAACATTGGGAAAGACGCTCGGTTGACTCAACGCAGGCGATGTTTGCAGAATTAGGAATGACAGGGCCATTCTGGAGTTTTTGAAGAGTCCTTGTTAGCGCATATCGACGAAAATTTTGGTCACTGAGAGGATTCAAGCAACCACCTTTCATTTGGCAACACCAAGGTCTTTTCAAAATTCTTGTGCTACATCCAAACATTTTCAACAAATGGGTCAGTCATTCTTTGCTGACCGAAACGCTTGAAAACAAACCCAAATTCTTTTCATTTTCCTCATCGATTACGAAATATGTCTAATGCTCCTTACGGTTCCTGGAAGTCACCAATCAGCACGGATCTGATCGTTGCTGGCTCCATTGGCTTGTCTTCATCTCAAACGCTCCAAAATGGTCGCTGCTGGATTGAGTCTCGGCCCCAGGAAGGAGGTCGGTCGGTACTGGTCAAACAGGATCCAGACGGCAAGGTCCATGACATCACACCAGCTCCTTTCAACATCAGAACCCGAGTGCATGAGTATGGAGGGGGAGCCTCGCTGATTCATGGAGACAGCATCTATTTCTCCAATTTTTCAGATCAGCAGTTGTATCGCCAGGGATGGGAAGATCCGGTTCCGACTAAACTCACACATGCTGAAGGCTATCGTTTTGCGAATGGCTCTGTCGATACTCGGCGGAACCGCATGATCTATGTGGTTGAAGACCACAACATCTCTGGGGAACCCCAAAACCTGATTGGCGCAGTCGATCTAGAAACAGGCAAGCTGACGATGCTTGCCAAAGGGCACGATTTTTATAGTTCCCCGGTGATCAGTCCAGATGGATCAAGGATGGCGTTCATGACTTGGGATCACCCCAACATGCCTTGGGACGAATCGACAATCTGGGTTACTGAGCTGGACGAAGCAGGCATGCCTGGAGAAATGATTCCAGTGGCAGGTGGAAAGCAAGGAGAGCAGAAGATCTCTGTCCAGCAACCACAGTTTTCAGCAACCGGAGAACTCTTTTACATCTCGGATGAGAGTGGTTACTGGAATCTGTATCGGGAGCATTCCGGACAGAGCGTATGCCCAAGAGAAGCTGAATTTGGTGGTCCTCACTGGGTGTTTGGGATGCACCACTACGAGTTTCTCGATTCAGGCAAAATCATCTGTTGCTACAGTGAGAAGAACCTCGATCAACTGGCCTTGCTGAATCCAGAGACAGGCGAGTTGGAAGATCTGGATCTCCCATACACCTCCATCGGGAATCTTTCTCTTTCTGGCAACAGACTCCTGACAGTGGCATCTTCACCAACGCTTTTTCCAGAAATCATCGAAATCGAGCTCTCCACGAAAACGATACAAACCATCAAAACCTCGACGGATTTGGAGCTGAATCAGGCTTACCTCTCTGTCCCAGAAACGATTGAGTTCCCCACTGTGGGAAATGCAGTTGCCCACGGGTTTTACTACCCTCCGACAAACCAAGATTTTCAGGGCCTGGATGGAGAAACTCCTCCGCTGATCGTGATGCTGCATGGTGGCCCCACCAGCGCTACCCACGCGGTGCTGAGCTTCAAGACGCAGTACTGGACAACACGTGGTTTTGGGGTGCTCGACCTGAATTATCGGGGATCTACAGGATACGGAAGAGCCTACCAGGATGAGTTGATCCGTCAGTGGGGAATCATCGACGTAGAGGACGCTGTCGCTGGGGCGGAGTACTTGGTGCGTCAGCAAAAAGCAGATCCACTGCGCTTGGCCATACGGGGAGGTAGTGCCGGAGGTTACACCACGCTGGCCGCCTTGACCTTCGCGGATACTTTCAAAGCAGGAGCGAGCCTCTATGGCATTAGTGACTTGGAAATTCTAGCCCAGGAAACTCACAAATTCGAATCGCGCTACCTGGACCAGCTAATCGGCGACTACCCCGAAGAGAAAGAGGTCTACCAGGCTCGTTCACCGATCAATCATCTAGATCAACTTTCAAGCCCCTGCATCTTCTTTCATGGGTTGGAGGATCAAGTGGTGCCCCCCAACCAGGCAGAGATGATGGTCGAAGCACTGCGGACGAAAGGGATTCCCGTGGCGTATGTGCCCTTTGAAAAAGAGCAGCATGGTTTCCGCATCGCAGAGAATATCAAGCGTTGCCTGGAGCTTGAGCTGTATTTCTATGCTCGCATTTTTGGCTTCCACCCGGCAGATCTGATTGACCCGATTGTGATTGACAACCTGGAGGAATGAACAGGTTCAACCTCGCTGCTTGAGAACACTGGTCAGGATTTGAAAACTATCCCACAGGATGTTGTTTTCCTGGCCATCTATCCCACCATCGTTCAAACAAAGTCAACTGGCTCGCCGCAAAACCTTTCTGGCTTGGGCTCAGTTCATCAAAGGCATTGAGATGGTGTTGATAGTCAGCATCGCCCTTGAGAAACAACAGGTATTTGTAATAGAGCACAAGGTCCGGGCCTTCATCAAAAGTGGATAGCGTTTTTAGGGCGTCTTCGAGCTCATACGCATAGTTTTTTGCTTGGCAATCTCCGCTGAGAGCCATTTGGCAGAGTGCAAACAACTTCAGCACAGGTTGCGGCAGAACGTTGCCAACCCCAGTAATCAATCCAATGGCGCCACATCGAAGTACTCCGTGGCAAACTTGGGTATCAACCCCAACCAGTAGCTCCAACTCTTCCTCCCCACTGGTGATGTGTTCTGCAGCGTAACTCAGCGCCTCGGCACCTCCAAACTCCTTGAATCCAACAAGATGCGGGTAATCTTTCCGTAAATCAAAAAACAACTCTGCTTTCGTTTCAAACCCATAGTATGGGCTGTTGTAAATCACAGAGGGAAGGTCTACCCCAGCTTCCAAAACCGCAGCCAGATGTGCTCTTTGTGCTGTGGGGGAGGTTCCTCTGGAGAGTACCCTGGGAATGATCATCAACCCTCTTGCTCCACTCGCCTTGGCATGGACCGCATGAGCAACTGCATTCTGAGTATTTTGAGCACCGGTTCCCACAATGACTGGAAGACCAGCATCAATCAGGGCATTCACTCCGTGGCGACGATGCTCCTCAGAAAGTAACGGCCAGTCGCCCATTGATCCACAGTACACCACGGAACTCATTCCTTCTTCCATCAGCTCCTGGCCTTTGCGGACTAGCGCATCAAAATTGGGGATGCCAGATTCGTCGCAGGGAGTCATCAGGGCTGGAATACCACCATAAAACGTTTGTGTTGGCTTCATTGCGCTACTCAGTTTATGAATCTGTTGGTCATGCTTCGATGGGAAGTAAAGCAAGAGAAGAGCGATTAGTTGAAACTCCCAGGAGAATTTGCTCTCAGATATGTAGTGTGCCTTCTGCTACTTGGATGCAATTCCCACCAATCCAAGTGGTGGTTACCACACCATTTTGCTTGCTTGCCCGGGCTCTCAGTTCACTTGGTCTGCCCATTTCAACTCCCTGGGCAATCCTCCAACCATAATCTCCGTCCACCTCGTCATCCAGGTGAGCGAGTAATCCAGCTAAGGCGCAATTGGCACTTCCGGTTGCAGGATCTTCGGTCACCCCATCCAGCGGAGCGAACATCCGAGTTCGCAGATCAAATTCATCCTCAGAGCGCACATAGAGATGCATCATCGCTACGCCCTGCGCCTGGAGTACTTGAAATGCGTCTAGGTTTGGTCTCGCTTTTTCTAGTGCCTCTCGATCCTTTAATTCGACCATCAAGAAAGGCAGACCCACAGAAGCAAGCTGTGGTCTGTGTCTATCCGAACGAATCGCTGAGCTTGGAAGATTCAGAGCTTGGCTGACCGATTCCAAGCTGATCTCCACACCCAGCGAGAGGAGCGTGGGAGCCTGTAGTTCAAATAAGGGATGACCGTTATCTGGATTCGTGATGGTGACTGGGACCAAACCAGCCTTTTCCTCAAAGATGACCTTCAGCGGAGGCTGGGCATCCCCTAGATATCCGTTGTGATAGAGCGTGAAGGCAGTGCCCAGATTGGGGTGACCCGCAAATGGTACTTCCGAGGTAGGCGTGAAGATCCTCACTCGCTTGGTCTGGCCTTGTTCAGGAGGAAGGACAAAAGTCGTTTCGGAGAAATTGAATTCACGGGCGATCTGCTGCATTTGTTCATCGTTCAGACCACTGGCTTCTGGAACGACTGCGAGCTGATTCCCTTGAAAAGCGTGTTTGGTGAAGACGTCACAGATGAAGAATTGATAGGTCATCAAAGGAATAGGCCTTTCAGTAACAGGAAGCTTTGGCACCCGTCAGCTGCCAGCAGGATTCAACGTATTTTGAGTGAGCGCAATGAGAGCTTCACATCGCTAGATCTCAAGTAGCAGAGACGACTCAGTTGGACCAAACGGCGCAATTACACCATCTCCCATTTGTCTCTGCTTCTCTCCTTACACAGGAATGGCGGTGCCAGCGGCATTTCTAGCAACATAATTTTGTGGAACTCCCGGAAATATTTCTTTAAATAGGCTCAACATGTTCATCGTAGAACGTCGATCCGAGCTTAAGTGCAAATGCCCAGGAGACCCTAGCGTGGGGGGCAGCGCAAATCCGTGAGGGGTTCCTGAGTGATCATGAAAATTCCAATCAACTCCAGCCTCATTCATTTCAGCATAGAATCTTTCCTTGCTTTCATTTGTCACTAGATAATCAGCTGCACCGTTCTCAATCAAAACGACGGCTTTTGTGTTGTAATGGTTTTCACATAATTTCAGCGGTGGTATCGCTGCACCATATTTTGCTGCATTCGGATCCTCTCCGGTTTGCAACAGACCATGGAAAGAAACCACTCCCCCAACATCCAAGCCACCTCGGATACACTCCAGCACCGCCATTCCCCCAAAACAGTAGCCGATCGCAGCCGGGGCAAACGCTTTGTCAACAAAAGGACTCTCCAGGCCTTTTTCCAACCAAATCTTCAGCAAAGCTCTGAATTTTTCATGATCGTGATCCAGGGAAACGAGCGCCTCAAAACAACGCTTCCTGAAAGCGGGCATAAGCTGCTCATCTTCTGGACATAATCTTTGATCAGGTGGCACGAGATCCCCATAAAGATCTGCCGCTAGTCCAACATACCCCAATTTTGCCAGGTACTCCGCAACATCCAGTTCGAAGAACTTGAGTCCTTGAAAGTTGTGAAAAATCAACACGAGTGGGCGTGGCCCTTGTTCCGCACTCGGCGCCACAAGATATCCTTTGTAGTTGTTGTCTCTGAAAGAAAAATTGATTTCTGCTCTTCGGAGATCCGAATCACTGGGCGAATTTTCTTTTGATTGATTCATGGCTACCAACCGGAAATTGTTGTTGATGGATGATGGTTCAAACCAAGATTTTCTTGGCAATTACGACATACAAAGGATCAAAGTTGCTGTTTTCACTAACAAGCTGCTCAGACTGAATTTCACGAAACCCTCCCGCCTTCTCAAAGTACCAGGAAACGAGCCGACAGTGATCCTCGCCGCTAAACATTCTCCAAGCAAGGATTGCTTTGGTTGGGAACATCCTGTTTGAAAAACTCACACAACAGGTCCCATTCGGCTTCAAGACTCTGTAAATCTCTCTAAAGACCTGTACCGGAGAGGTTAAGTATTGAACTGATACGGCAATCGTACAAAGGTCAAATTCTTCATCACCATATGGCAACTGCTGCTCCGTGTTTAGGTTCTGAATATGAAAATCAGTGAGCTGCGTATTGTTTTGCAGTTCAATTTGATTCATTCCATGACCCGAAACCCTAGAGTAGTACTTGTGATCAGGTAGGTGCGAAACCCAGCTCGACATCAAATCCAGCACGGCATCGCCATCTTTGAGCAACTGATCATAGTAGTTTCTCAGAACTTGACAGGCATTTTTGTCAATGTGTTTAACTAGCCGTGGGCTCGCATAAAAAAGACGGTCATCATTGGAGTCTTCCTTGGTAAACAGCTGCTCTGGAATCATCTTGTATCCTGAAGAAAAGGTCAGCTAGCCCAGTGGCAAATAGTTATGAAACAGGTAGGAAAGAAGACTGATTCGATGCAGCAAAGATGTCAACAGGTTGATGAGCGGGATTTGCTGAATGGCCAACTGGACAATCCAGAGAAGGATTTATCCAAAAGAAGGGTGTTTTCGGTGTCACTATGGATGTCACTCAGCCAATTTGTATGGACGCACTGCAGTGAATTCGACTAGAGGAAAAACCGAGGAATCGTTGGGTGTTTTAGGGAAGAAGAGGAAGAAATTGATATTGAACTTGAAGAAATGGTGGAGGTGGCGAGAGTCGAACTCGCAACGATAACTCTAATTAACTGAGAATTTTTACTACACGTGTCCATATACGTGTCCACCATTCCAAAATTCACAACCTGAAGAGAAATGAGAATTTGCTCTCAGACATGTAGATTGCCCTTTGCCACCTGGATACAATTTCCGCCAATCCAGGTGGTGGTTACCACACCTTTTTGCTTTCTTGACCGGGCTCTCAGTTCACCCGGTCGGCTCATTTCAACTCCCTGAACGATTCTCCAATCGTAATCTCCGTCTACCCCGTTATCGAGGTTAGCGAGTAAACCAACTAGCAGTTGGCACTCCTGTTTACGGATTATTCAGTCACGCCGTCCAAAGGAGCGAACATCCGAGTCCGCAGATCAAATTCATCCTCAGAGCGCACATAGAGATGCACCATCGCTACACCCTGCGCCTGGAGTACTGGAAAGGCGTCTAGATTTGGCCTTGCTTTCTCTAGTGCCTCTCGATCCTTCAATTCGACCAGCAAGAAAGGCAGACCCACAGAGGCAAGCTGCGGCCTGTGTCTATCCGAGCGAATCGCGGAGACTGAAAGACTGAGAGCCTGGCCAACAGCTTCGACATTAATCTCCGCTCCAAGCGAGAGGGGTGTGGGAGCCTGTAGTTCAAAGAAGGGATGACCGTCATCTGGGTTCGTGATGGTGACTGGAACCAAACCAGCCTCTTCCTCAAAGACGACCTGCAGCGGAGGCTGAACAGAACCAAGATATCCGTTGTGGTAGAGCGTGAAGGCCGTGCCCAGGTTGGGGTGACCTGCAAACGGTACTTCCGAGGTAGGCGTGAAGATCCTCACCCGTTTATTCTGGCCCTGTTCAGGAGGAAAGACAAAAGTTGTCTCGGAGAAATTGAATTCATGAGCAATCTGATGCATTTGTGCGCTATGGACTATTCTTTAGAGTAACAGGACTTACGCAGGACCAAAATATGAGAGGCCACCATGCCGACCCGTTCTTCACCGGTGCTGCAATCGTACAGTGAATTTCTAGCC
>JACLAD010015835.1_pt1 | contig 43242 bp, 37 predicted proteins | sample 8027901 | NCBI WGS metagenome assembly JACLAD01 (sample SAMN15725071, study PRJNA655200) | protist metagenome | isolation source: fluorescence activated cell sorting (FACS) single amplified genomes of... | place: Spain: Blaines Bay Microbial Observatory, Mediterranean Sea | collected 2016-07-05 | reverse complement strand
CATCAAAAGTTTTGACGCCTCAATGCAAGCCATTGATCTAGGCCCAGAATGCATTGGCCCAATGTAATGAATGATTGAGGGGCCCAGATAATTTGCAAATCAAATGTTTTGGTCAAAGAACCTTTCACGAATGACATCGATGTGATGCTGCATGGCTGTCATGGCTACATCCGGCATACGCATCGAAATGCCTTTGAGGATTTTTTCATGATCGCGAACGGTTCTTTGGCGGTAACTCTCAGATCGTGTTTTTGAAAACCAACTGAAGAACATTTCTGCTTCTCTCAAGTTCCAAAGCCATTTAACCAAATTGGGTCCCAAGACATTCCCCGAAGCCTTGGCAATGGCTAGATGAAACTGCTGATCAAATTTCTCAAACTCGGCAGCATCCCTCTTGTGTTGATCCATCAACTCAAGCAACTCCTGCAATTTCTGAATGTCCTTTTCCTCCGCATTGAGCGCAGCTTTGTAGGCCAAATGGCCCTCGATCAATCTGCGGATTTCGAGTTGATCTGAAGGACCTGGGTCATGCTGTAACTTCGGACTGTTTTCGACCTCACGCGCTGCTTCCGGCAACACATAAATCCCTGAACCAATGCGGATGTCCACATACCGCATCAACTCCAAAGCAATAAAAGCTTCGCGCAGGGTTGTGCGACTGACGTTCAACTTTTCAGCGAGTTCTCTCTCTGGGGGCAGCTTGTCCCCGACAGGATACTCCCCGGCCTGGATGGACTCAATCAGCTGTCGAGTGATCTGGTTGTAGCGTCGGTTGGGGAGAGATTTGGGTATCTGCATTCAACCCATCAATGCAGTCCAGAAGGTACCAATGCTTCACGGATTTGATCATTCGGTCTAGAGCGAATCATGTCCTCAAATTCTTTTTTCAATTTGCTCTCTTGGTCAAACAGGTTGGTGGTTTCATGAGGATCTTCTTGCAGGTCATAGAGTTCCCCAGCACCTGAGTTCATTTCCATGGTCATCTTGTGACGAGTTGTTCGCACAACCCGCAATTTGAGGTCCAACCCCCAATTTTGGGGATTGAGATCCCATTCCCCGTAGGCAAAGTCTCGAGTTGCGGAAGGTTGATCAATTAATGTTTTCAAGCTTTGGCCATGAGGAGCCAGTTCAGGTCTGACACCGGCCCAATCCAAGGCTGAAGCAGCAATGTCAGTATTTGAAACAGGTTCTTGTGAAATCTGTCCTGCAGGAATTCCTGGTCCCCTAAGGATCATCGCTACTCTGAGTAGTCCTTCATAGAACATCGGGCCCTTCAGCATCATCCCATGATCACCCAGCCAATCCCCATGGTCTGAGGTAAACAGTACTACGGTGTTCTCTGCTAATCCCTGCTCATCGAGTGCGTTGAGAATTCGGCCCACGTTGTGATCAATCAATGAAATCATACCGTAGTAGTTGGCGATCGTATGTCTGAGCTGAAATTCTGTGTCATTATAGTTCCTGGCTCGACCATTGCGTTTTGGCAAACGATGGAGGGATTGCTCATGATCATAGATGGCTACATCCAATTCTGGATCGACGGAGCGATCTTCCACATAGGCTTTGTGCCACCAGGGACGTTTGTGCAGTTCCCTCGTTCGGAAGGGAGGTAAGTCCACTTCTTCGGGATGGTGAAGTCGTGACCATGGTTCCGGACAGTCAAAGGGCATGTGGGGATCCGAAAAGGAAGCCCAGAGACAGAAAGGCTTTCCTTCTTTACGTCGGCCCAGATAATCGATAACTCGGTCTCCGATCCAACTGGAATGATGCCAGGCGACAGGCATTGCCGAGTTCCAGGTCTGGATGGCGCCAACGTCCGGTGGTAGCTTGGTTCCATAGAGGTCCAGTTTTTTCTGACCGTGGCCATCTCTCCGTAGCCAGCGTTCGTAGTGGAGACCTTTGGGGGCGCTGGCCATCTCTTTTAGTTCATGACCCAGCACCAGCAACTGGGCTTCTTCAAATCCCATGTAGGGCCCAGTCCAGTCATCTGCGAAATTTGGAGAGCTTTGGTGGCACTCTGGGGTACCTGTCGGAGAGAAGGTGTTGTAAGAGGAGAAATGAGCTTTGCCAATAAATGCAGTGTGGTAGCCGTTGCGACCAAGCTGACCAGCGAAGCCTGCATCTCCTGTCTCAGAAGGAAGATCGATCCCATTATCCACCACTCCGTGGGTGAGTGGGTAGAGGCCCGTTAACATACTTGCACGAGCTGGCTGGCACATCGCGCTTGGGGTGATGCAGTGTTGAAATCGTGTCCCCTCTGCGGCTAATTGATCGATATGGGGTGTTTTGACTTTACGTCCCTCGAATCCATAACAATCACCGCGGTGCTGGTCGGTGGTGATGATCAAAATGTTTGGTCTGCTCATAACTGCCTAGGAAGAGTGTTGGTTTATTAGCACTGAACTTTGGTCAAGAGTTGGCCGGATGAGTCAAATTTGAAAGATTCTGTCTGATCTTCAAAGGAAGCAATGGCACCTTTTGATTGGGCTTCCTGAAAGAGTGGTGTGGTCAGTAGAATTTCGTTGAGGTGAAGCGTGGAGCGAATCTGGGCCAGTCGAATCAAATTTATTTCTGGCTTCCAGCAAGTGGCTACTAGAGCCCGAATGACTTCCTGATCATTGGCAAGAACGATGGGTAAGAAGGCTTTTTCCAGCACAGTGGATGAAACTGCATTCATGTACATTGAATGGAGATCAAGTTTGTTGGCTGTTGGCTGTGGCAGGAAGTCCACCATGCCAGTGCCCATCCCGTTTCGATTGGTGGCTGCTGTCATTCTCAGAGCAGCGATTTTGTGGATGAAGGGCGTAGAGGGATTTTCCACACCTCGAATATCTGTTCTACCTGAAATGTGCGGATCTAGCCCAGCTCCAGAAATCTCCTTGCCAAACTCCTCAACGATCAATGCATCCAGCTGATCAAATGGTAAACTGGGCATCAGGCTTTTGGCTTTGCGCAGAAGTCTTTTCTCTGTTTCAAAAAGTGCCTCCGGCTCCACAGGTTCAATATGACAAATTTCCCGATTGGCATTTTCAATGAGTGCTATGCCTGCCTTGATCGGAGCAGAGAGAATCGCTCTCTCAGCAAGCTTAGGTAATATCTCTTGTAATCCTTTAGGGCCAATTCTGTGAACAGAGCGAGCTCCTTCGGCTTTCCCTAGACCCACTGCGATCAGCTTGATCAACCCACTTTCAATTTCTCTAGGAAAGCTCGTGTGGGCTTTAACTCGATTTACAAGGATAATCCCCGCAGCCCCAACTGCATTGGCATCGAAATGACAATGGATTCCATCACCGATCGACCCGTAGTCCACTGTTTTCATGGAAGAGCGGATTTCACACCCCATGCTCTCTTCGTCAATTCCCAACTTTTTCAGTACTTCTTGCTGTCCATCATCAGTACCTCCTCCATGACTCCCCATGGCTGGGACAATGAACGGTTTGAGGTTCCAGACCTTTAGCTGACTCACCACAGTTCTGGTGATCGTATCAATCTTAGCAATTCCTCGACTCCCAACAGCAATGGCAACCTCAGATCCTCTTGGGATTTGCTGGAGTTTCTGGCAGTTTTTCAGAACATCGGCCACCATTTTCTCTAGATTCTGAAGGGCAGGTGCTTGGGGATGTCTGATCCTCACTCTATGAAGTGGTGGCAATTTAACTTCAGCCAAGTGAGGAAATCTGATTGCAGGAAAAGCAGGAGACTGAAAATGGTTAGCTGTCATTTTTTTATGAGACCTCTACTCACGCTGAAGAATTATTTGCGAGATGCTCTGCGCTTTCGCATCCAATCACCGATAATCGGCCAAAGGAGAAGGATCACGGCTAAAATGGTGAAGAAAAGTGGAAGTGGTCGAGTAAAAATAGGACTGAAATCCCCCGCAGTCATCATCAAGCCACTACGGAGCTTTTCTTCCGCAAGTGGTGCGAGGACAAACCCTATCACGAAAGGACCCAAAGGAATCTTAGCGCACTCCATCAGGAAGCCCATCACTCCGAAGATTAGCATTACCCAGACATCAAACATGGTGTTGTTCAAGGCAAAGGAACCGATGACACAGAAGACCATGACAATAGGAAGAACGAAGCTTCTGGGCAAATACATCAATCCAGCAATGTATTTAACGGAGCTTGTCATCAGTAACCACATCAACACATTTGCCAAGAGGCAGGCGGCAATCATTCCCCAGACAATATCCGCATTTGTCAGGAACAGAGTGGGGCCAGGTTGAATCGAATGAATCATCAAGGCGCCGATTAGAATGGCATCAATGACACTTCCTGGAATGCCCATGGCGATCAAGGGGATCAGGGCTCCACCTACCGTTGCATTATTCGCTGCCTCCGAAGCCACGATTCCCTCTTCAGATCCTGTCCCAAATTTCTCTGGAGTTTTGGACATATTCTTGGCCGCAGTGTAGGCAATCACAGAACCAATGGAAGCCCCAATTCCCGGGAGAATTCCTACCCAAGTGCCAATCAAGGAAGAGCGAATCAGGTTGACCCCCTGTGCCATGAAATCTTTTGCACTCATCAGCATGCCCTTGCTGCTCATCGCTATCCGCTCAGGCACTTGGCCAATGTCGAGGGCATCCTTAATGATCTGGCTCACGGCAAAGACCCCGATCAAAACAGGCAGGAGCTTCAGACCCCCATTCAACATGTACCAATCGAAGGTCAGACGAGGCATTCCGGTTGCCGGATCAACCCCAGGCATCGAAATCAGCATCCCAAGCAACCCCGAAATCAATCCCTTGGCCAAAGAGCCTTCACTGACAGAGGCAATTAGTACCATTGCCATCATGATTAGAGTGAAATACTCAAAAGGGCCAAACTTGGTGGCAAAAATCGAGAGAGGCTTGGTGATGGTAGCCAGGGTGATCCACGCGATCAATCCACCAATGAACGATGCTGTAATGCCTAATCCCAATGCGCGACCTGGTTTGCCACTTCTGGCCATTGGGTAGCCATCAAACGTCGTCATCACAGCAGCTGGGGTTCCGGGCATTCTGAGGAGTGTTGCCGTAATTAATCCTCCACTGATAGCTCCTACATACATCGCTACAAGCAATACTATCGCGTTGAAGGGATCCATGTAGAAAGTCAAAGGGAGAGTCAGTGCAATCAACATCGCACCGGTCATCCCAGGGATGGCACCAACCAAGATGCCCAGTGAGGTTCCAATGAAGAGCAAGAAAAAAGGCCAAGGATTTAAGATCTGGCTGGCAGCCGCAAATAGTAATTCAACATCCATTGCGACTCGTCAGGTTGGTAGGTCGACGATGAAAACCTCCGTGAAGAGGTATTCGCTAGCAAAGCCAATCACGATTGCTGTGATTAGTGCAGGAAGAAATTTTTTCTTCTCAAATTTTTCAAGACTCCAAATCGTAATGATCAGAAAGAGGGTTGTCATCCAAGCGAAAGGCATCAGCCTAAAGTGAAGCATCAGACTGTAAATAACAGTTGCTAACGAAATAATTAGACCAGCACTGATTGAAGGTCGTTCTTTGATCTCTTCGTCTCCCGAAAGCTGAACTGGCTTTCTCAAGGCATTAAAGATCACCAGCCCAGCACAAAGAATCACAATAAATGCAGTTGCTTGAGGTACAGGCCCTGAACCCAAAGGTTCAAAAGATCCTGGCGGCAGATCCCATGATTCCCAGAGAAAAACTAGGCAGATCAGGATGACCAACAACGAAACCCAAACTTCAAACCGCTGAAGAAGATTCATATCGATATCTTTAATGCATCACGAAACTCACCACTCCAAAGTCACAAGAGTGGTGAGTAGCACTTATTTTTTTGAGGCTAGTTTGGCTACTGGCTCAATTGCTGTCCATGTATTCTGCAGATCTTGCTGAAGATCGTTGCCACCTAAAAACAGATTGGCAAACCCTTTACTTTCTAGGAATTTTTGATACCGGTCCGTTGAGGTAGAAGCCTCCAGAGCATTTGCAAAGCCTTCGATTGCTGCCTTAGGAGTTCCCTTGGGTGCGAACCACCATGACTTGATGCAGAATTCCATGTCATAACCCAACTCTTTCATGGTGGGTAGATCTGACAACTGATCAAAGCGAGCAGCCCCAGTGTAAGCCAATGGCTTGATTTGAGCTTCGGGATTTTCCGAACCGTCCGGCATTCTGGTGAATTTAACGACCTCAGCTCCAGAGAGGACTGTCGCGTTGGTTTGAGCTCCAGTTAAAGCGGTGTAATTTGCTGTTCCACCCCCAATCTGAACAAAACGGAATTTCGCACCTGGTACCAATTCCTGCAACATGACTCCGGCAAGATGATTAATCGCCCCTAAATTCGCACCGAAAATTAGGGAGTCAGGTTTAGATTTGGCTGCACTGAGAAGGTCTTGGACGGAATTTATATCAGAGTCTTTGCTCACCATCGGGAAGAGACAGAATTCACCGGTGGCAGCCACGGGCTCAAAGTCTCTCCAGCCAAAGTTCAAAGCCCCACTACCTTCTCCTCCCATCAAAGCGATGTGAATTAAGAGAAAGGTATGGCCGTCTGGGCTGGCTTCCATGACTTGCCGAGAGCCAATCGAGTAATGTCCACCTACGTTGACAATCGTGACAGGCTGGGAAAGAAGGTTGTTCTCCTTCATAGCAGCTTGGAAAACTCTTGCGGTCTGGTCAGAGGTTCCACCTGCCTTGAATGGAACAATGACCTTGATTGGTTTCTCTGGCCAAGCCCCCCAAACAGGTGAGGTCAAAAGGCTCAAGCCAACAAAAAGTGAGATCAGAATGCGTGACATGCTTGGTCTCCCATCATAGGATTAGCAATCATCCGGACCTTGAATCCTGATGGAAGAACTCTCCCATCTCCAAAAACCGGGCTGAAGTAAATTGGTTGGGCCACACAAAAATATTCTTAATTTGGTCCTACCACAACCAGTTTTAGTGGAGGCTGGCACGAAAAGCAACCCTTAATTACGTTTGACAGTAATCTCGGACTCATTTTCAGAATTAGAACCCAACTAAAGATTTGGATCATGGTTTGCCTTTAGCTCATCTCTGCTAAATTTCTAACAAAGCGAGCCTGGGAATGGAACTCTGGTTTGATTATTCGACTCAACTGAGTTTTCTTGTGGTGCCTTACTTACTTAAGCAGCATTTCCATAGAGAAGATCAATGCTTAGCTCAAAACCAAAACACTACTCATCAACTCATCTTGAAGTGATCGATGATCTTCATCGTGAAGAAATCGACTTGTTGAATGAGTTCATGAAAGTTCTCCCAAACAGTGATGACGAGCAAATTGAAGATTGGATACAGCGCTTGGAGAGGCAGGTCTTACATCATTTCAATGAAGAAAAAGCCTGTATGAAGAGAGTTATGTGTCCCAACTTTAAAAAGCATGTAGAGGCTCACTCAGAGACTCTGAAGGCAATCAAAGAAGCCAAAAAAAACTGGGAGGAGGAGAGAGATTTACTGCAACTTTGGAACTTTCTTGAATATGACTACATGGCTTGGTTCGAACACCATGTGCGAGATTTTGATATTCCAGCTGCAGAATTTATCCGCCGGTATGAGGAAGCGGAGTAGCGTATTTTGTTGTTAAGCACCTGAGACTCTTCCGGACAGCACAGATAAATTTGGCCAACAACCAAAGAGAAAATTGAATGGATTTTACATTGGATGAAAAAACAAATGCCCAAGTTCTGAAACTTCGCCATTTTATCAAAACGGAACTGCAACCTTTGGAGGATGAGGTGGAGTTGAGAGGTGCATTGGATTCTGACTTGGCGAGAGTGATTTTTGAAAAATCTAGAACTCAGGGCTTTTATGGGATGAATATTCCCGCTGAATTTGGTGGAGGAGGCTTCAACGCAATCCAGATGGTTTATCTGGAGCAAGAGATGGGGCAGACCACAGATCCACTGGTTCGCCGTGCCTTTGGAAATGTTTACGAAGTCCTCTTGGCTTGTAACGAGGACCAGCGCCAGCAATGGTTGCTACCTTGTGTGAAAGGAGAAAGAACCTGTTCAATTGCGATGACAGAGCCTGAAGCTGGATCTGACTCTGCAGCAATAACTGCGACAGCTAAGCCGGATGGAGATGGTTGGATTCTCAACGCTCACAAGTGCCCCGTGGGAGATGGCATGTTTTCCGACTTCTATGTTGTCTCAGCCCGTTCTGAGGGTGTAGAGGGCTCTCGGGGAATTTCATTGTTTTTGGTGGATAGATCTATGCCTGGAGTGAAGGTCGTTCGTGACATGCCGATGATGGGTCTGCGAGGTTGCACGCATGTTGAGATCAAGTTTGATAACGTCAAACTGGGTCCTGAACATTTACTAGGAGAGAGAGGAAGAGGCCTGAGTCTACTGCTCTCCACGATCGGACGGATCCGCCTTTTTCACATCGGTGCGAGAGCCATTGGGATGGGTCGCCGAGTATTGAAAATGATGACGGATCGAGCCAATCAGCGTCAGCAGTTTGGCAAGCCGATCGGAGAGTTTCAAATGATCCAGCAAATGCTCGCTGATAGTCTGATCGAATTAAATTGTGCTCATCTTTTGGTTTTAGATGCTGCTTCCGAGATTGATCGTGGTCTGGATCCTCGTGAAAAAGTCTCGATGGTGAAAATCAACTCTGCAGAGACACTCGGTAAAATTGCGGATCGGGCCGTCCAACTTTTCGGCGCCATGGGATACTGCAAAGACTTTCCCTTGGAGAGGATCTATCGTGACTGTCGGGTACTTCGTATTTACGACGGCACCTCGGAAATTCACCGAATGGTTGTCTCCAGAGGTCTCATGAAGAAAGGTGTGGACGCAATCCTCGGTAACCATCTCGCCAACTAAAACATCCTCATAGCAATCCGCCCACGATAAATCCTGTGGGCATTACTTCTTATCCATCCAATTCCCCCCATCAGATACAGTTGTTCAGTTTTCGATATTCAATTTCATGACTTAAAATTCAGTTGTTATAAACATAATTTGATAACTATCATAATATGTGCTATGAAATTTTAGATTCTGATTTCAACAGTCTTCTAGGAGAATTTATGGAAACAAGAATTCCGGTTATCGAAGCATTAGAAAAGATTGGATGTGCCAGAAATACGCTTTATAAATTAATGAATTTGCATGGAATTGAATCAACCCGAGAAGGGAATCAGCGTTTTCTGAAAAAAGAAGATTATGAAAAGTTGTCTGAACTCTATCAGACAACTATCAAGAAAAGAAAAAAACAGGAAAAGTCACGAATTTCAAAACTACCCAAGGAAGCGGATGCTCGCTTGGAACAATTGATTGAAGTAGCTTGGACTGAGAGACAACTAAACGCCCGTCTGACGGAAGAGATCAAGGAATTGAAAGAGCAGATCAAGAATTTGCTGGAACTGAATGCTGAACTGGTGAAGAGTAATTTGCACCTTATTGGCTCGGTCCGGCATTCCCTGGATGCTCAAACTCGACGCCAACAAGCTGAGTCCTCTGCCGAGGATATTTGATCAGTACCTAAGTCCTCGCACTTAGATTCCAGTACAGATAGCGTTCTAATTTTACAGGAACTACATGGAGAACTTTTCTTGGGCGATGCCCTACGCGTCCCGCAGAATGCCTATTTTTGCAGAAAACATCGTGGCAACCTCGCAGCCGCTAGCAGCTCAGGCTGGCTTGCGGATGTTGCAGGATGGAGGCAATGCAGTGGATGCAGCCCTGGCAACCGCTATCACCCTGACAGTGGTTGAACCGGTGATGAATGGCATTGGCTCTGACGCTTTCTGCATTCTCTGGGATGGTCAACAACTACATGGATTGAATGCTTCAGGACGTTCACCGGCTGCTTGGACCCCTGCACGCTTTGCAGGCCTTAAGGAAATGCCTCAGCGAGGTTGGGAGGCAATCACAGTACCCGGTTGTGTCTCCGCCTGGGTGGCACTGTCCAAGCGTTTTGGTCGTCTACCTTTTGAAAAATTATTTGAACCCGCAATCCGTTATGCTGAGTCTGGGTTCCAAGTTGGCCCCGTTTCGGCAGAAATGTGGGAAGAATCCGTCGAAGTTCTTGGCAAGTTTGAGGAGTTTCGTAGGGTTTTCCTGCCCCAGGGAAGAGCTCTCCAAACGGGAGAACGCTTTCAAAACCTGGATCAAGCCAAGACATTAAAACTGATTGCAGAAACCAAGGGTGAAGCATTCTATCGAGGAGTTTTGGCCAAGCAGATCATTGCTGACTCAATGCGACATGGAGGGGCAATGGCTCTTGCAGATTTAGACCAGCATCAATGTGACTGGGTGGGTACGGTTTTTCAGGAATTCATGGGCCATGAACTGCACGAAATCCCACCCAATGGTCAGGGTCTGGCTGCCTTAATTGCTCTGGGTATTCTGAGGCATCTGCAAATCAAAGATTGGCCTGTTGATTCAGTAGATAGTCTTCATGTCCAAATTGAGGTGATGAAACTAGCGTTAGCGGATGCTTATCGGTATTTTGCTGATCCATCATCAATGGAAGTGACTGCTGAACATTTGTTGAATGAAGAATATCTCAACCAACGCTCCCAAACTATCGATTTGAGCAAAGCCCAGGAACTGGGCCATGGAGTTCCGAAACCAAGTGGTACGGTGTACCTAACTGCAGCCGATCAAAACGGAATGATGGTTTCCTACATTCAGTCAAACTACATGGGATTTGGTTCAGGAATTTTGGTACCTGGTACGGGGATCAGTCTGCAGAACAGGGCAGTTGGTTTTAATCTCAAGGAGGGCCACCCGAATCAGGTGGGTGGTGCTAAGCGACCATTTCATACGATCATTCCAGCTTTCTTGATGAAGGACGGTCAACCAGAAATGAGCTTTGGCATGATGGCTGGACCGATGCAGGCCCAAGGACACGTCCAGCTGATGTTACGAATGTTCGTTCATGGACAGAATCCTCAGGCAGCGGCGGACGGACCAAGATGGCAGGTACTAGAGGGACGAAATGTCGCAATAGAAGAAGATTTTTCAGCAGATGTCTTGAATCAACTCGAAGCTCGTGGTCATCAATTACATCGTAAACCTCGACAACCTTTCTTTGGGGGAGCCCAGTTAATCTATCGCATGAAAGATGGTTATTGTGGTGCCTCAGAGCCACGGAAGGAAGGGCAAGCTGTTGGTTTCTAAAATAGTTAAATAATACTACACATACATGACAATAATTGTTCTATAAGTTATATCTAGGGTAAATTTAAACTATAATTTGGTGTTGAACAAAAATCTTTTATCTCTAATATTATTGATTGTAACTGCAATCAAAACGATTATTCCCATGATGAAAAGTTGCCAAAAATAATCTACACCTGCAATTACCAAAGCATTTGTCATCATTGATAATAATATCGCACCCATCAACGTTCCGTAAACGGTTCCTTTACCACCAAACAAACTCGTCCCACCAATAATCACAGCAGCAATAACGTGGATTTCCATGGAAGTGCCGATTGTAGCCTGTGTGGAGTCTATCCTAGTAATCATTATCAGTCCCCCCAGAGCTACTGATAAGCCCATGAAAGAATAAACTAAAATTTCTACAAGTTTGACATTTACTCCTGCAAGTCTTGCTGCTTCACGGTTGCCACCTACAGATCTAGTATGCAAACCAAATTTTGTTTTGTTGAATAGCCAAGCACCAAACAAAGCAAAAACTAGTGAAATTAAAACAGGTACAGGTATTCCATATATATCACCCTGCCCTATCCAAGTTAAAGATTCAGGCAAACCATAATGCATTTTTCCTGCTGAGTGAACCAATGCAAGACCTCTAAGGCTAACCATAATTCCCAATGTTGCTATGAAGGGGGGAATGTTTATATAAGATATTAGGTAGCCAGTAAAAGCACCAAGTGTTCCTCCCATTACAAACATCAAAAGGACTCCAAGTATTGGATGCAGTCCATTTTTTATCAGTTCAAAGCTTACTACAGTGATCAGAGCAAGTAATGAACCAACAGACAAATCTATTCCAGCTGCAGCAATAACAAAAGTCATTCCCACTGCTAATATGATATAATACGAAGCTTGTGTTAGTACATTAAGAAAGTTAGTAATTGTTGCAAACTTGGGGTTTATTAAAGAAAATAAGATAGCCAATACAACAACCACTACAGTTAGCCCTAACCCTTGAAAAAGCCATTTCCTATCTGCATTACCTATTGATGAATCTGACATACTTATTTTCTTTTAAGATAAGCCGAACGTAATTAATTTTACAATTTCTTCACGGGAGGTGTTCTTTGCATCCAGTACTTTGATCAGTTTCCCATTTTTCATAACAGCTATTCGGTCTGATAATTTTAATACATGCTCAAGATTATGGCTAATTATTAAAACACTTACACCCTCTGACTTCATCTTCTCAATTAGATCAAGAACCTTACTTCCCTCCTCAACGCCGAGAGCTGCCATTGGTTCGTCCATGATAACTAATTTTACTTTTTGAAGTAATAATCTGCTTATTGCGATTGTTTGACGCTGTCCACCTGACAAGTTGACTACTGCATCATTAAGCTTTGGTAACTTAATACTAAATTGATTTAGTAAATCCCGAGTTTCGATTCGCATCCTTTGGTAATCCAGTTGTGGAAATATCCCAAGAACTTTACTTTGTAATTCTCGACCTAGAAAAACATTTTCTGGCACGTTTAGTGTGTCAATTAACCCTAGCCCTTGATGAAGGCACCCAATACCATATGAACTTGCTTTTTTTGGAGATTCTAATTTAACGGCTTCTCCATCAATTTCAATACGCCCACTATCAGGAAGCTGAGCACCAGCTAAAGTCTTTACAAAAGTTGATTTGCCAGCTCCGTTATCTCCAACAAGTGATAAAATCTCACCTTTTCTTATTTCTAGTGTTATCCCTTCGATCGCTTTTAAGCCACCATAACTTTTTGTTAAATTTTCAACTTTTATGTAAGGTTGCATGAAGATGCTTCTGAAGTATTACTTGGATGTTGGTTGGTAGTTATTTTAAAATACTTGTTGATAGTCACATTGGGTGCTGAAACCAGGTCTGATTTTATTTGCTAATTTGAATCAATTTTATTCCTAGTTTCAGCATTACTTAACTAATTTATCTCCCCATCTTCGGTTTTGAATATCGATTAGCATATTCAACAATGTCTTCAGCATCTGACCACTTATCAATCATTTTGAATGGTCCAGACCAACTTTGCGGTGGAGTTTCACCTTTGCTGTGCGCAACAAACGCATCGGCCACTCCGACTGCACTATCGTCGATTGGTCGTAAAACAGATGCCGTCAGCCATCCTTCTTTCATAGCTATGATTTCGTCTCCAGTACCGCCAAACCCCATGGTAGCAATTTCATCAGATTTTCCGATCTGCCTTACGGCTTGTCCAGCACCCAAACCTATTGTCGTGGAAACTCCATAAATTAAATCAAGATCGTCATGCGCTGCCAACAGATTTTGAGCTGCTTCATAAGCTTTACTTCGGTCGAAATCTGTATGAGGTCCAATTATCACCTCAATATCTGGGTATTGTTCTACAACACTCAAGAATCCCTCCATTCTTCTGTCACTAGCAACTCCTGGTGCTCCCTGGAGAATTGCAATTTTGCCTTTACCACCTAGGTGCATACTCGCCCACGACCCAGAAATTTTGCCTCCTAATAGATGAGAAAATGCGACATATGTCATTGCGCGTGCTTGTTCATCCTCGTGTGGATCCAAATAATTAAAAACTATCGTTGGTATTCCTGCTTTCTTAAGCTTTCGGAGTGCAGGGATGCAAGCCTCGTATTCTGTTGGCCCAAGGAAAACGTAGTCAACACCTTTTGCAATTACAGATTCTACCTGGGCAAGTTGACCGGCGTGATCAACATGTGACGAGACTGCCAGAGATTGAATTTCGTAATCTACTCCTAATTCATCCAGCCGTCCCTGAATAGCCCAAAATACCCTTTCCCAGGCATCTGAGATATCAAAAGAAGGTGATAGGTAGGCGATCCTCATAGGTTCTGCTGTCACAACTTTTGGTGAGAAAGTCAGACCCAAAAACATTGCAGTCACTGCTATCATCGTTATTGCAACAGATGATTTGCCAATACTAAATTTATTAGACATGAAAGCCTCCAATAATGGTCTTACAAATTTTCTGGTGGCTTTAACTACCAGAAGGAAGAACAGGTTTTGTCGTACAAATCTGATTGATAGTCAAGTAATTTATGATTTTATGTTTGAAATGCTAACTTTTATGTTAAAGTTTTTTTATTAAAAGTTTTATCAAATATCTGTTCATAAATGGTATCAAGTGATATAGATTTAAATTGTTTCTGAAAAAAATTAGTGTGTATAACTTATTTTCAATAAATATAGATACTTTATGGAGTAACTTTAGACCTATGAATTTGAAACTGAATCACAACATATGGAACTGAAAGTAACAGGCAAACGTGTATTGGTCACAGGGGCTTCAAGTGGACTGGGAGAGCATTTTTCTGAAGTTCTAGCTGAAGCTGGTTCCGCTGTCACTCTGAGTGCACGAAGATTAGAGAGAGTGCAAGAGAAAGCTGAAGCTTTGTGTCAAAAAGGATATCAGGCAGAAGCTCTGGAACTTGACGTGACGAATAATATTGCTGTGAAAAAGGCCTTCTCAGCTGATCCTTATGATGTTGTGATCAACAATGCTGGGATCAGTGGCTCGGGTAGGGCTGTAGATGTGAAGGTTGAGGAATTTGAAAGCGTCCTTCAAACTAACCTTACTGGAGTATTTGCGGTGGCCCAAGCAGCTGCTCAGCAAATGTCATCTCGTGGTGGTTCGATCATCAATATTGCTTCCATCCTTGGTCTGCGGGTGGCTGGTCAGGTCGCTGCTTATGCAGCTTCAAAGGCAGGGATAGTTCAACTGACCAAGGCTTTGGCTTTGGAGTGGGCACGCTACCAAATCCGAGTTAATGCTCTCTGCCCAGGGTACATTGAAACTCCTTTCAACAAAGCCTTTCTGGAAAGTGATGCTGGTCAAGCCCTGGTCCGCCGAATTCCTCAGCGTCGATTGGGCCAACTCTCTGATCTTGATGCACCACTTCTTCTTCTTGCCTCAGATGCATCTGCCTACATGACCGGATCGGTTCTGGTGGTGGATGGAGGTCACCTCGTTTCCAGCTTGTAGGATTAACTTGGATTTTAAAATCTCACGAGAAATAGCCGTATTGCGTGATCGAATCGCTAGATTTGTCGATCAAGATGTCTTACCCGTTGAAGCAGATCGCTCTGCTTGGGACCCACATGAAAATATTGGGGATGGGGCACTTCAAACATTGAGACGAAAGGCTCGCCAAGAAGGACTATGGTGTCTGCAACTTTCCCCAGAAGCAGGAGGGCTGGGTCTTAGTAAAGTTGGAATGGCAGTTTGTTATGAAGCAATGAATAGGTCAATTTTTGGACCGGTAGTCTTTAACTCTGCGGCTCCAGATGATGGCAACATGATGGTGCTTGAAAAACTAGGCACGGCTGAGCAGAAAGCTCGCTGGTTAGCTCCGCTTGCTGATGGTGCAGTGCGCTCAGCGTTTGCGATGACGGAGCCTGCTCCAGGTTCAGGTTCTGATCCAGGGATGATGCAAACATGGGCCAGAAGAGATGGTGATGATTACGTGATAGAAGGAACGAAGTGGTTCATTACAGGTGCTGAAGGGGCAGCCCATTTCATTGTGATGGCACGCACCTCTGAAGATACTCGCCGAGGGCACACTGCTTTTTTGTTTCATCGTGATGATCCAGGTTGGGAAATTATTCGCCGTATTCCGATTATGGGTCCTGAAGAGCACGGTGGCCATTGTGAATTGAAATTCAACGGCCTTCGAATTCCCAAGGAGAATATTCTTTTAGAGGAAGGGCGTGGCCTGAAAGTTACCCAGACTCGGTTGGGCCCTGCAAGGCTCACCCATTGTATGCGCTGGCTTGGGCTAGCTAAACGATGTGTTGAAATTGCCAGTGAATATGCAGTCTGCCGAGAAGGATTCGGAATGCGATTGGCTGAGCGGGAGAGCGTCCAAATGATGATGGGTGATCTTGCGATGCAGATCGAGGTAGGCCGAATGCTGGTCATGAAAGCTGCTTGGGAAATCGACCGAGGTGGCTTTGCGCAGAGAGAGGTCTCCATGGCCAAGATTCAGGTGGCCAATCTGTTATCCAAGGCAGCAGATGTCGCCATTCAAATCAATGGAGCGCGGGGCTACTCCAAAGACACTATTCTTGAGTGGATTTATCGCTATGCCCGTCAGGCCAGATTGGTGGATGGAGCGGATGAAGTTCACAAAATGGTGTTGAATCGCTACCTAGAAAAAGAAGGTAAGGATTTCTGGAATTGGGAGGTTGGAGAGCGATGAAGGCTGAGGTGAGTGGTGAATTAGATTTTAATGAGGAAACGCTTGGACGGTTTTTAACTGCAAGGCTTGGGGCTGATTGTGGAACATTTCAGTTGAGCCGAGTCATTGGAGGTCAGTCAAATCCAACCTATTTCTTGAATTGGGGTGAGCAAAATCTTGTACTGAGAAAGCAACCGAATGGTCCAATCTTGAAGGGCGCTCACGCGGTTGATCGTGAATACAGAGTGCTCGAGGCGCTTCACCCAACGATTGTTCCGGTACCTGAACCTGTTTTGTATTGTGCTGAGCCAGATTTGTTGGGGACACCCTTTTACCTGATGCAGCGAGTAGAGGGCCGTGTGTTCACGGAGACTTCATTGGTGGAGTTGCCAGCGCATGAACGAACACTAATTTGGATGGCGGTTGCCGAAACTCTGGCAAGTCTGCATTCAATTCGACCAGAGGAAGTTGGACTGGCTGATTATGGAAAACCAGGCAACTACTTTGAACGTCAACTCTCTCGTTGGGGAAGGCAGTACGAAAAATCTCCCTCAAAGCCAATTATTCCAATTGAGGAACTACAGAGTTGGCTCACTGCAAACCTGCCACTCGACGATGGTGCAGTTTCAATTTGTCACGGAGATTTCCGTCTAGGGAACCTTCTGTTTCACCCGACTGAAGCCAAAGTTTCGGCAATCCTTGATTGGGAACTCTCTACATTGGGACATCCCCTAGCGGATCTTGGCTTTAGTTGTATGCCCTGGCATACGTCATCCGATGAATACGGTGGTCTGCTGGGTTTCGATCTGAATGAGCTTGTCTTACCAACGGAGGATGATTTTGTCGGCCGTTACACGGCTTCACTCAATCAAGTATCAACTCTTCAACCATTTCATAAAGCGTTTGCTCTTTACCGATTTGCGGTGATCTTTGTTGGAATCGCAGATCGGGCCCGAAAAGGAAACGCAACAGATCCCAGAGCAAAAAATCTTGGTCCACTGGCGAAAAGATTCGCTGTCAGGGGAATGGAAATTTCGAAGGGAATTCCTCATGCTCTCTGAACAGAACTTCTCTTTTGAAAAGTCATTTTTACTTCAGGGTAGTTATTTTTATTTTGAGGATTTGACAAGGTTTCATAGTGGAAAGTGAAGAATGATTGACAAGAAACTGATTGGCTATTCCTTTGAACCTGTTCAGCTTGCTGTCGAAGTTGGACGATTAAGATTTGTTGCTAAAGCTTTGGGCTTAACGGATCCAGTCTATATTGATGTGGACGCCGCTCGAGCTGAGGGTTATTCAGATTTGCTCGCTCCTCCGACTTTTCCATTCATGCTGGAGTCAGATGCTTTGGATTTAGCAGAGCTTTGTGATTTTTTCGGGCAGAACCTCAAGCACTTGCTGCATGCCGAACAAAAGTTTACTTACCTTCAGCCGATCTGTGCCAGAGATCAAATTAAATTCACCAAAACAATCCGGGAAATTTTCGATAAGAAAAATGGACAACTGGAGTTCGTTGTCTCAGATAACACGCTGACCAATCAGAATGATATCCTTTGTGTTGAGAGTCAGACTACCTATGTTTTCAGAAACGCCGAGTGAGTTTTGAGAATATGCCTAAGGCCGCAGATTGTAACATTGGAGACGAACTTCCTGTGATGAAAACTGAGCCGCTCACAAGGCATGCTCTTGCACTGTACTGTGGTGCTTCAGGAGATCACAATCCAATTCATGTCGATTTTGATTACGCGAAAGAGGCAGGGCTGGATGATGTGATTGCGCATGGGATGCTTTCGATGGGATATCTTGGCAAGATGTTGACGAATTGGATCCCACAAAAGCAGATACGTAGCTATCAGGCCCGCTTTACAGCAATGACACACATCGGTGAGACTGTTAGCTGTTCAGGACGTATTGCCAATAAATGGGAGGAAGAAGGGAAGTGGTTGGCGAGGATTGAACTGTTTGCTGAAACACCGCAATCCCAAACAATCATTGGAGAAGCAGAGGTCTTTTTGGATTAAAATCGATTACTATTTAAAGAGTTCAGATTCATTTTTCAGCAATGAGTTTTTCTATTTCAACGATGTATTCCTCCAGTTTTGCCAGCGCATGTTCTCGCTGCGGAGCAGTGAGTATTTGATCAATCGCTAGTATCCTAGCTTCATAACGGCTTCGCCAATCATTTTGTTGATCGTCACCTTGAAGCTGACGTTGCCAGCCGATCAGCCACTGCTCAGCCTGTTCTTGATTTGGTTGTTGATTCAGAAAATTGAAAAACTCGGCTTGTGACTTCTCTCGGCGTTCCAAGCGAGATTTCGTTTTATCAACTTCGGGTCTGGATTTTTGCCAGATGCCTTCCAAAGCTTGGAGTTGTTCGGGTGACCAATCACCGAACCATTCTTCAAGACTATCCTGCCTGCGCTCACGTCGTTTCTCTTCTCTTTCTGCAGCTGGCTCTGTTAACCGTTCTGCTATCTCCTCGTTTTCCTCTTGGAACTCACTCCGTAATTCTTCCACTTGTTCCGCATCTAAATCAGCCAGTAATTTGGCAGCATCTGGTCGTAAACGGTCCAGGATTCGCTTCCAACCAAGCTCAACCTTTTCAATCCCTTCCCGCCATTCTCCTTGAGTCAATCCATCCCGAGCTTTTGTCTGGATATCTCTAAGAAAATCAACGTACTGAGGCAACTCTTCTTTGCGGTGCCAGGCGATGTGTTCAGCTAATTGCACATTCAGCCATCTGTCCTGCTCACTTTTAAGGTCTAGGTAAGAATCAAGCCTCCAGCGTGTTAGCCAGTTTAGGTTGTTGTACCCTAGATAAAGCGTGTTACAGCTGCCCAATAAGAGCAGAAGCCCTACCAGCCAAGCTAATTTAGCTGTCTTTATCAGAATCATACTCTTTCAGTCATTTTGAAATATGCAGGTAATTTGAGAACTTTTTTCATTTTACCAGACAGTGTGATGATTTGAATTCCAGAGAAATCATAGTTCAATTATAGAAAAGATTGCAATGGGTTGACTACATATCGAGGGTTCCAAGTTGGTGGGACAAGAGAAGATTCGAGGATATTTCGTCCTAATAATAAATTTTATTTGATAATTTTTATAAAAAATCATTAAAAGGTATTTTATATTCCTCCTCTCTCAATCGAGATGATTATCCCTCACTTCCTTGGAGGCTCCATGTCAGTTCAAGTGCGCCGTGTAAACGGTTGGATATCAGTGAGCGAGCCTAAGAACTATCTCTCGGATTGTCGATACATTCGAAGCCCAGCGTGGTTAGGCACGGGTGGCAACACTCTCGTAGATTCCGAAAGGAAGTGCTGAACATAGCATCCACGTCAGAAGGTCTAGGAACGCCCCAAGGTAGCTCAGGGGTAGGAACGGATCAGGGCTAGACAGATATGGTTAAGGTCATACTACTTAAACCCTAAGATTGAGACGGAAAGGCATGCCATCTAACCAGAAGAGCTTAACACTAGTCCGAAGATAGTGCCCTGCGGTTAGAGCCCTGTTGCAGTAGGGGAAAATTGAACTCCCCGATGCCTAAGTTTTGGAGGCAAAACTGATCGACCAACAGGGGCACCACACACGATAGGTGGGTAACAATCTGGAAGGGGAACCTAAGTCTGTCGCATCTGTATCCAACTGGAAACACGGGATGGCCTAAGTTGGTAGAAAACGATTCAGTTCGTAAAGTACCAATACGGTCACGGAGTCTCGATAGTACCCAAGGTCGGCTTGTAATGAGTTCGACAGTCGTTAACCAACCCGACCTATCCAAAACGTATAAGTCTGAGGCAACGACGACGAAAACGGTCAGCCGTGAGGCTGGCAAGTGGGAGAAGGGGGAAGCGAGACAGCGTCTCAACCTACTAACTAATCCAATGAAGGAAGACGGATGTCTAACTACAACCTGAAGCTGAGATTAGCTGGTATAAGCAAGTGTTCGATCAACGGGTAAAAGGTTAATGACTTATGCAAGCTATTGGCCAACAAACCGGAGATCTGGGAACTGGCCTACGCCAACATCTGCGCCAATGATGGGGCAACCACCAAAGGAGTAGATGGGGTAACTGCCGATGGGCACAGTATGGAACGTAATCAAGAGATTATGAACCAACTGCGAAACGGCACTTATCGTCCCAAGCCAACACGCAGGGTATACATTCCCAAGAGCAATGGGAAGAAAAGGCCTTTAGGCATACCCACGTTCACGGACAGATTGGTTCAAGAAGCTTGCAGAATCATTCTGGAAGCCATCTACGAACCAGTATTCTCGAAGTTCTCGTTCGGGTTCCGCAAAGGTATTGGGTGTCATGATGCTATTCATAGCACCGCAAACCGCCTAAGCGGAGTCAAATGGTTCATTGAGTTTGATATCAAAGGTTACTTCGACAACATTGACCACCAGATACTGGTGGGATTGCTGAAAAAGAAAATCGAAGATGAACGCTTCATAGCGCTCATTGGATGGATGCTCAAATCTGGGTATATGGAGGACTGGAAGTTCAATAAAACCTACAGTGGAACACCACAGGGTGGAGTTGTAAGCCCAATCCTCGCGAATGTATACCTCCACGAACTAGACGAGTTCATGGCCGATCTTTGCTTGCGAACCCACAAAGGGAGAGCCAGAAAAGTCAGCCTTGAATACAAAAAGTTAGAAAGCGAAAAAGTAAGGCTGCGCAAATGGCTGGATAAGTTAAGAGAGTCAAACCTCGAAACGGTTCCAGAAACGGGGGGCAGAAATGCCGCTCACAGATACGCAAACTATACGAGAAGCGATCTAGCTAAAGAACTGAATAGACTGACCAAAGAACACATGAGTCAGAGGTACTCGGACCCATTTGATCCAGAATACCGAAGACTGCAATACACACGGTATGCTGATGATTTTCTGCTGGGCTTCATCGGAAGCAAGGCAGATGCAGAGGCCATTATGGAGGAGGTGAAAGGATTTCTGCGAAGAGGACTCCGACTGGAGTGTTCAGAGGAGAAAACCAAAATCGTCCACCATAAGAAAGGAGTCAACTTCCTTGGCTATCACCTTGGAACGCGACCCTTGAAGGCAAGCGCCAACAGGGTCAGGAACGAAAGGGATGATGGCAGAAGTATAGCTAGGAGGAGAAGTGGAGCAGGTATATACTTGCAAATCCCAGAAACGAAGGTCAGGGAATTCGTAAAGCAAAAGCGATACGGGAACCTAAACAACCGACGGGACTGGAATTCACTTCATCGAGCGGAGCTATTGAATAACAGCGACTTCGAGATCCTGGCACAGTACAAGGCAGAAGTCCGAGGGTTTGCGGAATACTACAAACTCGCACACGACTACTACCAGAAACTGAGTCTCCTACACTACATTGCTCAAACTAGTCTTGTGAAAACGCTAGCGCACAAACACAAGATCAGTACAGAAAAAGTCTACGAGCGCTATACGGCTGGAATAGATAAGCGTATAACGGTTATCGACGGTGAATACAAAGGGGAATGGTTTAAGCTCAAAGATGTAAATCGGAAAGCCAGAACCACAAAGGATGTGGATAGGGTGTACAACACCATAAGACACTCCAGCACCTCCGAAATCACCGAGAGACTGAAAGCTGAAGAATGTGAATATTGCAGGAAAACCGGAGGCTACTTTGAAATCCATCACGTAGGAAAATGGCGGATATCAAAGAAGGTAAGGAACTCTGGCAGAAGACAATGATCTCGAGAAATCGCAAGAAAATTGTACTCTGCATTGAGTGCCATGACCTGTTACACGCAGGTAAATTACCAGACTATCGGTTCAAGGCTAAGAACGCTTGAGAGCCGTGGAGAGCCGTGTGCTGTGAAAGTAGCAAGCACGGTTCGGAGGGGGGGTAAGGGTCCCCTTTGGTAAATCAATTACTGGAGTAAGAATATGAGACCGAAAAATAGAAACACCATCAACCCCAAGAAGGGTAAGAAGACCAAAATCACTAACACAGGTCATCGGTCTACCGATGCCCTCAGTGATCACGGTATCTCGCAAGACCTAATGGCGATTGTGAGACACGCTCGATTGGAGGCAGGATGGTACGATGGGAACAACTCGATGTTAATCCATGAACAACACAGGACCCAGTTTCTGAAAGAAATCATACTAATCTGCGAAGGTAAAAGATGAACAAAGGATCACCTACCCTACTTCAATCAAACTGCGCTCTGGCAAAATCTAAGGGTGGTCAATCAGCTTCAAAAGGAGGAAATCGAGATCCTTGAGAAACTCATTGAGGTGTTGCCTTCTTCTGAAGATGAAGTCATTGATGAGTGGCTGGATCGTCTTGAAAGACACACCAAGCATCGATTTACAGATGAAGAAGCCCGTATGATTAGGTCGGGATATCCCTTTTTATCTGAACACCGGAGAGAACATACTCTGGCAATGGATCGAATACGAAAAGCCAGGACTGATTGGGAGGAGGATCGGAATGTTTTGACGCTTTGGAGCTTCCTAGAGCGAGATTATTTCGACTGGTTTATGCAACATCTGATGGACTTTGATTTTTCTTCTGAAAATCACGAGAAACGTAACCGCAATCTACGGAACAAGGTTCAACCACGACCAGAGTTGATTGAAGCTTGATCACCCAACTGCCTGATGCAGTGAGATCGTCGATCCAAGTAATTCAGGGTTGACGATCTTACCCTCACTAGCCTACCTTACTAACTCTCTCTCCTTTCTTGTACGACAAACAATAACCCAACTTTAAGCTAACCAAACCTTCTCATGAATCTGATGCGCAGAAAGCCAAGTATCGTCCTGGTGATTTGTCTTTTATTTTCTCTTACGTCAACTGCATCTGGAAAAGGTAAGGAGATGCAGAAGTTCAATGATTTCCAGATGGATCGTACTGAAGTGACGATTGGAGATTTTCGAAACTTTGTTGAAGCAACAAAGTTTCGTTCCAGAGCTGAGGTAGAGGGAGGTGGTTTTGAGTATGGCGCTGGCTGGGAACGCAAGCCTGGTTGGACTTGGCAGAGACCCCATGGAGTTACGGCGAATGATCAAGAACCTGCGGTGCATCTGAATTATGCAGAAGCCCAAGCATACTGTGAGTGGGTTGGTAAGCGGTTGCCAACTGATGAAGAATGGGCTAGCGCGGCTTATCAGGAACAAAGAAGAAACCCACCTGCTGGTTTTGAATTCGGAAAAATCTATAACTATCCCACCGGGGATGATCCGACTGGTGCAAATTGTCTGGCAGAGTGTGGTCCATCGCTATCAGTTGAACATGGGGTCAAATTGCTTCGTGGGACAGGTCATACTTTGGCTGGAAACAGTAAGGCGGGGGTCAACGGACTCCATGAAATGGGAGCCAACGTCTGGGAATGGATTCAAGGGGAAGGTCCACAAGCTCGAACCAGAGGTGGCTCTTGGTGGTATGGAGCCCGACCCATGCACCGGGAACACTCGGCATACAAACCAAAAGATTTCTATGCGATTTATATTGGCTTTCGGTGTGCCTCAGATCTTTGAATTTCAAAAAATCTACATTTTCTGAAATTACGACAAGAAATTCCCACCACAGAACCATCTTTCTCTCCTTTTCTATTTGCCTTCGAAGAAGAATTGGGTAAATTTGATCCACTTTTTGGCGGTTCCTGAAGCTAGCTGGAAAAGTGATTGTCTCAATTCTAACGAGGAAAATCCCATGAGGAAATACATCCAAGGCGTATTTCGCCAGTTCTGCTTTCTAATGATTGCACCACTGTTGATCGCTTTTGCAGGATCATCCGTTTTTGCCCAACTAGCCAAAGTTGGCAAGGGCGAAGGAAGAGTTGATATTGTAGCTTGGCCTGGTTACATCGAACGTGGTGAGACGATGAAGGAATTCGATTGGGTAACCAAGTTTGAAGAGGCCACCAGCTGCATGGTCAAGGTCAAAACAGCCAATACTTCAGATGAAATGGTGGCTTTGATGAATGAAGGTGGCTTCGATCTGGTCACAGCTTCTGGAGATGCTTCCTTGAGGTTGATTGCTGGTAAACGAGTGCAGCCAATCAACACTTCTCTGATCCCATCCTGGGCCTCCGTGGACGAACGGCTGAAAAATGCACCTTGGCATACGGTCAATGGAGTTCACTACGGCACACCCTACATGTGGGGACCGAACGTATTGATGTATAACAAGGATGTTTTTGGTGATAAGCCACCCACCTCTTGGAGTGTGGTTTTTGAACCAATGAACCTGCCGGATGGCAAGCCTAATGAGGGAAGGGTTCAAGCCTATGATGGGCCGATCCATGTGGCTGATGCAGCAAATTACCTGATGTACCACAAGCCTGAACTTGGGATCAAATCTCCATATGAGTTGAATCAGGAGCAGTACGCTGCAGCCTTGGATCTACTTCGTCAACAGCGCAAACTGGTGAGTCGCTATTGGCATGACGCCTTCATCCAAATGGATGACTTCAAGAATGAAGGAATGGTAGCCTCCGGTTCCTGGCCCTTCCAAGTGAATTTGCTCGCTTCAGAAAAGCAACCTGTGGCTTCTGTTATCCCAGTTGAAGGAGCGACAGGCTGGGCCGATACCACCATGATGCATGCTGACTCTGAGCACCCAAATTGCGCTTACATGTGGATGGAGCATTCCCTCGCTTCCAATCTTCAGTCAGATTTGTCCGTCTGGTTTGGAGCAAATCCAGCGGTTCCGGCTGCTTGTACCGACGGTCGTGGCATGCAGACAGCTGAAGGCTGCACACTGAACGGCTTGGATGATTTCGAGAAGATCAAGTTCTGGACAACGCCAGTAAGCCGCTGCAAGTCCCAAGATGAGTGTGTACCTTACTACCGATGGGTCAGTGACTACATTGGCGTCATTGGCGGACGCTAACCTTCCTTTGATGGTGAGCGGGTCCTGAGCGGCCCACTCACCCTTCTCCACCATTTCTCCTAACGTTTTTGACCATGTCCAATGCCGTAGAATTCGAACGGGTTTCCCGACATTTTGGTGAGACTCGGGCAGTGGATTCGGTTTCCATGGAAGTGAAAGAGGGCCATTTCTTTGCGATGTTGGGCCCCTCTGGTTCAGGAAAAACGACTTGTCTTCGCTTGATCTCAGGTTTTGAAAGGCCAGAAACTGGGCATGTAAAAATTTTTGGCCAAAATTCCGAAGCCGTCCCACCCAACCGCAGACCCGTCAACACGGTCTTTCAAGATTATGCACTCTTTCCACACCTGACGGTCAGGGACAACGTGGCCTATGGCCTAATGGTCAAGGGCGCTGATAAGACAACCAGGCTCAGGCAAGCTGACGAGATGCTGGATCTTGTGAAGCTGACGGGTTTTGGTGATCGCAAACCAGGGATGCTGTCAGGTGGTCAAAGGCAGCGTGTGGCGCTTGCTCGGGCCCTGGTCAATAAACCGCGAGTGCTGCTTCTTGATGAACCCCTGGGGGCGCTGGACCTGAAACTTCGAGAACAGATGCAGGAGGAATTAAAATCTATTCAACACCAGTTGGGGATTACCTTTATCTATGTTACACATGATCAAGGAGAGGCACTTTCGATGGCAGATCGGGTTGCTGTCTTCAACGAAGGAAAGATCATTCAGGAAGCCACGCCCAAGGAGATTTATGAACGTCCAAGAACTCACTTTGTTGCCAATTTTGTGGGTTCATCCAATATTCTTTCCCCAAATCTATCGGTTCAATCTGGGGGTCCAAGCTGTTGGATGAGTCTGCGGCCTGAAGCCATTCGATTATGTGACCCTTCCAATTCCAAGTTGAAGGGAACCCTTCAGAATATTCGTTATCTGGGAGCTTCTAATCGATTATCCATCTGTTTTGGTGAAGAAGAACTCTCAGTGAGTTTGCCGAGTACAGAAGTCGTACCAGAAAAAGGTGTCCAGGTGGGTTTGACTTGGGAAGAAGGAGCGACTCATGCCATGGAGGAGGATCGCTGATGGAGTTGAGCCAACCCCGTGGAATCCTAGATCAATGGTCTGATCTGTTTTGGCGAAAAAAAGCCGTCCTGTTGTTTCTTTTACTGGCACCTCCTCTACTTTGGCTTGGATTCGTTTATATCGGCTCCTTGCTGGCGTTGCTGCTGCAGAGTTTCTTCTCAATTGATGAATTCTCCGGCCTGGTCAATTACGAGTTCACTCTGAAGACCTACGGAGAGTTATTCCTTCCAGCAAATTATGACATTATTCTGCGCACTGTTCTAATGGCAGCCTCGGTCTCCATTGCAGCTGCAGTCATAGCGTTTCCCATCGCCTACTACGCTGCCCGTTATGCTCGTGGGAAGATGAAGGCTTTTTTCTACTTGGCTGTGATGATGCCACTTTGGTCAAGCTATCTGGTAAAAGTCTATGCCTGGAAATTGATTCTTGCCAAAGAGGGAATTCTGAATTGGGCCGTGGAGGGGATGGGAGCCTCGATTCTCTTGAATGCAGTGCTCTCACTACCAGTGATTGGGGGTAATTCACTATCGGTGAGTTATATCGGCACCTTCTTGGTTTTTCTGTATGTCTGGTTGCCCTTCATGATCCTGCCTCTTCAGGCCTCATTGGAGAGAGTTCCATTGAATCTGATTGAGGCATCTGATGATCTTGGTGCTGAGAAAAGACAGACTTTCTGGCACATCACGATGCCCTTGGCGATGCCTGGCTTGATCGCCGGTTCGATCTTTACTTTCTCTCTAACCTTGGGGGATTACATCATTCCTCAGATTGTTGGATCATCTAGGCGATTCATCGGCCAGGCTGTTTACCAACACCAGGGAACAGCGGGAAATATTCCATTGGCTGCCGCTTTTGCAGTGGTGCCCATCCTGATCATGGGATTCTACCTGTGGATGGCCAAAAGGAAGGGAGCTTTTGATGCAATCTGAGAGAGCGCCATTGGGACTGAAGATCGCTGCCTTTTTAGGATTGGCGTTCCTGCATCTGCCCATTTTACTGATTTTTGTTTACGCCTTTACGACGGAAGACAAAACTTACCAATGGCCACCTCCCGGATTCACCCTCAAGTGGTTGGAGGTGACCTGGAATCGACCTGATGTCTGGGAAGCTCTGTCCCTCTCGATCCAGGTAGCCTCAATCTCTACCTGCATTGCGCTAATTCTTGGAACCTTGGCCGCAGCAGCTGTCTCTCGAACCATGTTTCTCGGAAGAGAGGCCATAACTCTGCTCGTCATTTTACCAATTGCCCTGCCTGGTATCATTACTGGTATTGCTCTGCGTTCAGCCTTCAATCTTGCTGACATTTCTTTTTCGACACTCACAATCGTTTTAGGCCATGCCACCTTCTGTATCGTGGTCGTCTATAATAATTCTGTAGCTCGATTTCGCAGAATCTCTGCTTCGATGCTAGAGGCTTCGGCAGATCTTGGAGCAAACGGTTTCCAGACTTTTCGCTACATACTGTTACCCAATATAGCAACTGCCCTGCTGGCGGGGGGAATGCTCGCCTTCGCGCTTTCTTTTGACGAGGTGATCGTGACAACCTTCACAGCAGGACAACAACAGACTCTGCCAATTTGGATGCTTGAAGAGTTGGTCCGTCCGAGACAGCGTCCAGTGACTAACGTGGTGGCGATGGTTGTGGTGATCGTCACCTTTTTACCGATTTTGGGAGCTTACTATCTGACAAGGGGTGGTACCGATATTTCAGGATCGGGGAAATGAATCAATTCACTAAAACTTGGAGTTAAACATGAACAAGAATCTTTTGATCAACGGTGAGCTAACAGAAGGCATTGGGCCTGCGGAAAAAATTATCAATCCGCGTAATGAAGAGCTGATTCTGGACCTATGTGAGGCATCGAGCGAACAAGTTGAAGCAGCGGTCGCTGGGGCTAGAGAAGCCTTCGGCCAGTGGTCACAAACAACTCCTTGTGATCGCTCTGCGGCATTGTTAGAGATAGCTAGTCGAATTGAAAGTGAGGGAGAAGCCTTTGGAAAACTGGAGGCGCTCAATTGTGGCAAGCCGATCAACGCTGCAATTGGAGATGAAATTCCAGCAATTGTAGACGTGTTTCGATTTTTTGCTGGAGCTGTCCGAACCATGTCTGGTCCTTTGGCAGGCGAATACATGGAGGGCTTTACGTCTATGATTCGTCGTGATCCAGTGGGGGTGATTGCCCAAGTCGCACCCTGGAACTACCCGTTGATGATGGCAGCTTGGAAATTGGCCCCAGCGCTTGCTGGAGGAAATACGATTGTCTTCAAGCCTTCTGAACAAACTCCCTTGTCAGCGTTGAAACTGGGCAAAATTCTAAATGAAGTGCTGCCAAAGGGAGTGGTCAATGTGATCACAGGCCGTGGAGAAACTGTTGGTAATTCGATGGTCAATCATCCAGATGTTGACATGATCTCCCTGACTGGAGATGTGGCAACAGGAAAGAAGATGCTGGAGGCAGCTTCCAAGAGCCTCAAGCGAACTCATCTTGAATTAGGGGGAAAGGCTCCGGTTGTGGTCTTTGATGATGCCGACATTGCCGAGGTCGTAGAGGGGATCAAGCTCTTTGGCTTCTACAATGCTGGCCAAGACTGTACTGCGGCTTGTCGAATTTATGCTGCTGCATCAAAATATGACAATCTAGTTGCAGATCTCACTGCAGCGGTTTCCTCTATTGTCTATGCGCAAGATGATGATACTCAAAATGAAATCGGTCCATTGATTTCAGCATCCCAGCAAGACCGTGTGGTGGGATACGTCGACAGGGCAAAGGAGCTTGGCCATATCAAGATCACCACAGGAGGTTCCAAGCATGGTTCCAAGGGCTATTATTATAGTCCAACGGTCATTGCAAATGCACGGCAGGAAGACGAGATTGTCAAGCGAGAGGTCTTTGGTCCAGTTGTTTCCGTAACGCCGTTTAAGGAAGTGGACGATGCAGTTCAATGGGCCAACGACAGCGACTACGGCCTTGCTTCCTCGATCTGGACGAGTGACATCGGCAAGGCAATGAAAACTGCAGTTCGGTTACGCTATGGCTGTACTTGGATCAACACACATTTCATGTTGGTCAATGAGATGCCTCATGGTGGCCTGAAACATTCCGGATACGGCAAGGATATGTCGATGTATTCACTGGAGGATTACACAATCCCTCGTCATGTGATGATCAAGCACTGAGCCCTAAAAGGCTGGCCCTCACCCTGTGATTGGGTCAGCTGTTCCTGCCCTTTAAAGACATTTCTCAACCCTGAGGAACTTCCACCTCTGGGTGTGTGACTGATCGTTTGTGTGGATCATCAATTGATGAGGCCCTTTTCTCGCCTGATCAGCTTCTGGTTGACATTGCTCATCTCTTTATCAAAGTGCACAATATTTTAGCAGAAACTTTCAGCTGAATTTGCATAAGTTACTGAAAGTAGATAATAAAATTATGGCGTTGTTCTGGAATCAGCAGATTTGAAGAATCATAAACTCATCAGCAAAGATTGATTTTCAGGAGTAATGGATGGATCAGAAGTTCTTCAACGAAATGTTTGATGGAGTAGGAGAGGTCCGACCGCTGTATGGGGAGTTAGCAGCTTGGTTGAAGGCCACACCAATGGAACTACTGCGATTACGTTCTGAGGAAGCCGAGGCCATTTTTCGGCGACTGGGGATCACTTTTGCTGTCTATGGGGAGGGAGGAGATCCGGAGCGCCTCATCCCATTTGATGTACTACCAAGATTGGTTGCTGCTGAGGAATGGCGATTTTTAGAGAGAGGATTAGAGCAAAGAGTCCGAGCCCTCAATGCCTTTCTTGCGGATGTGTATCATGAACAGGAAATCCTTAATGCTGAAAAGGTTCCTAGGCAGTTAGTTCTGCAAAATCCGGCCTACATTTCCAAGATGCAGCAAGTTTCTGTTCCAAATCAGGTATACACTCATATTGCCGGTATTGACATGGTCAGAGTGGGTCCTGAGGAGTTCTATGTTTTAGAAGACAACGTACGAACTCCTTCGGGAGTCTCATACATGCTAGAGAATCGAGAGGCGTCAATGCGCTTGATTCCAGAGTTGATGGGGGGCTACCGCATTGCACCTGTGGAGCATTACGCAGAGGATCTGCTGGCAACTTTACAGTCAGTACCACCAGTTCATTGCCAACAAGAACCCACGGTCGTTGTACTTTCTCCAGGAATTTACAACAGTGCCTACTATGAACACAGCTTTCTTGCGGATCAGATGGGTGTTGAGTTGGTGGAAGGTGCGGATCTGTTTGTAAAAAATGATGTGATTTATATGCGGACCACTCTTGGTCCAAAAAGAGTAGATGTCATCTATCGCAGGATTGATGATGCCTATCTGGATCCCCAAGTGTTTCGTCCAGAGTCCATGTTGGGTGTACCCGGTTTGATGGAGTGTTATCGCAATGGGAACGTCAACCTTGCAAATGCTGTTGGGACCGGTATCGCTGACGACAAGGCAATCTACACACATGTTCCAACGATGATTCAATTTTATCTTGGTGAAACGCCGTTGCTGCGTAATGTGCCAACATGGCAATGCAGTAGAAGTGATGAATTGCAATACGTGTTGGAGCATCTTGAAGATTTGGTCGTCAAGGAAGTTCATGGTTCTGGTGGTTACGGAATGCTGGTTGGGCCTACTGCCACCAGAGAGGAATGCGAGGTGTTTCGGAAAAAATTGAAAGAACAACCAGAAGTGTTTGTTGCTCAACCGACTTTGGCATTAAGCGCTTGCCCCACGCTTGTTAAGGAGGGAATCGCCCCGCGCCACGTTGATTTGCGGCCTTTCGTGTTAAGTGGAGCGAGCACTAAGGTAGTGCCAGGAGGATTGACTCGAGTTGCACTGCGAAAGGGATCCCTGGTTGTGAACAGTAGTCAGGGTGGTGGAACCAAGGACACCTGGGTACTTCAAGACTAAACGGAGACTCAGATGCTCAGTCGAACGGCTTCAAATCTTTACTGGATGGCTCGCTACGTGGAGAGGGCTGGAAACCTTGCACGGGTGATGGAGGTGGCCGACAGAATGTCCTTGATGCCCTCTGCGAATCCAGATGGTCCAGGGCCAGGCAGTGAGTGGCATTCAGCATTGATTACTTCCGGTAATGAAGAAGGATATCTTCAAAAATTTGAGCAGATTCGTGGTCAACAGATTCAATCGTATTTGATTTTTGATCAGAACAATCCATCAAGTGTGTGGTCCTGTTTTGAAACAGGCCGGCGAAATGCCAGGATGGTTCGCTCAAACCTGACTACTGAGGTCTGGGAAAGCATCAATGATACTTGGCTAGAATTCTCTAAGAGGTCTGAAACTCCGTTGGAGGGAAACAACCTTAGAGTGTTGTTGGATTGGGTGCGTGAGCGTTCTCTTCAATTTCATGGTGCCGTGATTGGAACCATGTTGCGTGATGACGCGTTTGCGTTCATCAGGATGGGGACTTACCTAGAGAGAGCTGACAATACAGCAAGAATTCTTGATGTAAAATACCATATCCTGTTGCCAGAACATGCGCCTGTTGGAGGCACTTTGGATTATTATCAATGGGCTTCCATTCTTAGAGCAGTCGCTGCACACCGCAGTTATCGCCACCTCTACAGGGAAAGCTACCGCCCCTGGTTAATTGCCGAGCTCTTGACCCTTCGTGTAGAAATGCCTCGATCACTCGTTGCCTGCCTCGGAGAATTGAGAAAACACTTGATGGATCTTTCTGAAATTTATGGACAACAGCAGGAATGTCATCGGCTTTCAGGACAGATGCATGCGGAACTAGCATTTGGCCGCATTCAGGATATCTTTCAGCAAGGGTTGCATGAGTTTTTGACCCGCTTTATTGATCGGAATTACGAATTGAATGACCAAATTCATAAAGATTTTTTAATGTGAATCAACTTTGGAGCATTAGCAGGAATATATGACTTATTGTCTTGGACTTTATCTTGAGGAAGGGCTTGTCTTTCTCTCAGATACTCGGACTAACGCAGGTGTTGATAACGCCTCCACCTACTGCAAAATGCACCATTTTCATGAGGATCAGGAGCGTCTGATTTTCTTGCTCTCTTCTGGGAATCTGGCGGTGACGCAAGCTGTTCTTAATCGTGTCACGAGCTCGAATCTTAGGTTGAATGAAGAGGTAGAAAAATCACCAAAAAATCTGAGAGAGGTAGCTGACTTGTACCAAGCAGCTGAATTAGTTGGTGACGCGGTGCGCGAGGTCTATCAGCATGATGGGAAAGCATTGGAAGCTCAAGGGGCGGGCTTTCAGGTATCTTTGCTCTTGGGTGGTCAAATTCGAGGTGAGCCAATGCGCCTATTTCAGATCTATTCTGCTGGTAACTTCATAGAAGCAACAATTGATACGCCTTTTCTGCAAATCGGGGAGCACAAGTATGGGAAGCCAATTTTGGATCGAGTGGTTAAATACCAAACGTCTATCCAAGATGGGATCAAGCTGTCGTTGATCTCAATGGATTCAACCTTACGCAGTAATCTCTCCGTAGGAATGCCTGTGGATCTGTTAATCTACGAACGAGATTCCTTCCAGTCTTCGATGCGGAGAAGAATTGATGAAACCGACCCATATTTTCAAAATCTGAGAGGATATTGGTCTTCTGCGCTCCAACACGCTTACCAGCAAGCACCTGATCCTGACTGGCAAAAATGATGAGATTTCCTTGTTCTTGATGGTTTGTCATGTCAATCAAAGCCAGCATCTACCACTTAACCCATTACCTTTATGATCGGGCGATCTCCATCGGCCCACAGCTCATTCGACTGAGGCCAGCGCCACATTCTCGCACCAAAATTCTCTCTTACTCGCTCGAGGTCAATCCTCAGCCACATTTCCTAAATCATCAGCAGGATCCATACGGTAACTGGCTCGCTCGCTATGTTTTTCCGGATCCAGTTCGGGAACTGAAGATTGAGGTTAACCTGACCGCAGATTTGACCGTATACAATCCCTTCGACTTTTTCATCGAAGAAGCTGCCGTGGAGTGGCCTTTCTACTATCAAGAGGAATTCAAGGATGACTTACAAATTTACTTGCACAAAGAAGAGTCCGGTCCTCTTTTAAAAGAATGGGTGAATTCTATTGATCGAAAGCCAAAGCCTACTGTTGATTTTCTAGTAGAAATCAACCGGCGCATCGCTGACGAAGTGACCTATGTCATTCGAATGGAGCCGGGAGTGCAGTCTTCTGAAGAAACTCTTTCCTTGGGACAGGGGTCTTGTCGTGACAGCAGCTGGTTACTGGTTCAGATTTTTCGAGAACTCTGCTTGGCTGCCCGTTTTGTTTCCGGTTATCTGATCCAGATCAAACCAGATGTGGAGGGGATAGACGGTCCGTCTGGTACCGATCATGACTTTACCGATCTACATGCATGGTGTGAGGTCTATCTTCCCGGTGCCGGTTGGGTAGGGCTAGATCCAACATCTGGACTATTAGCCGGAGAGAGTCACATTCCTCTGGCAGCTACTCCACATTACCGAAACGCAGCCCCCTTGAGTGGAGCTACTGGTCCGACAAAAGTAGACTTCCGCTATGACATGCAGGTGAACAGGATTGAAGAGCATCCCAGAATTACCAAGCCCTTCAGTGAAAGTTCATGGCAAGCGCTCAACCGTCTCGGATATCAAATTGATGAAGATCTTCAAAGGAATGATGTTCGTTTAACAATGGGTGGTGAGCCCACCTTTGTTTCAATTGATGACTTTGAATCTGATGAGTGGAGCACAGCAGCTAACGGAGAACAGAAAAAAAAATTAGCAGATCAGCTTATTAGCAGATTAAGAGATCGCTTTGCTCCCAGTGGTTTGCTTCATTATGGTCAAGGCAAATGGTATCCCGGTGAGACGCTCCCAAGGTGGACATTTTCTCTGTACTGGAGGGTCGATGGGCATTCACTTTGGGAGAATGAAGCCTTGATTGCTGGCGAGGCAAGTCCAACAGAATTAAATTTAAATGATGCAGAGTTGTTACTCAGACGAATTGCGATCCAATTAGCTGTCGATCCTGACTTTGTTCAACCGGCTTATGAGGATCCTGCAGAGTGGTTATTCAAAGAAGCAAACCTGCCAGAAAACTTGAACTCACAAAATGCAGAATTGGACGACGAGGATTCCCGAAGAAGACTCGCCAAAGTCTTTTCAGAAGGTCTCAGAAATCCAGTGGGTTATGTGCTGCCAATTCAGTGCTGGCAATCCAATGACAGAAGTTCAAACCGCTGGATCTCAGAAAAATGGAGGACTCGTCGAGGCAATTTGTTTGTCGCTCCAGGTGACAGCTCTATCGGCTACCGCCTGCCACTGGCGGCGCTCCCTTATTTACCACCAGAACAATTTCCCTACATCGTTTCGCCAGATCCCTTTGCTGCTAGACAGCCATTGCCTATTTTTTCAAGGACTTTAGAGAAAAGCCATCTGAACTCGATGAGTTTCCCTGAGAAGTTGAGTTTGGCAAATGATGAATCGTCTGAACTTTCTCAGGAATCTGTTCGGACAGCTTTGACTGTCGAAGCGCGTGAAGGGAAACTATGTGTTTTTCTCCCCCAAACTTCATCTCTGGAAGATTACCTGGAATTGGTTCAGGCAATTGAACTGTCAGCTGAAGAGACAAATCTCCCAATCCAATTGGAAGGATACTCTCCACCTAACGATTCTCGCCTGAATGTCATTCGTGTTGCCCCTGACCCTGGGGTTCTGGAAGTCAACATTCACCCTGCATCAACTTGGTCAGATTGCCTGAGTATCACACAGACTGTTTACGAAGAGGCTCGCCAGGTTCGGCTTGGAGCAGAGAAATTCATGTTGGATGGAAGACATACTGGTACCGGAGGTGGGAATCACATTGTTGTTGGAGGAAGTACCCCAGAGGATAGCCCTTTTTTACGGCGCCCTGATTTGCTAAGGAGCTTACTCCTCTGTTGGCAGCGCCATCCCAGCCTTTCCTATCTCTTTTCCGGTTTGTTTATTGGGCCAACATCTCAGACTCCCAGGCCAGATGAAGCTAGACATGAAAGTCTTTATGAGTTGGAGACAGCTTTAGCGCAGATTCCTGACCCCACGGAAGGTGAAATTCCGCGACCATGGTTGTTGGATCGGCTCCTTCGAAATTTGTTAACAGATGTGAGTGGAAACACACATCGTGCTGAGATCTGCATCGATAAGCTCTATTCACCGGATACCACGACGGGACGTCTTGGTTTGGTAGAATTTCGTGGCTTTGAAATGCCACCTGATGCCCGAATGAGTTTGGCACAACAACTCCTAATCCGTGGACTTTTGGCAAAATTTTGGGAAAACCCGATCAAGGGATCCTTTGCGAGATGGGGAACAAGTTTGCAGGATCGGTTCATGTTACCTCACTACGTCTGGCAGGATTTTCTTGAGGTGCTGAAAGATTTGCGAGAAAGCGGCTTCCTATTCCAACCGGAGTGGTATGAAGCTCAAGTTGAGTTTCGCTTCCCATTCTATGGAGAGGTTAATTATGAAGGGGTTCACCTTGAATTACGTCAAGCTCTGGAGCCCTGGCCTGTTCTCGGAGAAATGGGAGCGATCGGGGGAACAGTTCGCTACACAGACAGTTCTGTGGAACGGTTACAGGTCAAGCTCGCAGCAGCAGACCCTGAGAGGTATCTCCTCGCCTGTAATCAGAGAAAGGTTCCCCTCCGATTGACTGAACAAAAAGATGCTGCTGTTGCTGGGGTCCGCTTCAAAGCTTGGCAGCCTCCGGAGGCACTACATCCAACTTTACCGGTCCAATCTCCCTTGGTGTTTGATTTGTTTGACCGATATTCAGACAGTATAATTGGCGGCTGTCGATATCATGTCGCACATCCAGGGGGGCAAAATTATCAAAGTTTCCCTGTCAATGAATACGAAGCGCAAGCTCGCAGACTCGCTCGCTTTGAAGCTTTCGGTCATACTGCCGCTGGGTATCAAATCCAGAATGAAATTCCCCATCCAGAGTTCCCCTTGACACTTGATTTGCGAAGAGCCCCTCAGTTCTGAACGCGTACCCTACCTACAGTGTTGATACATAATATGTTGACAGTCCCAGAAAGTTACTTTGTCCAAGAACAGAAACTGGATGAAATGGTCCAGCCGGATGGTAGCTTACGACCTGCTTGGGCAGAATTCATGGAACATTGGAATTTGTTGGGAACGGAGAATGTTGCAGCACAATTTGCGAGAGGAAACCAATATTTGCGCGATGCGGGGGTGTTTTATCGTCAGTACAGTGAGGGAGTTTCAACTCAAAGAGATTGGCCCCTCAATAATCTTCCGGTGATGTTAGAGGAAAATGAATGGGTTGCTCTAGGGGAAGGGTTGGTTCAGCGTGCCAATCTTCTCGAATCATTGCTAAAGGATTTCTATGGACCCAATCGACTTGTACGGGAAGGGAAAGTACCTGCAGCTTGCCTAGCACAGAACCCTGAGTGGTTACGACCTTTGGTTGGTTTGAATCCCAGAGGAGAGGAGTTTCTCTATTACTTGGCTTTCGATCTTGGGCGAGATCGTTCTGGAAGGTGGCTTGTGCTGTCTGATCGCGTTCAAGCTCCTTCTGGGATTGCCTTTGCTCTTGAAAACAGGGTGGCGACAAGTCGAGTTTTCGCAGAAATTTTCCAGAAAATGTCCATCTACCGGTTAGCACCTTTTTTTGGAAAATTCAGAAAGATGTTGCAAGAGCTCAATCCAGTTGCTGATGGATCAGTCGGCATACTTTCCCCAGGGCCCATGAATGAAGGTTACTTCGAACACACCTACATCGCCCGATTTTTGGGGCTGATGTTGTTGGAAGGTGAAGATCTCACCGTAAAAGATGGTCAGCTACTTGTGAAAACCGTGGATGGATTGCTGCCCTTGAGAGTGGTTTGGCGCCGTATCGATGGTGCTTATGCCGATCCCTTGGAATTGAAGGAAAATTCAAAATTAGGAACTCCGGGAATATTGGGGGCAATTCGTAAACAGGAAGTGACTCTCGTGAATGGGTTAGGCAGTGGGGTTTTGGAAAATCGTGTTTGGTCAGCGTTCTTACCAGAGCTCTGTGAACTTTTGCTAGAAGAAGAATTGAAGCTGCCGAATCTCAAAAGTTTTTGGAGTGGGGATCCAGAGTTCAAATTCAGATTTAGAGAAGAAAGAGAACTTTGGGATTTTGCTCCAGCTTTTTCTTCCAGCCTTCCTTTTGAAATGGGTGGACCTACTGAACACTTGTCTACAGAAGATTGCTCATTGTTTTCTGGTACTGGTGGTAACTTGTTTGTGGTACAAGAAAGAGCTTCTCTTTCCACAACACCGGTTTATCGTGACGGTAAATTGGCAGCAGCACCAATGACTTTGCGTATGTTTTTAGTGCGGACAACTGACGGTTGGGAGGTCATGCCGGGTGGGCTTGCTCGTATCGGAGCTATTGATCGGGAAGATTCCATTTCTTTGCAAAAAGGAGGAACCGTTGCCGATGTATGGGTGAAGAGCAAAAAGCCCACGGAAAACTATATTCTAAATCCCCCATCTGGTGCAGTTGCAGATCAACTGAGGCATTCTGAATATTTGCCATCAAGGGCCGCAGATAATCTTTACTGGTTGGGAAGATACGTTGAAAGAATGGAGGGATTACTGAGGTTGTTGAGAGCATACCACACGCGATGCGCCGAGTTGGGTACTGCTGAGAATCCATTATTGGATCTCTCCGAATCGTTGCTACGCAAATTTGGAATTTGGCAACCGGAGTTTTTTCAGCCCTATCTTAATTTAGCCGTAGGAAACGCCATTCAGAGTGCGAGTAAAGTGAAGGACCGATTCTCCTATGATGGCTGGATGGCATTGCGAGATTTGGAAGAAAAAATCCAAAGTGCAATTCCACAGAATCCGACCGGTGATGCAGCGGCTAGTCTGTTTGGCTCACTATTGCGACAGTGCTCCGCTTTTACCGGATTGGTACATGAAAACATGTATCGATTCAAAGGCTGGCGTTTTTTATGTCTTGGCCGCTCCATTGAAAGAATTCTCCTGGACCTACAGAATCTGGAGGTTTTATTGGGTGAAAATTCACCTACAGGAGCAACAGAGTTAGCAATTGAACTGGGTGATAGCCAAATGATACTCCATCGTCGTTATTGGGGGATTGCAGATTTTTCGAATGTTGTTGACTTATTGGTGATGGATTCACGGAATCCACGCTCAATTCGATTCAATCTTTTGGAAATACAGGAATTGTTGGCAAAGCTTCCTGATGTCCATAATTCAAATAGTAAAGTTGAAATGGAGCTAACCCTGGAGCATTTCCTTTCTCTTATGAATTTTCGACAACGTAACGATTTCAACGATTTTCCATTTCCAAAGTTGTCAGAAACTCTCCGTAGCTTTTCAGATCAACTTTCTGCAGCTTATTTCAACTGAGAACAGTGCTGTACAATATTTGCCTCAAATTAAGCCATAAATATGATGAGTTCGTGACGGGTGGACGTCATCGGTTATGTATCGAGCCTTTAGATTTACCAGACGTCCAAAAAATCCAATATTTCAGTGTCCAAAACCAACCTGAAGCCTTTGAAAAGAGCGAATATCTGGACTTCTTTGGGAACCGAACTCAGGAGATGTTTTTTCAGGATGCGCTTAAGGAGTTGAGTTTTAAATTAGTAGCCTGTGTGGAGCGCGTTGCCCCTAAAAACCCCAAAATTTCAATTAATTTTGTTGAATTGGAGAATGCAATAGCGAATTTCCAAAATTTGTCTGCCTTGTCTCCGCATCATTTTTTGGGGAATTCAGAGAGAATCAGCCTTCTTTCAATTTTTAAAGAGTTTTCCTTAAAATTTATTGTAAAGAAAAATGATGTTTTCGAGTCGATTCAGGAAATTGGCAATCGTCTTCACAGGGAAATGCAATTTGATGACTCGGTTACTTCCGCCGAAACCACCCCTGAAGCTGCCTTTGCCCTAAGAAAAGGCGTCTGTCAGGACTACAGTCAAATCATGATTGCCTGTTTGCGATCAATTGGGATTCCTGCTGGATATGTCAGTGGTTTACTTCGTACTACTCCACCAGCTGGAAAGCCAAGGCTAGAGGGAGCAGATGCCATGCATGCTTGGGTAATGGCATGGTGTGGTCCTGAGGTCGGTTGGGTAGAATATGACCCGACAAACAACCAGTTTGTCGGAGATGAGTACATTCTGATTGCGAGGGGGCGGGATTATGCTGATGTCGCACCGATCAGGGGGGTGATGCGCTTAAGTGGAAGCCAGTCCTGTTCTCAAGCGTTGGATGTGATTCCTTCAGAAGAATGCTCTTCAGTGAATTCTGCAGAGAGCACTTAGCTAATAGTAATGCTTTCTCTGAGTTTCCTGGCTTTCTGGATGACTTCGACCGTTTTTGACCATAACCCCAGATCTTCCAGTTTATCGAAAGAAATCCACTCTGCATCCCGCGCGTCATCTGAACCTACTGGAGTTCCTGATTCCCAATTGGCCCAGTAATCAATCAGGGTATAGTGGAAGCGTACTTGTTGATGATCATCTCGAATGATGGAGTCCACAACTTCCAGAAACTGGGGCTGCTGAATTTGCACACCAGTTTCTTCCAAGACTTCCCTGCAGGCAGTCTCCTCAACGGTTTCTCCAATGGACTGGGCTCCCCCTGGTAGACTCCACTCTCCCATCCGTGGTGGCCGACCCCGTCGGATTAGCAATACATTTTCATCCTTTAAAACAACGACTCCCACGCCAACAAATGGGCGAGTGGGGTACTCTCTGGATTCGGACATTATTTACCGGTTAAAATAATTACTCACTGATTGAGAAGCTAAGAACACCCAAATCATTCAGAGCATTGGTGACAATATAAGTGCCTAAAACCATCAGAAAACTGAGGAAAATTTTGCGGAATAGTCCCTCTGAGATATAGCGACGAATTTGTTGACCAATCAGCATCCCACATATTGTCCCAAAGAGGGCTCCGACCGAGAGCATCAGTTGCTTTTCATGCAGAACTCCGATGCGTTGGAGCGCAGCTGCTAGGAAAATGGTTACAAGAACAAACAAGATCCCAAGCGCTTGAATGAGCTGATCTCGGGTCAGTTCTAGACCATGAAGGTAGAAGACTGTTGGAACAGAAAAAATTCCAGTCATCCCCGTGACCAAACCGCTCAAGAGCCCAACGACAGCACCCCAGCGATTTTCTCGACCTTGAGGAACCCGCATGATGAAACCTGAAAGGCTAGCTATCGCGAAGAGAATGAGTAATCCGCCCAGAAGCACTGAAAACCAACTAGGATCAAAGAAGCGTAACATCTCTGATCCTAACCAGATTCCACCTGGCACCATGAGCATCATTCCCCACAACTTGCTCCAGAGAATGCGAAAATTTCCTCCACGCGCAGCCTGCCAGATGTTGGTCAAGAAGCTTGGAAGCAAGGTGACGACGACAGCACTTGGGATTGGTTGAAAGACGCTCATCAATGAGAGAGTAATCATCGGTACTCCCATGCCAATCAGGCCCTTTATTATCCCCGCAAATACAAAGATCAGGAAAATATCTAATTGAAAAAAATCAAGAAAACTCAGGGATTCCATCAAGTCTGTAATTATCCGCCAATGTTAAGCTTCCCTGTTTGAATGGGGGCAACTAAGGAGTGGGTGGAAGATAGTTTCAATCTGTTCGTTCACAACAGTGCCTTTGAATTTTAGATTGTGCCAATAAAATTTTTCTGAAGATGATCATGAATAAATAAATTTAAATTTTTTAAATTTAATATCAGTTATTTAGAATTTAGTCAGGGCTGAATCGTAATTCTTTCCGATCAGGATGATTTCTTGGAGGGGGTAAATAGGTTTAAATTGCAGATCAGAAAAAAATTGGTGCAGCCCTTAATTAGCGCTGCGATTTCTTCTTCGATGCAAGAGAAGTTCGTCCCTAATTTTTCTTGTCAATTTATCGCTGATCCCCTAGCGTTTTTCTCTTTTTCAAATCAAGAGATACTAAGTTTTATGATGAAAATACGAAATATTCAGACTCAGAAAGCACGCATTGATAGCAATATCAGAAATGCCTACATTAACTTCAGTGAGATGACGATATCAGTGGCTGTTGTTGATGCAGAATACGGTGGAAAATTAATACGAGGTTATGGTTTTTGTTCAAATGGACGTTACGCTCAATGTCAAATTATTAAAGAAAGGTTTTTGCCAAGAATTTCTAATTCGGATCTTTCTTTGGATCTGGATGAAAACGGTGTCTTAGATCCGAGGAAAATTTGGCAAACATTTATGCAAAATGAAAAACCAGGAGGGCATGGGGATAGGGCTGTGGCGGCTGGAGCCTTGGACATGGCGTTTTGGGATCTCCATGCTAAAGCCTATGAAAAGCCACTTTGGAGAATTCTCTCAGAAAAGTTTAATAAGGACCAATTTGATGAAAAGGTATTTGTTTATCCAGGTGGTGGATACTACTACCCTGGTAAGGGAGATGATGGATTAAAAGATGAATTTAAAAAGTATCAGGATCAGGGTTATAAAGTATTAAAAATGAAGGTTGGCGGAGATTCTATTGATGAAGATTTAAGGAGAATTAAGGCAGCACTTTCAGTAGTAGGGAAGGGAGAAAATCTGTGTGTTGATGCCAATGCACGATTTGATTTAAATGAAGCTTTGGTATTTGCCGATTCAATTCAGCACTACAACTTGATGTGGTATGAAGAACCATTGGATCCAGAAGATTTTCTGTCACATGCGATTCTAGCTGAAAGATATGTCCCCTCAATCGCTACCGGTGAAAATCTTTTTTCAAAACATGGACTCCAGAACCTGTTGCGACACGGTGGTCTTAGACCAGATCGGGACTGGATTCAGTTGGACCCTGCTTTGTCATACGGTTTAACACACTATCTAGAAATCATTAAACTTGTTGAGAATTTTGGATGGAGTCGACGTCGGCTGATTCCGCATGGAGGTCATCAACTGGCATTGAACATTGCTGCGGGTCTTCAAACTGGTGGATCCGAAAGCTATCCGGGAGTATTCCAACCTTTTGGGGGGTTTGCAGATGGCTATGAAATTGTTGATGGCTTTATCCAACCACAAAAAGAACCAGGGCTAGGCATCGAGGAAAAATCAGATCTATTCAACAAAATACAAGAAATTTTTGATTAGTCTTAGGCTGGATTGAGTTGATACTGAGGTGTATCCTCAATAATTAAGCTCTTAAAATACGCTTCAATTTTCTGAAAAACTTTTTCCAGATTGTGGTTCGCTTTTACATGCTGGATTGCGAACGTTCCTAATCGATGCCGTAGATCTGGTTCAGTTATGACCCTTCTCAAATTTGACTCAAGATTGCTGATGTCGCGGTCATTAACCAGTAGGCCATTGTGATTGTGTCTAAGAACTTCACGAATACTCGGCAAGTCCGAGGCGACGACTGCGCAGCCGCTTGCCATGTACTCTAGGACTGCATTGGGCATCCCCTCATCAGTTGAATACAGAATTCCAATATCCATATTTTCTAAAAAGGAGTAGGGTTCGACGAATCCCCAAAAAGTGACCCTGTCTTCTAACCCAAGATGGACTGCCAAATCTCTCAAAGAATGTTCTTCTGGTCCTGCTCCACCGATGTGCAGATGCCAAGGCAACTCTGTCATACTATCTAGGGCTTCCAAAATAAGATGGACCTGCTTCCGCCTGCTCAATTTTGCCACGACCGCTAATTGGGGAATTTTGTTGTTTGAAGGTTTCTCCGCAACTTGCTTGACCACATTTTGGAAATTCCTAACCTTACCCTTCAATTCTGGTCGTTGATGAAAGGTTGTTAAGAGGGATGAACTTGGCACAAGTACTTGGTCAACCCAATATTTATATTCCCATCGCTGACGAAAAGAATTTTTGAGATCACTTGCAAGACCCAAACGATTCACATGGGTAATTCCAAGAATTCTTGCTGCCATTCCAGCAGTTCTAATATCCTTAGAGACATTGGTTATTACCAGATCAATTTTTTCAG
>JACLAD010000005.1_pt1 | contig 43273 bp, 49 predicted proteins | sample 8027901 | NCBI WGS metagenome assembly JACLAD01 (sample SAMN15725071, study PRJNA655200) | protist metagenome | isolation source: fluorescence activated cell sorting (FACS) single amplified genomes of... | place: Spain: Blaines Bay Microbial Observatory, Mediterranean Sea | collected 2016-07-05 | reverse complement strand
GTAATAGGTATTACATTACCAAAAAACTTTTTTAAAAACTTTTTTCAAATACGTCGTCATAACTTTGAAGTTTATAATTTCATTTGTTTCATAGGTCAAATCGGTAAGCTAGAGTTGGAGATTGAGACCATCCGCACCACCGGGGGCGTAAGCGCAGATGAAGTTTTTACATCTCACCCACAAACATTTTTTTCTTGTCTACTTTTTTTTTGTGTGAAAAAATATTTGTTTTATAGTACGTTTTTGATGTTTATAGGTGGCAGCGATGGAAGCACGGCTAGCCAACGAGCTGGGCAGTCTGAACGATGAGTTAGCCGATTACAAACGCCGCGTACATTTTTTTTACCTCATCAAATTTTTGAATTTTATAAGTACGTCTTCGAAACAAGTTTTTGAAATGTGTTATTTTCATTTGTTTTACAGGCGTTAGAAGCGGAAGGCAAGCTGAACACCGTACTTGATGAGATGGAAGAGGTCCGCGAGAAATTGAAAGATTCCACTGACAAGATCGACAGCGTAAAGTTTTTATAATTTTCTTACAATCCAAAACACCAAAACCTACCAAAACTTTCCTAAAAACTGTATGTTTTTAAATTTTTTTGTTAGTTAACCAGCGATGTTGACAACCTCCGACAAGAGATCCATGACATCGGCGGTGATGGCCCAAACTCTCCCACTGAGTAGTTTTCAAAACTATACATCTTGATAAATTTTTCAAAAACATTTTGTGATATATTTGCGTATAAATGCGTATAATACAAGGGTTATCAAGGAGGTAGAAAAACTCGTAGAGGTGGAAGTGGAAAAGATAGTCACAGTCGTAGAGGTGAAGTATCCTGACGGATTCCAGGAAGAGATGGAGGAGTTTTTTTTGCGCCCACATACACACCACACCAAAATTCGTTATCGTGTCTTTTCATTTTACATGTTTATATTGTAATTTTTGTAAAGGTTGAAAAAGGATAAGGAGCTGCTAACGGAAAAAAATAAGGAGCTTGAAAGTTGTGTTGAGGACCTTCGGGAAGAGATTGAAAATTTGCGCAAGTTACAAGCTGAGGTACAATCAAAAAATAAAACATGAAAACATTTAAACACTCAAAAACCATTATATATACGAATGGGTTTACATTTTTTTACATTTTTATATTTTTGTTGCCCATTATGAAAAATGTTTTTAATTTTTTGAAATTTTTGTTAGATGGATAGACTCCAAGAAGAGTGTAATGATTTGAGAAGGGAGAAATCTGATTACCGTAAGAAAACTGAAGAAGCCATGGATAAGATGGCTGAACTCGAAACTACCGTATTTTCATGCATAAAACAACAAAATCAATTCAAACTGATTGCAAACATTTTTGTATTTTGTCATTTTTGTAAATTCCAAAATTTCCGATACGGCGCCGCCAATAAAATTTTCTTGTATGCGGTTTCTTGCTTTTACATTTTTTATGTTTTTTACATTTTCATTTTTGTTGTAATTTACTAATTTTGACGTGTATTTTTGTATGTTTTTGTTTTGTAAAATTTTAGTTGCAGGCGGTGGTGGATGGACAAGCGGCGGCAATGAAGCCGGAGACTCACGAGGTGGAAATCCAGTCTAACATTGTTGGTAACGACGATGGTTTCTACATGCTTGAATACCCTAGCCACGAAGGTATGTTTTGAACTTCAAAAAAAATCTTTTAAGATTCTAGTAGTAGAAATTTTTGTAGAGCAAACATTTTTTTACACATTGTCAAAAAACAGGTTTGTTAGCGGTGGAAATGGAGCTAGAGGATATGACCTCATGCGCCTTATCTGGTTGGTCTACTACCCTTGATAGGATTCGTGCTGCGCGCCGTCCGCCACATGGTTATGGTGATGGTTTTGTACGTACCAATACCGTATGCAGGTTGTTCCGCGGTGGCATGCAACGTGTAAGTAGATTGGAGGAGATGATTCGTATGTCTCAGACTATCCAAAGAAGTGAATTAGAAAAAGTCGTTGCTGGTGTCAACCTGTTACAAGAATCTACGTTACCAGATTATAGCATTGCAGCCAGAAGGTTCTTGTTTGGTAAGGGCTTTTCTCTCAAAAACCTCAAGGAGAAGACCGGCCAAGAATTCCAAGATATGGTTCAGTCTTGGACTGAAAACCTTAAGGGATTAGTTGAGGAGATTGTTGATTATGGAAATGATGCTAATAATAGGTCTATCGAGCTTTCCGTACATGTTGGCCGACGTACTTTCATCCCCGCCAAGAACCTGAAAAAGGATGCGTCCCAATCAGCCCTTAATAGTAGGTCCCATTCGGGGGATAGTGGTAATGCTAATGCGCATTTTGCGTTAGAGCGCCCTATGCCTACTTCCCTACCACCTCTAGAGCAAGCTTTAGATCATGTTATTAACGATGATAAGTTAGAAGAAATTATTGAGGTACCGGAGGAAGACAATCAGGAAGTTAATGTTGATCCTGCTGGAAGGGATGTAAGGTTAACGGTCGTGCAAGGAGCCGTCAAGATGCCGCCTAAGGGTAAGATAAGTCATAACCCTGCTATGAGTAGAAACCGCGACGCCCAACCCGAACCAGTCTTCCCAGCTCAACAACAATCAAGTCCTGCAAGGCAAAAGCAGGCGGCGGCGCCAAGAGGGGAGCTTGCTCCTAGGGCTAAGGCACAGGGAAGTAAGTTGCCACCCTTGTCACCTATGTCTCAGCAGTTCCCTGACATCCCACAACAGGAAGTCAAGAAGCCCAAGGCATTGGCGAAGATACCGCGCCCTGCGCCAACACCTATGCAAGTACAATTCGACGCTCCCCCTATGAATATCCAAGCGCCGGAAGTACCTCCACAACAAGCAGTGCATCATGTGGATGTTAGCGCTGATTTGCCGCAAGAACAGTCCGTGCGTGAATTAGTAGAGGAAGATGGTGCGGCAAGGGAGGATAGCTTTTTACCGGCGATTTCTAACCCTGTCCAGCCGTCGATTTTTACGAATGTTGAGAAGCGGTCACTCACACCTGCCTTGAGGGATCCCTCCTCGGAGTGGTCATCCCGGCCTGCATCTCGCGCACAGCCGTCTAGGCAAAGCACTGGGCCTCCTCGCCAGCCACAGCCTCAGAAGTCGAATTGGGAGTTGCGTAGTGGGAATGGTCCTGCGGCTGCGCCTACTGGTAGTCGATTGGGTCATAGTGGCGCTTTACGCAAGCCACCTCGACAGCAGTCTCAGTCCCATCAGACCTTGGATCAGAATTGGCCAGAGTTCGGAGTCACTGCCCACCGCGCTGATTCACCTCCCGGCCGCCCTATCAACACAGCACCTAACGTTCAGAAAGATTATTCTACCACAGAGTTTGGTGATCAGAGGTCTCATACACCTGGGCTGGGCGCTGGTAGACCACGCATGCAGAAGCCAAAGGGCTGGTCAGACCCTTCACGTTCTACCACAACTCCTGGTTCTAACGTCTTTGGTAATATGACTATGGGAAGTGGTACGGATAACTCCTTCGGTTCTGACCCATCCCGCGCCGCCACACCCGCGACACGACCTGTGGCCCAGCTCCGCCCTTCCCCCTCCGCAGACATCATCGGTAAGAGTCGAGAGAACAACATGCAGACTAATTTCTCACAGTCTCAACCGCGTTTACCAACGATGCAGGAATTAGTTACGAACCAAGAAAGTCTTCTCCACTCACTAAACGTATCCGGTGGTAATCCCCGTACGAAACCTAAGAAGGAGGAAACCAAGAAGCGAGAGGGGCGCGCCCTTGCCACCCTCACGCCTTTGACTCGACACCGCGCGTACCTTCAACTATAAAAATGAATAAAAAACTCACACAAAGTTTACAAAAATATCAAAATCGCAAACATTTTTTGTATAATCGTAGGCAAGAGACTAAGCAAGCGCCGACGTCCTCAGGGAGCCAAGACCCCCACGCAGCGCCAGTCTTTTTCCTAAAAACCCAGGGCCGCAGTCTCTCCCCTCAGAACTCCCCTCGTAAGGAGTAACCAACCACATCCTTTACCATGATAAACTAATTATTTTACAAACATTTTTCGTTTACCGTACCAAACATTTTTATTTTCCTTTAGATACAGTATCCACATCTTTTTAAGAAATACGACGTTTTTCTTTGACACATTAGATTTCACACATTTTGATGTGGATTTTGCGAGATTTTGTATTTTGTGTATACCATTGGTTCAGTATTTTCAACGTTCGTAGAATTTAAGTTTGTGTAGGTTTTGTGTACAGATTTACAAGTAGTACAGCCATGGTGTTGCGGCGGCACGCTTTCAAAGTAGAGTCTGTGGGCATACGAGCCAGAACAGTTTTCCGCCGTCATTTCGCTTACGAAGACACTTTAGCATACAGGTTACACGGCCCAAAGCCAGTCTGTTTCGTAATCCATCCTGTGTTTCCTGAAAAACGCAATAAACTATTGTCTATCCAAGAGGCTGAAGAAGCATTAGGTTTAGCAAGAGCTGCAAAGTGGGATGTCATCCTTGGCCCGTCAGAACCGCGTGGAGGCTGGAACCACGAAACCCTAGCACAAATGGAAAGGTACCAGCACCTTAGAAAGCTTCATATGCAAGATGACAATAACCCTAACCAAGATCCTAATAGCGAGTGGTATGTCGACAAAGGCGACAAAAGTAAGCAAACATTTTTTATTAAAAAGCCAAAATCAGAAATTTACCAACTTTTTGAAAAATGCGAAGTAGAACTTTAGAAGTATGGTTTTGTATGTATTTGATAGATGATTCAGATGAGGAGTATGAAATCAATGACGCGCGTTGGAACTCACCCGCGGTACGAGACCAGTGGGTCCAATCCTGTATGGTGCGATTAGACTATGCAGATCCCGGTTACTTTTTTGGTAAGGGTAAACTAAAACAATTAGCTGTTTTTATGGGTAAGACAGGTTGTGAGATCGTTTTTGTCAACACGAGTTTGACATGTACACAGAGGAGAAATCTAGAACGTATGTTTAATTCTTCTTTAAGGGCGTATGTGGATAAGAATGAACTAGATAAGGCAGAAGGTAGGTATAAGTTTCGTAAGAAATTAGCAAGAGGTGAACGGCTATCTGAAGATGACGACGTCGCAGATGTGGACGCGCCCGGAGTTATAGAAGTTTACGATAGAACTCGCGTTATATTGGAAATTTTCAAAATACGTGCATGTACGCCTTCAGCTAAACTTCAAGTTGGTCTAGCGGAGATGCAGTTGATGAGAGGACGTATCGGCGTTCATAATCATTCAAAAATGAGGCACATATGGGAGACTCTAAACGATTATGTAGCGCCGTATCGCGAAACTGGCCATGTACGTGATGATCTTATGATCCAAATTATTAGCGAGGGCAAGGCAACAATCGAACAACAGCAAAGATTAGTAGATCTTGGCGTGAAAAAGTTAAGAATACAGGAAAAGCAATTGAAAAACACCCGCAAACTACAACGGTCGGCTAGAAAAATGAATACTAGTACTATTGCCTTGGTAGGATACACTAACGCTGGTAAAACAATGTTAATGAACCATTTATCAGGGGCGCAGTTGAAAGAACGTAACCTACTTTTTCAAACCCTAGAACCTACAGCACGGCGTGTAATCCTCCCCTCTAGACGAGATTGCGTGATGGTAGACTCCGTAGGATTCATACGGGATCTACCCCATGTACTTTTTGACTCCTTCCGCGCTACTCTAGAGGAAACCACTGAAGCAGATTTATTAATCCATGTTAGAGACGTATCCCAACCAGATTGGGAGGACCAGAAACAAGTAGTCATGAATTGCTTACAAAAAGCTGGTTTCTCCCATGCTAGGTGTCAAACTGACATTGTTGAGGTATGGAATAAAATAGATTTACTAAATCAGGATAAGGTCAATGAGTTACTAAAAGACCTACCTCCTAATGTCATACCTTTATCAGCAAAAGAAGGGCTTGGTGTAGACATGCTGAAAGACCTCATAGACCAAATCCTATCAGACAGAAAGGCTTATGCGGACCATACCTGTGTTTTTGAATTGAACAAGATGCAGGAAGTAATGTCGTTTTTACATACGCATGGTACTGTCGATAACGATTCTTTAGATTGCGCAAACGAGGATGGCACGCTTATGAAAATAATGGTTAATTTGGATCCGGTCAACCTTGCGAAGTATGAAAAGAAATTTGGGCCTATAAATAGCAGTCGGCAACAACAATACAATTAATTCATTTTCATTTTTGTTCACTACAAACTAACATGTTAGAACAAATTGGTTGCGGTTGAGTTTGTTGTAGTATGCCCGTTTGTAAAAATTGGTTCACATCATTTGAAAATTTCTTGCACACATTTTCAAACGTAAATTTAACATTTAAACCAGTACATAAACTAAGAAGTTGGAAAGTATAACAAGAAGAATTGTTTGTCAGAATCAAGAACATGCGGCGGTATGTGTCTACGATACCATGGGTCATTGACGTGGCAGTAGGTACCGGTACTACCACAGAAATGCCGGCAAGTAGTATAAAACCTTATCAATGGGGCGTGCATCCAGCTAATATAGAATCGTACAGTAGCAGTGAGGTTTTCATTTGTATCAAGTCGCCGGAAGTGACCATCCCTTTTTCAGCTGTCAATGACGACTATTGCGATTGCCCGGATGGATCAGATGAACCAGGCACATCGGCATGTTCTCATATACCAGGCACGAAGTTTTATTGTCCTAGTGCGCGGTCTGTAGCGCGTTCTATCTTTTCTAGCTACGTCAACGACGGCATATGTACGCTTCCAACCTAAAACATTTTTTAATAAAGTTTTTAAACGAATTCAGATTATTTTGAAAGGTTTATTTTTGTTGTGAAATATAGGTGATTGTTGCGATGGCAGCGATGAATGGGGGATGGAAACACCGGACGGCCAACCCCTCTGCCCGAACACCTGCGCTAAGGTAAATCACAACAATGAAAACATCAACAAGCATAAGAAACCATTTGACAAAAATGAAAAAAACATTGAAATACTAACATATTTCGTCGTTATTTATTTCTTTGTTTGCTATTAGAATTATGTTTTTGTTCTTTTGTTTTGCAGGAAGGGGAACAAATTTCAGCAAAATATAAGGATAGAATCCAAGATGTAACTCGCGCCTTACAGAAAAAAGAAAAACTCGCCGTTGAGTATATTAATACTATGATGACATGGCGTGCGTCCTTAGATGAATCAATGAAAGAACGTACTGAACTAGATGCGCAGAAGAGTGCCAAACAGATTCAACTAGATGCTTTAGAAATTGATCTTGCTAAGGAAAAGGAGGCTAACAAGCATAAGGAGGAAGCTGAGATTAAAGAAAATGGGGATGTTATTTTAACGAATGGTACACCTGTTGATCAGCAGCACGTAGAACATTTGCAGGAAGATGATCCTACCGAAAGTCCTAATTTCCTTGCGAAAAACGTAGATAATGACGACCATGAAGGTGGTGAGCAGGAAACGCCCCAGGTTAGTGAGTATTCGAAATGGATGGAGACGGAGAACGTCGAAAGCCATGGTAAACAAGCGGAAAACAACCCATGTACATTTTCAAACAAATTCACAACATGTTTTGTTTTCAATTTTTATTTTCAATTAAATTTTTTTTTTATTTTTCATTTTTGTAAAAAACAAAACAGCGTTGTTGAATGGGATAACAAATAAGATTACTAGTGGGTTTTCGGCGGCGAAGGAAGCAGTGCGTAGCGTCTTTGACAAACGCTCTCCGTAACATTTTTCTTTCTTACGCAAGAAGAACAACACAATTTGTTTTAAAGTTTTTTGTTTTTTGTGTAAAGGTTGCAAAAGAAAAGGGATGATACGAATTTTGAGTTGAACGCTATCAAGAGTAAGGTCCAGATCCTCAACACGAAGGTACATTTTTATGCTACAAAACTAACTAAATTCAACGATTTTGTTGTGATCAAACATTTTTTCATTTTGTAAATTTTACAATTTTAAATTTGAAAATTAAAAAATTTAGATTACGAACCTAGAGCATGACATAGATTTCTTTGAGGGGCCTGCCAAGATGTTTTTCGATTTGCACGACACTTGCATTGAGTACCATACTTAAAAAATTTAATTTTCTCAAACGATTCTTCAAGAATCTCTAACAGAAATTGCTGTTTTGTATGTGTTTTAGGCAGGAATCAGGGAAGTATACGTTTGAGTTGTGTTTTTTCAAGAGTGCAAAACAGAAAGAGCGGAAGTCGTCCTCGAACAATCTGGGGACCAAGATTGATGTTGATACTGATGGTGCTACAAAAAGCATTACCTTTTCTCGAGGTATTTCGTCTTTTCTAAGTAAAAAATGTTTGCACACAAATTTGAAAAATTCTATTTTGTAAAACTAAAAATAGGCGCAAAATGTTTTCATGGCCCGGAGCGGTCAATGCGGGTAGAGGTCCAATGCGGGGCTGATCTCAAATTCGTCTCTGTGGAGGAGGTTTCCATGTGCAAGTACTTTTTACACATATTCACGTACAAAATCATGTTAATACAAGTTATTTTTGTTTGTTGTTTTCATTTTTGTGTCGAAAAAATTTAGGTACCAAGCAGTGATTCAACATCCGTCTGTTTGTCAAGATGAGGACCTACCCCAAGTGCCCGGGATGCAGATTGAACTCTAGAAAACACATGCAAAAATACTGATTTACTTTTAGAAAAAAATTAACATGTCGTCGTTTGTGTGCCTATCGTAACTTTTTGTCTGTCAAAAAATGTCCACCCACCAGAACAAAAAAAAAATAAAAAGTAACAACACCAAAATTACAGCAAACAGCAACCACGTTTTAGAAAATCTATTTTTAGTAATTGATGACATAAACATTTCAACACAACTTTTTTTTTTGAAAATTTCAAAGCATTGGAAATTGAAAAAGTAAAAGTAGAATAAGTATTGAATAGCAGCAAGTAAGAAGTCATGATGGTCATACTGGAATTGGCGGTTATCGTGGCGTTCCATTGTGTAACTTATCGGGCAGCGAAATGGTTCTTTGATCACCTGCTATTTAGGGATTACGAAGATCAAGATGCATCAGTACAGGTAGGTTTCTGTGCAATATTTGCAACATCCGCAGGGTTATTCCTACTAGTCATCTTTCACTTATTTGAGTTGTTCTCTCTCGGCGCACGACAACTTGCATTGGAAATAGATCTGGTACTAATCTTGATTCTAGTATATGGGGTGTTACCGGCGTTGTTTGCAAAAAGTGCGGTTGGTAGTGTAATCGGCGATGGCGCAAGAGCAAAGAAAATCTTCCCAGCCGTATGTATAATTAGCGTACTTTTTGTATGGTGGTTTTTTGAATTTGCAGGAAGAGTTTTAGACCCTCCAGATTCCCCCAAATACTTTCTTGCCGGCCCATGGACGGGTGTACCTCATCTTTTTGGTAGAATAGCTGTAGTTGGTGTAAGTGTAGTAGCGGCCCTTTCAGGATTCGGCGCTGTCAATTTCCCCTATCAATCCATATCTGTCTTCTTACGGCCAGTAACAGCACCGCAAGTAAAAAATGCAGAACAGCGTTGGAGAGATACCATGAACCTAGTAGCAACCAGAAAAAGAGAGCAGTTACAATTACAACGGCAGCGTTGGACAGCTCCTATATCACATGATAACAGTGCAGGAATAGCAGGTTTCTTTGGTACATTGAGAAATCGTGTAGCAAATGCCGTCACCTCGTCAGGTCAAAAAGATCCAGAAACATTAAAACAAGAAATAGTAGGTTTAGAAGCCTTAGCGCGCTACCTATTTCAAGAATTAGTTGAGCTAGTCAATGCAAGGCAAGATGAACTAGCGGCGAGGTCGTTATTTGGTAGAATAAGAGGTTTTGCAGGGCTGATAGCTTCGTGTATATGCGTATGGAAAATTTTCTCTGCCTTCAGAAATATAGTCTTTGATAAGGTGGCTACTGATCCGTTAACGAGGGGGTTGGAGTTGGCATGTACGGCGCATAGTGGATTATTTTTCTGCACAGATACAAAAAGTTGGGTCGAGATTTTATCTTTACTTTTTGTAGGCTACCTAGTGTTAGCGAATACAAGAACGGCTATACAATATGTACTGCAACTTTTCAGATTTCTATCCTCCGGCCTGTCGTCAAATATGTTTGCAGTATTTCTAGGAACCGTCATGGGGATGTATTTTCCTGCCTGTATATTGTTGATGCGCTTCTACATACCTGAAAAGGCACGTGCAGCAATTCTTGAAGTGTAACTCTGACTTCAACAAATTCAAACTGACAAGTTACTGTACTACAAAACAAATACAATCTTGAAAGTTACACAAAGGTTTTTGAATTTTTTGTTTTAGTAATTTTGAAATTTTACTTTTAAGTTTTTTTTTTGTTTTTAGGTTTGGTACGGATCATGCCGACATGAAGGTTTTTCATATGCATTCGGAGTTTGTCTTCCTAGTAGCGAGTCTCTGTTCTATAGCCGTCATCGTGGCTGCAAGAAAGTTCCGGGAATTCAGGGACGGAGACAGTGCGGCAATGATACACTTGAAAACGGGCATGGATTGACAACTACTCTTTTTCTTCTTTGACCATGTTGGTAATGTTTTTGTTCGTTTGGCGTTGTTGTCCCGTTGGATTTACTAGGAATATATTCACGAGCTATTTGCCATTTTGGAAAAGAGTAAGTGTACAATATACAGTTTGTAATGCGAGCACGTAACGTAGATTGAGGAAGAATAATATCACGTTGTTACACCATTCGATAATATATTATTTACATTCGTTGGTAAGCACGTACAATTTCTTGTATTTCACCTTCGGTCTTGTCGCGATTCTTTCTTGCATCCGGTCTCCCCCCCAACATTCCATCAAAAAAAAAAAAACGAATCGACAAAAACAAAACGTACAAACTACATTTCAAAAAACTACAAAATTGACGGACACTAGTTGAATTACTGATCAGCATCAGTGCATTATCAAAATCTTATTTTAGATCTTTAACATTTCCAAGCAGCCTATTACAGCTGAAGCAATAAAAAAAAAACGAATCAATACGGAGTAAACAAGAACAAGTTACAGTACTATTGTTTTCTAAACCACAAAATGATGACCAACATGTTTACCATTTTTTCCGCGGCCGTCTCCGTCTCTGCTATCAAGGTCAACAACGAAAACGTACGCTACAAAACCAATTTATTTTTAGTTACCGTAAAAATAAAATATGTTTTTCGAATGTCTGATTGTTCAAATATTTGTTTGTTAAACAAAACAGAATGATATCTTCTCGTTCCCCAAGACGAGTAAATTTATCCAGAAGCTTTTTGAGAAGGAGGACAAGATTACCGAGGCCGAACAGCAAAATTTTGACGCCTTTATGGAAGATTTTCACGAAAGTATTTTTTTTTTAATTTGGAATATAAATTTACATGCGAAACATTTTTATGTTTGGTTTTTGTGGAATAATTGTATTTGTTGTTACGTTTAGAAATGTTTGACGATATGTTTGAGCCCACCCCCGCCCCGGCCAAAAAAAGTGCTAGCAAGTTGCGCCGCCACGCCAGCCAGGATTTTGAGGAAGAACATGTCGAATCCAGTGTTGTTGCTTTGGTTTCGAAGGAGGATATGAAGGCGCGGGCGATTGCTTGGGCCAATGCCAACGGCGAATCCGGCCAGGTACCTCTTCAAACACAAATTTCAAAAACAAAATTATTCGACCAACCAACAACAACGAAAACGTTTGGTATGTACTTTGTCTTCATAAGATTTGTAAATTTTGTTTTGTTTATAGGGTGAAAAGTTTTTCAACAATTGGGTGCAGTACCGCAACAGCGTTATTGGCGCAAGCAATTTGCCCTGGACAGAGGCCGAACAAAAATTCCTCGCCAAGCAGAAACTTGCTTATGAGAAGGTCAAGAAGGAAAAAATCATTTTTGATTTTGACGCCAAGGCATCTGATGACGGGTCCTCCGTTGTCTACCTTAAGGATCCCTCTGCCTTGGCCGACTCGTCCCTCACTGGTGAGGAGCTCTGCCTGGCACTTGCCTACATGTTCCAAACTACCGCTAGCAACACCTTCGTTGTTGACTGGCGCGCCATCGAAGGCATGTGGATGACTCAGAAGGCGAGCTTGGGCCTTAAGCTTCAGAAGAAGATTGGCAACTTACAGGAAATCGGATTCGAGGCCGTGTTTAACATGCGAAAGTTGTACGTTATGGGCAAGAACGCCATGGTTGGTGTTGATGAAAAGTCTGCCAACGTTCGCTTATCCATGCCCGTCGACATGCAACAGATGATCTAAACATTCAAAAACACCATCTAAGCATAATGAATATTGCGGAGTACATACATCATGTTAGAATCTATTTGGTATTTAACATTTCTTTAATAATCTCCTTTTGGCAGCGAAAACTAGTTTCGCTAATTATTAGAATTGACGTTTACTTCTTGAAGCACATTTATGTTTCTTGAAGTAATTAATACAAAATTAATGAACAGGAATTAAAAACCTCAACAGGAATTAAGTAAATCTACAATCTTTAATTCGTTTGACAGCTGTCTTTCGATATACAATTTTAGCGTTTTTGTGGCGCTTTTCTTTTTGGCTAGTACAAACTTCAACCAGAATACCGGTATTCGTTCTTCAAATTTTATACGTCAAGATTGTATGAGTACATCCTTCATTTTGTTTTGGGTAAGCTGTACGAGCACAGTAACGATTTTGTATTAGCATTAGTTTACGTCCGTGACAATATCTGAAATTTCTATCACTGACATTTCGTTTCTTGTGTCTCTGGTCCACCCATCACATTTTCAATTTCTTTTCTACAACATTCAATCCTTCTACGCCTCTGTAACATCTTGGAAACTAACTATTGTGCAAATTTCTGCTTAACAACAAGTCAAAATTGAAAAAATCTAGAATCTTATATTAGACTTTTTTCTATTTCAAAAATTACTATTTGAAAGCATTTCAAAAACGAATTTACAACAACAGTTGTCAAAGTCAAACCAAAATAATTTGAAAAACAAGAATTATAAATTGATACGGAGTAACGTCAAATAAACAGCTATTTACATCAAATAATTAATTGCTATAGTAAACAAAATGATGAGTATCAAGATCGCCGGTTGCATGTTAGTCGTGGCTGTGTCTGCGATCCGCGTGAACAACCAAGAGAAGGACCAATCTATTTTTTCCTTCCCCAAGACCTCTAGATTTTTCCAAAATGAATTCCCCAAGACCTTCAAAATGCTCTTTGATAAGGATTACGACACTTTGAGCCCTGAGCAACAGCGCGAGTTCGAAGCCCAGATGGATGCTTTTCACGAACGTACACAAACATTTTTTCTTTCCAACAAATTTTTTTGTTTTTTAAAAAACAGCAACACTAACAAATTATTGCGTATTTCATGCATTTTGTGTGTTGTTTTGTGTCAGAAATGATGGAAGATATGTTCAGAGATGCGGAATCTAGCGAAAAGGTAATGAAGTATCTTTCCACCGCCGCTAAGAGGAAGTCTAAGCGCCTTGGCCGCCAGGCAAGCCAAGACATCGAAGAGGAACACCCAACAATCTCCATTTCCAAACAGGAAATCAATACCGAAGATACTAGTATCATCTCTGAGGGAGAGATGAAAAAACGCGCCATCGCTTGGGGCAAGGCCAACAACCAGAACGTACGTGTTTACCCACATTTTTCAATGTTTACGAAATGTCAAGTTTGACACGAAGTTCAAGTTTTTAAATTGTTGTTTTGTTTTGTTTTTAGGGTGAAAAGTTGTTTCAGAGTTGGGTTCAGTATCGTAATTCTCATGTCGGTGCGAGCACCACCTGGGAAGAGACCGAACAGAAATTCCTCAACATGCAAAAAGCAGCTTGGGAAAAGGTAAAAATGGAAGGTCTTGTTGAGACTTTCAGCACTAAGGCCAGTGATGATGACTCAACCGTTGTTCTCCTCAACAACCCTAGCAAACTTGCTAACTCTAAGCTTACCGGCGACGAACTATGCTTTGCGCTTTCCTATTTGTTCAAAGACACCGTCAAGAACACCTTTGTGGTTGACTGGCGTGCTGTCAAGAACATGGGCTGGTATGACACAGGCATGTTGGTGAGTAAGGTTTCTCATTTGAAAGACATTGGATTCCAAGCCGCTTTTGATGTGCGTACTCTCTATGTGATGGGTAGTGACGGTATGGTAGGACTTAGCGGCAAGCATGCTAACATTCGTGCCTCCATGCCCGTCGACATGCAAAACATGATCTAAAGTTTAAGCACGATCTAGCAAACACAACAACACGATCGGACTTTCTAATTGATTACGTTACCTAATAATTAACTAGTGATCACATCTTTTCCTTTGAAGTTTCTTATATGATGTAGATCTTAATTCACTCCGAATCACCTGCGATTTCCATGTTTAACAATGAGTATCGCATTTAGAATTGAGTAACTATTTTACTTACCGAATTTATTGATATGACATTTTGTTGTCAACGAATTGATGATATCAGATATCAAAAGATTTAAGATTCGTAATACGTAAACAGGCCATCGCTTGATCAATCTTGATGGGGAAAATCCCATCTTACAAGGTTGAAGAAGGACCGTGCCCGCTTACTATTTGGAGGTGCGCCTATCTGCATTGATCAAACATTTTGGAGTTGCTTACGGGCACGGTCCGGCTGGCTGAACGTCTTTCTTTGTTGCATTTTCTTGTGCCATATAACGCCAAATAAAATGTATGATCACATATTTCTCAACGTTCGTTTGTCGATGGTTACCATTCGAGACCAGCTCATGGTTCTCATCCGTGAGGGTCGCTATCACGAGTCCTGTGGCTGTGTTCGGAGCCATGGCACTGGTACGGTAGCATTTCGGTAGTTGCGAGAATTGTTTTAGGATTTAGTGCGTTTGTAGTCAAAGTTTGTAGTGCGTTTGTAGTACGTTTCGTCGAGTAGCAAGTATTCTGTAGAAGGAGTTTTTTTAGACCGCGTTAAAGGTTAGCAAGTTTGAAAATTCGATTTTTTCTGATTTGAGTTGATGTTCACGCGTCAAAATGACCGTAGAGAATTTTCAAAGTTTGGAAATCAATTTTTAAAGGTATTCACGAATTTCCAGGCTAGTGATGTTGACAGAATTTCCATCGATTTTTTGAATCGAGAAGTCCGTCACGTCAAATGTACCACAGATAGTGAATAGCAAATATCTCCAAATTTTATGAACTAGTATTGCAGTAAAACGAAAGAACATAGTTTTTGTTTGCGTCTGTGTTTTGGTCTACCCCCTATCTTTTCTACATAACAAAAACAAAATAAATCCAATGTATCATTGGCACAACATTTTTTCAAACGAAACGCTAGAAACCCCCCCACACATACGAATCTTGTAAAACGAACGTAAAAACGTAAACAAACAACACACATCTTACAAACCAGAAACTGACTAGTTTTGCGATTGACCAATATTGAATAATTACAAAGTAAACATATTAAAAGTCTTGAATCAAGTATCAAGAAAGGTAAATCACAGAAATATAAAAGATTTTGTCTGTCATGTTATCGATGTATGAATTCCCGCGCAGCACCCAGTTGCGCAAGTATCCCTCTTGCGGCTCTAAAAGCAGTCGCAGCTTGTTCACAGTTCTGCTGTTGTCCGGCTGTCAAATTTCGCAAACTGTGGAAGCGGCTGGTCGGAATTCGGCCACCAAATTGTTCTTGCGCCAACCTCGCTCTACCCCGGAGTTGGTTCCAGAAAGTTCTTTCGTGCAGCCTCATGCAGGGGAACTCTACAGCATCAAACCATCCCGCACCGTCGAATTTGCTGAGTACTTTCCAAATCAATAAATCGATACAAATTCCACAAAAATGTGAATTGGTCTATGTCATTGAATTTTTAAATCAAAATTTCAATATATTATATTTTGCATTTTTTTGTTTTAACGTCGATAGCGAAGAAGCACAATTGGAAATAAAAAACATCAGTGACTCCACAATCGGTTTCAAAATCGAGACCAGTTGTTTTGAAAAATTTTATGTTCCAAGATCCTGCAGAGGCGGTACAGAAAAAGCAAAAATCTATATTAAGTAATTAATTAATTAATGATGCGCGAGTTTTGAAATTTCATCACTTCATGTGTTGTAGGCTACTTGGAGAAGGGTGAGACCCAGACCGTGACGATCGTTCTTAAGCTTGGATACGTGCCGGCAACCGAATCGGGGTCCGGCCACCGAATCTGGGTCCAGATTGCCGAGGCCTCAGATGGTAAAATACAAAATTTTGAAATAAGAAGTCGAAAACAACAAAACAACAAAAAAGTAATATTTATATTTTTATTTTTTTGCAATTGTTCAATTGTTTGTATTGGTTCCAGCTTCCCAAGATTTGGCGGTTTTCTGGTCCCACACGCTGAGATATTCTCTGCCCGCGATCCAGGAGAAGACGCTCGTTATTGATGAGTAAACCATAGATTAAAATTAAGTTGTAACATCAAAACGCTTCTCACAACGAAAACGTACAAATATCAATGGTTTTGTTTTGAGAGATATACATTTTTGTGTGACATGTAGTAATTGTTCATGTATTTTTGTTTAGATCATATAACCCCAGTGCTAACAGTTCCCGGTTTTATCGCCTCGCCGACGTAATTCCAACCAAGGCCAGAACTACTGAGGCCAGAGCGCCTAAGGCCAAGACTGATGGTGTTCTCATTCAATTTGTTAAGGCATTGGACCCCGTATTCAAACAGGTCCCGTCGAGAAGGCAACAGGAGGCAAGCAGTACGTTCGCAAACGTTCGGGCCAAGTCACCACTTTTCCTAGTGGCCATCATGACGTCCATGTTTTTTTGGCCGGAATTGACTCCTGCACTGATTATTGGTGTTATGTTACTTTTGGTGTCGTGTTTTTGGTTCTACACTCAACTGATAATCCTTCAAGGCGTACCGTTGACTTCAGGCATGAATACAGTTGAAAAGCTAAACGCTGCTGAAGATGGCGCGGCTTCTTTTGAATTGTTGAGGTAAATTGATCACAAACAGAAAGCTAATACTCAATTTTTTACATGATGTGATTTTTCATATTTTTCAATGTTTTGCATGATGTCAAAAATTGTTGTGTTTACAGAATGTACGGTTTCAAATTCATGAGACCTTTGGCTGGACAGCACACTGATTATTGGATCCGCAGCGTTTTCCAAAATCTTTGTACCAACGGACGAGCCAGGGTTGCGACCATGTATCTTCACGCTTTTGGTGCCGACACTGATCTGTTTCCGCCGAAACACTCCGAAACTGATCTGAGTGCGCCGCAGCATTCTGATGCAACTGTGTTCCAAAAATGGAGCGCAGTGGTATCAGAATGGTTCAGTGCAAATGATAATGCCACTGCATTTTATTCGGCTTGCGAACGAGGCCATACGCGAATTGTCGAAATGTTTCTGCTCAATGGTTCGATCCCATTTGATCCTAACGTGGGCCAGTCCGGTGGCAAGGCTCTCTATTATGCATGCAAGGGAGGCCATGAACACATTGTGGAAAAATTGATTAACGGTTTGGCCAAATTTGATCCTAACTATGTGGACGCGGAAAAAAGAACTGCTCTTATGCAAGCTTGTATACGCGGTCATTACATGGTTGTCAAGCTCTTGCTTGAGAGTTCGGGACTTGGGAAGTTTTCATCGAGTTTGAAAGTAAATCACGAAGATGATGACAACCGAACTGCGGCCATTCTTGCTACTTACAATGATCAGCCAGCTGTCATCAATGTTCTATTGATGTTCGACGGCATCAACTGGGGCCACCATGATCGCACAGGGCATACAGCTTGGAGTATCGCTTCGGAACTTGCGGAGTCCAGCTATGGTGAACAACCGGTCAGGAGGATCTTTGAATTGGATCATGATTTTTCTTTTGATGATCCTGATCCGTCCGCAATTCTCGCATTGTTGGGAATGTACGAAGGGACCAAGTATGCAAGGCGCGCGTATATTGGTATCGATGGGGTCGATATACCAGAAAACGAATGTCACATTTGCAATGCCAACGAACCGAATGTAATTCTGCAATGTTGCGGAAAGATTCAGCAGTGTTCAACGTGTGCAGCCAAATGCAGCGATTGCCCTTTCTGCAAAGCGAAATCGCAATTTTCTGTCTTTGAAAATGACCTTCATTTTGGCACGCCAGTGACCATCAGGCCGGACGCATCCATCCGCAACCAAAATTCCAATTTCAAAGTTAGAGATGATTTTTCCATGTTTCAAGACCAACAAGGTGTTGTCCTCGAACGTCTGACCGAGCAGCAGAGTAAGGTACGGACTTCAATGAATGATGATGTTACGCGTTGTAACCTGTCAATGAAGTTGAGAACATTTCAAATGGGAGTCGATTTTAAAAGTTCAGGTGCCGGACTTTTGAAGTTCCCTCAATACACTATCATTTAAATTATTCATAATTATTGTTTTATTTTTTGTGATGCTAGATAATCTTACAGGGACTTGAATTGATTGATAATCAGCCAACTTTCGTACATTCTTCATCACAAGCGAAAGCACAGATTTTGACGTTGTTTTCTGAATTTAGATCAGAATTCAAGCAGTTTCGCGTTGATGAGTGCGACGAAATAATCCAGAAAGTTCGTGATTTGTATTCCCAGCACGAAAGCTGGGATGATGCCATGTTGGCAGAAGATGCCCCGGTATGGATGTTTTCAGAAGATTTTCGAAAGGTGCAGGAATCTTCTAAATTTTTCGACGATCTAGATGAACTTTTCGACACTGAAAAATCGATCAAGCATAGGGAATCAGATTATTTGCTCTATGGATTGCAGTTGGGTCGTTCTTCAAAGGTTGTTCAAATCAAAACATTGGATGAATGCAGGCGCATTTTGGAAGAACATCCGACCAAAGAATGTATTTTTCACGAACCGAATCCCAAGAAGCGGGTAGCACATTGGTATAATATAGAAAATAACAAACGTTTCCGCATCCAGAAAGTCACGGATACAATCGTCCAATACCAGTCAGAGACACCAGCTGGAGACACGGAAACACATTCCAAAGCAGAAGAGGATCTTGTCGACGCACGATTGTTTTCGGTATAATGTTAATGAACATTTTCAAAATTTCAAAATTTAGACAACTCAAAATTGATTTGGATAAGACACAAAAGACATGTTGTTGAACCCATCCATTATACTATGACATGATATAATGGATGGATGGATTCAACAACATGTTAATCATTACAGTATCCAAATTTGTTATTTGTGTGGTCTTTTGTTTGGTTACTCCAAGGAGACTTATGAATTTGATATAACGTCGTTGGGCTTGGATCCAGATTTCTCAAAGGAATTTGGTAAGTTTGTTCAAACTGCTTATGCAATTGTTCAAGAAAAGATGGCTCATGATCCTCCGATGAAAGATCTTAACCGTCTTAGTTTCTTTGATCATTACTTGAACAGAAAAATTCATACGCAAATGCAACTCGAATTTACCCTATTGCTCGACAAGTTGGACAACGTTGTGACAGCGTTGAGGAAGTGCGTTGATGTCGACGTGGAAGAATTTTCAAAGTTCATCGAACGCGGTGAGATGTATTGTGGAGACAAACGCGTGTCTCGTACAGATCTAGACCGCATGAAAAAGATGAAGTTTTCCGTCCACAAATCTGCCACCACAAAGTCTCGAATGGTATGGACACGCGATATCATTTCATCATGGCGATCTTCTGTTATCCGCGCTGAAACTGAAATCTGGGTCCATCGTCCCACGCAAGCTCTGAGGCCCCAGCAAGCAATCTCTCTCGAAAAAGTACCGGAGTACCGAGTATTAGTTCTCTCCGGCGAGTGGAAAAACCGCATTGTTAATGTTCATCCGTATATGTTGCGCCCCCTCAAGCGTACGTGCACATATTCAGAAAATTTCAAAATTCGTGTTCAAATTTCAAAAATGTTTTGACACATTTCGATTTATTTTTCTGCTTTCATGGTTGTCATTGTATCATTTTTGTAACAGATGATTCGCAGCATTACAAAAATGTGGCCTTTTCCTCGGGGAAAGATCAGCTCAAGCTCGCAAACGTTTCTAATTTTTCAGCCCAGGTCCGTGGGATCATGGGCAGAGTTCCTTCGAAGCTGATCAGTTTGGCGTCTGTAATTTGCTTGTATTATCCTAAGATTGTCACCACTCTTTCGCTTATGTATTTATCGTGGTATGCCTCTTCGAAGCCCCCAACTGACGGTTTCAAGAATGGTTTGAGGGTCGAAAAAGTTGACCAAAGAAAAGATATCGTTTCCTCTGAGGAAAGCATCACTGGTGATGTCGTCATCGATTCTGAAAATTTGAAAAGTTTGTCCATGCCCAATTTGACGAACATTGCGGGTGATCTGCGAATCCATGCGGATAATTTGGAAACCATTGATCTTAGATCTCTTACAACGATCGGTGGGAAGTTTGAGTTGCATTGTAACAACATTCGCCAGCTCGTGATCCCCGGGAACCCGCACCGTGACATCAGCATACAGTTGTTTGCAAGTTGGGCCAAGCATGCACCAGAAGTTTTGCATGAAAATTTGGGCATCTCCGTTCGCACCATTAGCCTTACGTACAAGTCGAATACAGGGCCAAGGTATGCATTTTGGCAGAAAGAAGAATCTTCAGGTCGCAAGACCGCGCATTCTGATGCTTCCTCGTCCGAGGACGACGCCTCAGGCAGCAGCTCAACATCGACACTGGAACAAGATAAAGAGACGTTCAAACGCATTGTTATGAATGAAGTGAATCCGCGATTGCATGATGCGGTGCGTCTTCTGGAAAAGTACAACACTGATCGTAAGTCCATGGAGACCATATTGGAGCATATACAATTTCACAAGGTCTATCCCGGTCCTCATGGCATGGATGTGATTCGCAACACTGGCAAACGCTCTGATACGGTAACCTATAACAGTATTTCTTAATACAATTATACAAATCAAAATTGATTTTGTGTCTTTGGCAAAGCAGTACATTTTTTTGTTTTTCGTAGGTTTATTTGGGAACCCACGTTGTTTATGATGGAGGACAAACAGTGGGAAAAATCAAATCTTTCGACATGAAATCCTTCGCGTATGACATCCAGTCTGATCATTCGGATGCAAAGTCAGACGTCATAAGGATCGAGCCTCGACAAGTCGTACAAAATTAAAAAAATTCATTTATATTTCATGTTTCTCAACAAATTCGAGTACAAGTTAGGAATCAATTCAAATGCTTGGTTTTGTCTTGTGATTTGTGATTAGCGTTCACTTCCGATTGATCAGCCGGTGTTGATAAGCAAATCCGCCGACAAGTACCCCTCCCATCTTGGCCATGTGCGTGGATGGAATATCGACACTCGCACATTCCAGGTTGACGTACAAACCAAAACCGTTTTTTCGTTCCAGAGGGTTGAGTCTATCCCTGTTTCGCCCGACGATCTTGTACCTAATCAAGAACAACACTAATTTAATAGAGACCGTGTATGCATGTTTGATGGGCATAGTAAATTTTATTTTTTTATTTCATATTTTGTCAGATTTTCAAAGATTCCTCGGTGATGGTTGATTTTAGCGGAATCGGAAAGGTGACTGCGGTTGACGTGGAGAAGGGCGTTGTGACCGTATCAATTGAAGGTGATCCGTTGCGCCTCAAGGCCTTGGATTTCGTCTCGAAGGTATACGTCTATTCTTAGTGCCAATGTCTGTTTTGCGAATTTAAATTGCATTGTCGTTCAACATAGAATTCATGTCTATTTTTGTTTTAGGTTGCACCCTACAAGCACGGAGCTCCAGCTGATGACGAGCCGATCGGAGCAAACGACCAGGTGTCGTTGATCAATCGTGCGGATTCGGTTGGTCGCACCCTTTTGCACCACGCTGTTATTGGCGAATTTTCAGAGACTACCGTCGAAGTATTGCTTGACAAGAAAGCAAGTTTCGATATTGCTGATAAACGCGGCAGAACGCCCTTGGAATATGCAGCCATGGCGTCTCCCAACATCGTAAATACCATCCTTCGTTACGGCGATGATCCTGCTCGCCGTGCTACAGTCACTGCTTGGCAGTACGCATTGTTTTATGATCAAGAAGATGCATTTGAAATGTTATACTGGCAGATCTGTGAGTTGGACAATCGTCTGGAGCGTTTCACAAAGTGGAACGGTCCAGACGGGATTTTCCCGGCTGCATGGGACCGTCTGTTGTCGGAAATTTCTGAGCATGCTCTTCTGCGGTCAGAAAATGAACAGCATCGCGATAGAATGAACATGATCCAGGGCGCTCCTCTTGCAGTGCAGCATTCGGGAGCTCTCGAGTGGACTTTTGCTTACTCTGCCCTAGCAGTCATTGGTTCCGTTCCGATTGAATCCCATTTCTGGACGACTTTGTGGTTTGCTGCATTCCTGAGGCATGTCGTCTTCACAGATAATTCATGGTTTTTCAACAACCTGATGCGCGAAGCTAATTTGCCTCTGGCGGTGCAGCGAGAATCATTTGGCAGTCGACTAAGTCGTTTTGGTCAAGCGTTGTTGCATTGTTCTGCTGCCAATGGACACGATGCGCCGATTCCGTTCATAACGAATATCCTCGGCGTAAATATCAATTGCAGAGACCAGGCTGGGAAGACCGCGCTCCACAAAAGTGCAGAACGTGGTCACCTGACCGTTGTTGCGCGTTTGATACAGTCCGGTGCGGCCACTTCAGTTGAAGATAACGACGGGAGAATGCCTATGTTTTACGCCCGAAATGCCTACCACAATGACGTCGTTCATTATTTGGAACATTTGAAAGATGACGAATGATCGTATAATGAATGATCTTGCCTTTATCATTTTTTAAGATAACCATTTATACGGAAAGTATTGAAATGGTTTCATTTTTTATTGATTTTTTATTTAATTTTTAGTGATTTTTTCAACTATTATGATTTTTTTGAAAGAAGTGCGCCGTCATTTGTTCACCGTTGTTTCCATTTTGCGTTGTAGTTTGGTGTTAAGCTGATGGAAACAATAGACAACGTAGAGAGGTAGAGGGTGTAGTTTCTAGCAATAGATGTTTTTTCAACCGGAGTTAAACAAATTCCGTGTACATTTTAATGTTGAAACAATCAAGTTTAGATGAAATTTGTAAGCTTTTTTAAGAGTTTTGTGTTGCTTGTTTACGATTCAAGCTTTCAAGTTTTTGGCGTTTTTTCAATACTGCGTTAAGATGGTTTTTTGACATTGATTTACTTTTTAAAATCATTTGTTTTGTTTTGTTTCCAATTTTGAAGTTTGCAACGCTATCCTGTGTTAATGTAAACTCATATTGCTTTCGTCCTTTGATTTTTAAGAAAAATTCCAACCGGAAAATAATTTTTTCTACAAGAATCACATTTTTCAAAAAACATTATTTTTAAATTATTCGTGCCAAAAATCTACCATTTTTCTTTGTTTGAACAAACAAAAAACTAGAACGTTGCAAGCCCCACCACCCTATTTCTTGTAACTCAATTTACAGCCGTTTAAAACGTAAAAACTAACTTTTCTACATGTGTTGAAGCACACATTTTTTTTATTGAAAATCACAACTAACCCAACAAAAGAATTCATTTTTGAAGTAAAAACGAACAAAGTAACGATGAACAAGGGCGCCGTCTATTCCCTGTCAGTTTTGACCGTGTCGGCCCTCAAAATCAGCGAATCGGTACGTTGTTAATTTTTCATTTTTACAAATTTGATACAAGATGTACACAAACAGTCAGAAGGTTTCAATATTTGTAAAGCCTTTGAAATTTTGATGTCAAATTTATCCTTAGGATGACAGCGATGACGATACTAAAATTGGTAACATTTTCGGCGACATGGGCAAAGGACTCAAAGATTTCGGCAAAAGCACCGTCGATGCAACTGACCGCGTGATCGAAGGGACAAAAGATTTTGGCAGGAGCACTGTGGATATTACAAAAAAAGGATTGAAAAAAGTTGACCTTCGCGTGGATCAAACGATTGACTTTTTCAAAGACATTTTCACAGACAAGAAACCTGATGAAATGTCTCAAGATGAAATTGAGAAATTCTTGAAATTTCACGAGGATCTGGTGGATCGAGCGTCTTTTCATTCTGTGTCTAGCTTTCGCTCTGCCAAAAGTTTTGATGAAGATGATGAACTTCCACGTGCTTCGCCAAAAGTCATGCAACCTGAAGATCCGTTCAGGGCTCGTGTCAATGAATGGGCCATCGCCAACGGCCAAGCGGGTCAAAGTGAAAAGCTTCTCAAGGATTGGCTCCAGTACCGCGACAGCGTCGTTAAGAAGGAAAACCGTTCCTGGGAGGACCTTCAACAATCTGCTGCGAAAAAAGTAAGTGACAAAAACATTCTGATTCGATTTGATGAAAAGGCGAGCCATGACCAGTCCACGGTCTTTTATCTCCAAAACGTGGAGGTTCTCGCTGACAAAGATCTAAACTCCCAGGATTTGCTACTCGCTCTTTCCCATTTGATGAAAGACAATCACCAAAACACGCTCGTGATCGACTTCCGAGCTGTTGAAGGGTGGAGTAAGTGGAAATTGTCAACGGTTGGGTGGACGATCCGAAGTAAGATGAATGAATTAAAGGACACGAATTTTCCTGCGGCTTACAACGCCGAATTCCTCTTCGTCATGGAAGCGAAAAATGGCCTCGAGGTCGCCACCGACTATTGCAAGCCAAATTATCTGACATCCATGCCTGCTGAATTGCAAACCATGATCAAATCGTTCGAACCACGCAAATAATGTATTTTTTTTATTGATGAAATGATATTTACAAAACAAAATACGTACGGACTTTGTATAGTTTTGAAGTTACTAATAATTTTTGGAAGCCGCCGATGATATCATCGGCATTGCACGTTTACCTTTTGGGATGGCCCTTCCAAGAGGCTATCTTACATACGAAGTCTATAATCAAAGTCTTTTGCAATGTTCATAATTATTTTCATTTTCGCTTTCTGTTTGCAATATGTTTTTCAATAAGTAAGTCCATGAGAGTAAGTGAGCACAGTAGCCAAAAAAGCAATAGAATCGCACAATATTTAGTTTGCACGTGTGTTTGTTTGTAATCAAAAATGGTTCGTTCCGTGGTCAATCCGTCCCATGCCCTCTACTAATTTTCAAATCTACAACTAAATAATTAACAACAATTTTCAATCCAAACCGTTACAAAAATCAAACAAATTACAACGAAAATTCAAATTTCAAAACATTAAAACTTTTGATTAAAAATTTCAATGTACTAAAAAGTGAAGTAATTACTAATTATTGAAATAATTACAAATTGACATGCCAATCCAGGAAATATCGAATTGACGGCAGGCCATCGAGTTATCATAACAATTTTTAGCTACAGTACAAGAAAACTCTAAGTCTTACCGTCAACATAATTTTTACTTCTTGCGTAAGCTTGCTTAACGCAAATTTGTTAATTTACAAATTACTACAAACACAATTACAAGACTGTTGATACAAAGTATCACAAAAACATACTATTGTACATACAATATCGTTACAGTATTACAAAATTGAAAATTTAAGAATTTGAATTGTTAAATACCAACTACTACAAAACGTTTGAAAAAAAGTATGCCACATTTACCACGTGCGCAAATGGTGCGCATACCAAAAAAGTGCAAATGGAAGGTTATTTGGTTGCTTTTGGTCGGATTCCCAACAGCCGATGCCGCTGTTGCACCCGGAGGAGGTAAGTATTTCTTAAGCGTGACCGCCACAATTAATTCAACGTTGCCAAGTAAAATCTTACCTATGACTTAAAATTACAGTAAATGTTTTTGATTATCATGTATTGCAGGTACAGAGGATATAAATCCCCTTAGCGTTTCTCATAAGCAAGATTTAACTCGCGCGTGTAGGGAGGGTGATGTTGCGTTTGTCACTAAATGTTTCAACACATTGCCTATAAGCATCGATGCCTTTCTATTCGTCGATGTTTCATGGAGCACTCCGTTCCACATGGCTTGTTCTCATGGTCACATTGGCATTGTGAAGTTGTACCTTGCCAATTTTACTTGGGACGTGTATCGTACCGTATCCAAAGGTTATGTACGATACGATACGATTACTCCGGACGTCCCTTTGTTGGAAGCGCGCAACAGGATGGGCTACACACCATTTCATTACGCCTGCCTGCAAGGCAACCCAGAGATGATGAGGTTGTTGCTTGAACATCAAACATATTTCCCGAATGCACCCAACCACCTCACGGCAGTAACACCGTTTTATACCGCATATTTACAGGACCCCCGGGCTGGATCCCTAGTCAAGTTGATATTGACTGAATTCAAGCACTACCTAGGACGTGGTATATGCTGGGACGTGCTATTTTCCAAAAGTAGATCCGTTTTCTATGATGCGCTTGAAAACAATCATGACAATGTAGTCAGGGCTATACTGGAAGCATATCCGGAGCATGAAAACGAAGGCAAGACTGCATCCCACATCGTTTTAAAAAAATGTTTCACGCGCGTTGTCGGAGCGTTGCTGAGAAATTGGCCCCATGGACACAAAATCGACATCAACAAGCCATCCAAAGATGGTGTTACTCCATTCTATGACGCATACAAGGCAGGTCATTACGCCACCATGAAGTTTGTGTTGACTCGTTTCCGAGACTCAGCCAGGAATTGGAACGCGCCCTGCATGGGGTTTGCGTGGTATACACCTTTCTATCAGGCGTGTAAGGACCAGAATGTAGAGATTGCCAGTGCGTTGCTGGATGCGTATTCAGACAGCTATTACATTGATTTGATGGCACCAGAACAACATGGTAGGCATCCTTTCTGGACTGCGGTTGGCAATAATGCCGCTCAGATCGTCAATTTGATGCTTGGCAAGTTCGTCGACCATTGGCGACCTTTCGAGTTCAATCCAATGGACGAACATGGTTCTACCCTTTTTCTGAGATTTTGTCAGGAAGGGCGTGTGCAGTTTGTCCAGTTGTGGATAAATCACGTAAAAATTGATGGTAACCAAAAGTCCACCACAGGACAGACCGCCCTCATGATTGCCTGCCAAAACGGTTACGCGAAAATGGTGAAGTTATTGCTCGAGAACTCCCAAACATTTGATCCGCCGTTGGATCCAAATTTTCAGGATGGCGATCGCAGGACGGCCGCTATCCTTGCATGTCTCCGCGGTCATCACGAGGTCGTCGATGTGCTTCTGCAGTGCAGCGAGATCAAATGGGATATTTCGGATCGGTCTGGTCACACGGCTTACAGTACTGCATTGGAAATGTCAGAAATGTTGCAGCTATCTTCTCTATACGGCAAGATCATCAATTCCTTAAGGGATGCAGGCAAGAATAGCATGAAGCGCGAACCACATGTGGGTATTGATGGAATATATGTTCCTGAAACGGTATGCCAGACCTGCGGAAATGCAGAACCAAACGCGTTGTACAAGTGTTGCGGTAAAGTGCATTCTTGCGCGGCCTGCGTCAAGCAATGGGAAGCGCACAAAGGTCATTGGAGTTGCCCCCTCTGCAAAGATTGTGACACTTCGAAGCATTTTACCAAGTTCACAACTGCTCTAACCCCCGGCTCGGAAGTGCGCATTGTCCCCGCTAAGTCCGCGCGAAATCAAAATGACGCGGGGGAAGTCCTAGATGCTTTTTCTGCATATCATGGCCAGCGTGGCATCGTTCTGGGCAGGTTGACCGAGAAGAACAGTGCCCACATAAGATATTTGCTCAAGCAAATTGATGTCTTTGAGTTTTCCAGTCTGGTCCAGAAAACACCCGGTGCGATTCACAGAGCTTTATCTGAGTTGCGCTCCCACGCCAAGGCTTTGGATTTTCAGGGCTGGGATCAAACAGTGAACACTATCATCATGGAGTATGAGAAATCCAAGCAACAAGGTTCGGACTTACCCGCGGAAACGCAAATGTTCAATCAAAAGATTATGGATCTCTATCATGATGATTGGACGTTCGCTCAAGGTGAAAAGTCTGTTGCAGAATTTCAAGACGTAGATCTCAACAAATTGATTGCGAACGACTGCAACGAGGTGTATGCCCTGGATGGAGAGCGCAAAGGCTTTGACAGTTTTGCGGGCATGAAAAAGCGAGGATGGTCCATTTTCAAGGCTCTTAGCACGGAACGGCTTTTGGTGTTTGTTCGTGAACAGGAGGGGGTTGAGAACTTTCAAGAATGCGAATACACGGCGTGGACTATCAAACCTTCTAGCGCTGAGTTCTGCGATATCGAGCTAGATGGCATGGAGGCACTTCAGACAGAAGATCAAGACGAGGTCGACGCGTTTGACGAGCTCGACCGAAGACTGCAAGAAAGTTCAGAGGCCGAGGTCTCCCTGTACGCATTTCTGCGCCCGGGCGTATTGCCAAATGGGAACGACATGATCAAATATCGCCTTTCATACGCGATAGAGGAGGATGACGAAAACGGAATGGAGGAGGACATCATATTTGGGATTGAAGAATGCGACGACGAAGATTTTGATGGAATGATCAAGATCTATCCTGAGGGCAACGTCATCATGTTGGACAACGAGTTCGAGTATGCAGAAGACGGCAGCGTCGTAGAAACAGATAACAAGGTCGCGTACGAGCTTGAATTGGCTCATTTTCTGTTCGAAAAAAAGTATGAGCCGGAATACCGTGTGTTGATTACCTCCGGCAAGAAGATGGGGCATGTTGTCAACATTCATCCGTACATGCTGGATCAATACACAGGTACTCAAGGTTCTTCTTATGGGTCTTCCACGGCAGCAGAGGATTCGTTGATGAGTAGCAGTTCTACTGGAGCAAACCAACAGGTTGGTGCGACCGATTCTGTTTCGCCTGCCAATTTGCCCCAGGACGATTCCACAGCACCCGTCAGTGGTAGTGGTATTTTGTTAATCGATGCAAATAATCACAGTGTGTTGTCGAGTCTAACACGTTTTGATGGTGATATTATTGTGCGATGCAGCAAGCTTCAAAAGCTTTCTTTAAAATCTCTGACGGACGTCTCGGGCAATTTGATCATCTTGTCTGATTCTATCAAAGATATAGATCTTGATTATCTTGCATCCATTGGAGGTGCTTTTGTGCTTCATGGCAATCGTTTGCGAAGCATTACTACCCGTAGACCATCCGGCAAGCAAGACCAGCCGCGTACAATTAGTGTTCCATTGCTGATGGGTTGGATATACCACGTCCCTGATTTTCTACATGAAAATCTTGGTTTTTCGGTATCCATTGTTAGTCTTGCGTACGAGCAGTCGGGTCATGGGCAGCGGTGCGTATTTTGGCAGCAGCCCAGTGGTTTTGTCGAGAACAAAATCGTAACGTCCGCTTTGTTACCAAGACCTATCCACGAGCACATGGCCTTATTTCGAAGATTCGTTTTTGACAAAAATAATCTTCAGTTGAATGCTGCCGTTCTGCTGCTTGAAGCCCACCGTGATGAGCCTCGAGCTATTGAAAGAATGTTGGCAGACGTGCAATATGAAAAGCGCGATGCATTTTTCGATGCAAGCATCATCAATCACGGAAAAAACGACTTGCTTTCGGGGGATCCTGAATACTATCGCTCGCGATATGTCTCTCGTCATGGTTTCCCCATCGGTTCCTCCATCACCTACGACGGCAGGTTCACAGGGTACATCAAATCATTTGATTTGAAGTCCTACGAATACGAGATCGAGAGCACATCATCCACCGAAACTGTGAGGAGGAAGCCAGAGCAGGTTTTCAATATTGGTGTTCCTACCAAGCTTGACCCAAAGCAAGCGTTTGTTTGCAATTCCGACTCAGAATATTTTGGCCAGTACCTGAATGTTGTTGGTTGGGATGGAAACAGATTCAAAGTAAATGACAGCGAAGCATCCGACGCGACTTTCGCACCAGAAGAACTTGTTTTCAAGGGGTCTAACGTCATGGTGAAGACCGGAAGTGGTTTTAAAATGGGCAAGGTCACGTCCATGACTGACGACGAAATTAAAGTTGAAACAGACGGCGAAGAGATCGAATCCATCACTTTCACATCCACTACCTTGAATGCCAAGTCTATCCAAAAGGCAGCTCCGTACAAGCATCCCATGTTGGATGATCCCGTCGGCGCAAACGACCAGTTGACCCTAATCAATCGACAAGACAAATACGGGAAATGTCTTTTGCATTACGCGGTTATAGCAGGGTTGGAAGAAGTCACTGAAGTTTTGTTAGAGAAGGGCGCAAGTTTCGATATTGCTGATTTCAAAGGCAAGACACCACTCCAATACGCAGCCATGGCATCCCCCAATATTTTGAATGTACTACTTCGATATGGCGATGACCCTTCCCGTCGTGGTGCAATTACTGCATGGGAATACGCAGGCTTTTACCAACCGAAGGAAGTATTCGAAATGCTTTACTGGCAAGTATGTGAATTGGACAATCGTAAAGACAGGTTCTCAAAGTGGACCGAGATGTTGGATGATCAATGGGACGCATTACAGAAGCAAATGATTGACCATGTAGCGCTGGAAGAAATCAATCAACAGCATCGGCAAAACGTTGTCGATCACATGAAAACCCTGGACCTACCACAAACCAACGCCACGGACGTTTCATTTGAAGCATCACAAACTGCTTCAACTGAAGCAGTAGTCAAAAAGTTGGTGATGGAAGTAAGCTCTCCCGGGGGCGCACCGAGAATCGGATCTCAACAACGAAGCGCGGCCCACACCGCCAAAACATTGGACGTCGACCTGGCAGACAGCGAGCGGCAAAGAGCAGAAATAGGATCGTGATTTTATTAGTGCGCAAACATTTTTTAGCAAAACGTATCAGCTACATGTACGTTTTCAATTTTATTTTTTGATACTGAAACCTGATTTTTTCTCCAAAACAACACCATCCCATGCATCGTATCGCCGTTAGTCTTGGATGTACAAGTCGTAAAAATTGTAGTGGAGAACATTTTTTCAACGTGGCTGCAACAAAAATCCAATGTCAGTGTAATAGATGTAACAACCATGTAACTAAATCCTAATGGCTGTACTTGCGTAATCTGTCAATCGAAACCACACAAAAATACGACGTACCACCCACCTAAAGGCATAACTAATCACTATCACAATTTTGAAATTTCAATTTTTCGATTCGTAAAAAATCTTTTCAAGGTTTTTTATTGGTACTAATTACAGTCTAAATAGCAGACACAACAGTTGAACAAGTGCGGTGACAGGTAACAGGTAATAGTTAACAACAGCAATGCAGCGCGGCGAAGACGATTTTCTACTGGCGTCGGGTGGCGGCGCAGAATGCCCTGACTCCGAAAGTGAAGCTGGTATTTCCAAATTACTATTCACAACACAAAAACGTTTTACACTAAATTTTTGATGAACTCGAATTGTTTTTTGTTGAAGGTGCACCGCCGGTAAAGAGGCATAAGGGTAGTCGGACAAAAGAAGCCCATGTAGATACCATCACCCAAAAACCTCGCTTCAAGTTACCCCTATCGTCTGTGGTCAAGTTGTGTATTAAGAAAGCAAGGTCTGATTTTCACTCTCCTTGGAAGCGACACTCCCAACAATCATCCACCGCGACAGGGTTTGTAATACCTGGTAAAAAAATTCTTACGAATAGCCATGTAACCATGCGGGCCGTGTCGGTATTGGTACAACGCCATGGCCAACCTGGCCGTTTTGCAGCGAAAGTACATACAATTTTATTTCTACAAAACATTCATACAAAAATTCTCAATTCGTTTTTTACGATTTAGAATTCAAATTGTAATCGTGTTGTATAAAAAAGGTTGCATGTGAAGGGCCAACGTGTGATCTTGCTGTAATTACTGTAGAAGACGAACTATTTTGGAAGGAGGTCGGGCCGCCGCTGCAACTTACAAGAGGTACATAATTACTTACAACATGTTCAATCATTTCATTTTCGATTGTTTTGCTATTTTTTGTATTGTTTTGCATGTTTTTTTTTCTAGGTTTGCCATGGTTAGATAGTAATGTTACAGCCGTAGGGTATCCCACAGGAGGAGAGCAGGTGTGTGTCACCCGCGGTGTGGTTTCTAGGATTGATGTTGGGGAATGTGTAAGGTATGGGGGTAGATTACTTTGTGTACAGATCGACGCTGCTATCAACCCTGGGAATAGGTAACACCTTCATGCTAACTAAATTTGTTTTTGACGCATATGTTCAGTAGTAACTTTTTGATTTTGTAATAAAAAAGTGGTGGGCCGGTTTTCGATGAGCAAGGGAATGTCGTTGGGGTAGCGCGAGCCACCTTACGCTCCGCTCAAAATGTAGGCTACATCATCCCCACCCCCGTAGTAGATTTATTTCTAGAACAATACGAAAACAAAGGTGAATTTCCTGGTGTAGCATCCCTAGGTCTAACCGGCGTACAAAAATTAGAAAACCCTGCTATTAGAAAAAGGTTTTGTTTGGATGATGAAAAGCATCGGCATAGGGGGATTCGTATTACAGGTGTCTCGCCGTTGTCAGCCGCAGCGAAGTGTTTAAAACCTGAAGATGTTTTGCTAGCGATAGATGGCGCGGCCGTAGCTCAAGACGCCACCATCGAACTTCCCGAACGTCCCTGGGAGGTAAAAATTAAAACAAAAAGCATTATAAAACATGCATTTTTGTTGGTTTGTAAATTTTTAACATTTTGGTTTTTGTGTAAATTTTGTTTTTTATCTTGGAAGCGTGTTCCCTTCGACGCAGCCGTTACACGACATTGCCCCGGTACGGAAGTACCAATAACAATTTTACGAAACGGTTCTGAAATAACCCAGAGCGTCAAGATTGAGGTTTCACGACGACTAGTACCTATTATGGATGGGTTCGATTGCTTTGCACAATACTATATAGTTGGTGGGTTAGTTTTTATACCTCTCACATTACCATGGGCGGAGCACATCTTCTCAAGGTCGTCAAATACGTTTAGAGTAGCGCATTTTATAGAACATATCAAGGATTCTCTTCCGGAGGAACAAAAACAGATTGTGGTTCTTGGTAAGATCCTAGCCCATTCTGTAAATATTGGTTACCATGAGGGGTACGATTGTTCTATATTAAAAACTTTTAATGGTAAAAAGATCCATAACATACAAGATTTGAAAACAGCCGTTGAGAAGGAGGAGAAGGAAAGTGAGACTTGTCAGAAAAGTCATATGATGGAGTTTAGATTACAACATCATGCATATAATGATGAGCTGCTAGTTATTCTTGATACCAAAAAGGCGGTGGAGGCGCAGGAGCAGATTTTGAAGATGAATCTCATCGCCACCCGCCAACGTTTTACGGACGTGGAATAAAAAAACGAAAGCAAACAAAATATCGTTTCATCTTTCACTATACGTTTTAGCAAACGTTCAAAAAACGTTAAAAACAAGTCGTACAGCATTGTCACATCTTAGAAACCCTTACAAGATTGAGTCCTGTAATTACAAATTTGTATAAATAGTTCCCATAAGAATCTTTATGTCACTCACCATTTGCCATGTCATTACGACTTGTCGAGAAATTCGTAAAAGTGTAAGTTGGATGTGTTGACCAGAAATTTTTCAAATGTATCGATTGAACCAAAAAATCCTCTTATTTTCCCAATGAATAACAACCGGTATACCAATCATGTTTTGTTTGTGCTCGTGTTCCCCATCCTCCTCTCTCCAATTTGAAAACAACAAACCAACACGCAACCACACAATTTTCATTGTTTTTTTGTAATTTGTTTCGTCGAATATAAGAAAAGTTAAAACCAAACATTTGTACAACATTTTTTTGTATCAACAACAAAACAAGAAGAAGAAAAAGCAGAACAGTCAACGTCGATTTTGTAGGTAAAAAACATAGCAAGCAGGCACCATGAGCATGTCCGTCTGTGATAACACCAACGTCCAAGTCGTCATTCGTACTTTATTTTTTTCTTTTACAAAATTTTGATTTTTCAAAACACAAAAACAAAAAATTTTAAAACAAATTTTTTGTGGAGTGCATTTTGTGCTTGTTTTTAAGGTCTAAGGCCACCAGATTACGAAGATGAAGATATTTATCAGTTATGGGCGTTCCCTCCAGACAAACCAAACCAAATCTCCTTGGCCGATCCTTTATCCAGAGGACGAAGCGAGCATCTCTTCCAATTTAGTAAGGTACTGAAACCCAAGACGAACCAAGAGCAAGTTTTTGATGTGATCGCTAAGCCGTTGATCGACCACATGCTCAACGGTTTCAACAGCTGTACTTACAAAAACTTTTCAAAACAATTTCAAAAATAAAAACATACAACAAAAATAAAACAAAAAGTTGAAGCCAAATTTTTTCTTTTTTCTTTTGTTTTCTTTTTTATGTTTTTGTTTTATTTTTAAAATGTTGAATTTTGTTTGTAAAATAAGGTTGTTTTGCGTACGGCCAAACTGGTAGTGGTAAGACCTATTCAATTTTCGGAGAGGGTGGTCAGGATTTACGCGGTATGTTGCCCAGAGCTACGGAGTATTTGTTTGAACGTATAGAACAAAAAGAAGAATATAAAGAAATTGGTATGGTGGTGTCGTTCTTGGAAGTTTACCTAGACCGTGTCAGAGACCTCGGCCGTGCTTATGTCGACCATCATGTACCAAAACTTTTCAACATACAAAACCAATTTTTTCACATTTCTTGGATAAAAATCATTGTTTTTTGCATGTTTTTGTTGTATTTGTATGTTAGAATGCAAGCGGTAGTGGTGGTCCAGCGATGCCGGCCTCGCCTGGTCAAGACCTCCCTCCTCTTCAGACGTCTGGCATTCGTACCGGCAGTCGCCCTCGGTAACTTGTTACATTTTAAAAAATTTTGACACAACAAATTTTGAAAAAAAAAAAATCAAAAAATGTAGGAATGTGTTGATGTTTTGTTTTGGTATAAAAAAAGGCCGATGTCAGCGCATGCAGGGAGATCTAGGCCATCGTCGGCAGTAGGTCCTCGTCGTCCCCAATCCGCCACAGGTTATAACCAACCTCAAACTTCTGCGAGTGACGGTCATAACTACCCCAAACTTCCTGAATCCTTCCACCACCAAGATTTACAAATCCATGAGACAGAAAAAGGGCAGGTTTTTGTGAAAGATTTGACTTTAGTACCTGTAAAAAGTATACAAGAGGTCATGCAGGTGATCAACATGGGTGTGGCAATGAGGCAAACTCATGAAACAGCCATGAACGCAAACTCTTCTAGAAGCCATACCGTTTTTACGATAAATGTGGTACAAAAGGACAAACGCATCCCCGATTCCGAAGTCATTAGTGGTGTTGTCCATCTGGTAGATTTAGCTGGTAGCGAACGGTTAGCGAGGTCGAAATCCGAGGGTAAGAGATTTCAAGAAGCTGTCCTTATCAATTCTAGTCTTTCCGCCCTTGGGAAGGTAGTTCTTGCCTTAGCAAATGATGGTAGGCAAATGAATCACATCCCTTACAGAGATTCGAAGTTGACGAGGATTTTACAAAATAGTTTAGGGGGTAATTCGTTCACGACGCTACTTACGACTATCAACCCGAGTGCTGACAACTACGAAGAAAGCTTGAACGCATTGCAATTCGCCGACCGCTGTACATTTTTTAACTTTCACCAAAAAAAATACAAAAACATTTTGCTACTGACGAATTCAAAATTTTGTATATGGTTTATTTTTTTTGTTATCAAGGTAAAAATGTCAGTAACAAGCCGACAGTCAACTATATTGATCCGGAGAAGTCGAATGCGGATAGGCGTATCAAGCGCTTGATGGCTGAGATCACCGACCTTAAACAACAGTATTTAATAACAAATTATCAACAACTAATAAAATGATAACATCAATCATCATCACAAAAAATATTTGACAACTTATTTTTTTTGATTTTGTTTTTTTTTGTATTTAGATTTTGTTTTTTTGTTAAATTTTGTAAGGTTGCAGGTGTCGAAAGCGGCGCAGAAAGTCAGGCAAAATTATATGGAAGAGGACCTAGGTCAGGACGGGGCACCGGGAGTTTTGAAGGTACGTCGTCTAAATTGAAAAACCAAAATTAAAAAAACGAAGCAGCAAATAAAAAAAGTGTAAATTGTGCATAAAAAAGAAGCAAAAACGCATCTTTTTCCTTTTTTATTTCCAGTTTCAGTTTTTTTGATTTTGGTTTTCAATGTATCTTTCATCCGTTTTGAAGAGTGCGGACGCGCGCGGCAGAGAGGAAGCTGAGAAAAAGAAAAAAGAAGAACTCGCCAAAATGTATGCTATATACAATGATTTTGTAATCAAAAATGTTTTTGGAATGCGTTTACAGTTTTTTGAATTTTGTAAAAACATTAGGCAAGCTGTAGCCCAAGCCCAGCTCAAACAACAAGCTGAAAAAACCGAAGCCGCCAAACAGAAATCTCGAGAGGTACAAAAACAAAATTTCTTATACTTATACAAAAAAAACATCAATCAAACAAAATATAGCAAACGTTTTTTGTTTGTAACGTTTTTGTTGTACTAGGTAAAAGCCATGTATAATGCGGCGAAAAAAGCCATGCAGGCCGAGGAGGCAAAGAACCGTTTTAAGATGCTGAACGTCCAAGTACAAAAATAAAAAACAAAAACTCAAAACTACAACAAGAAAAATTTACAAAACAATGGTTTTGTTTTTCATTTTTAAGTTAATAAGTTTTTCAACTTTTTTTGTTTTTGGTAATTTAATTTGTAAACAGGAAGAGAAGAAGGCGATAGTTGAAGAGCTGAAGCAAGTTAGGGAGGTCGCCGATTGTCAGATGAAAGAGCAGGCTAAGATTTTCCGCGTATTATACAACATTTTCAATACTTCTTTACACATTTTTTATTTTTAAGTTGAATCAAAATATTTGTTGTTGTAAATATTTGTGCAGTCGCAAACGCAAAAGATGTTGGAAACGACGAATCATGTTCTCCATGACCAGGCTTTGTTGATCAAGAATATCCCTAAAGTAATTATTTTACAACTTTTTACATTGAAGGATTATTACAAAAAATGTTTGGTCATGCATTTTTATGAGTTCGAGTGTTTTGATGATGTTTGAAATACGTTGGTTAAAGGTGATGAAAGACACACAAGGAGTTCTAAAAGATGCAAAGGAGATCTGGCAGCATCGCCAAGACGAAAAGGATTTTTTTCACAGTGAATCTATGAAAAGCTTGCATAACTCTCTAACCACGTACTTTTAAAAAATGTTCTCAACAAATTCGTTTTTTATTTGTATAAATTTTTGTTTGTTGACAAATTTGTTCCAGGCATTGTGATACGGTCAAGAGTCAGTATTTTCAGTGGTTAGGAGAGAAGGAAGACGACCTCCAACTTTGCCTGAATGAGTTTAAAAAGTATCATAAGGAAAAAGGGGCGGAGATTAGGGAGTATCAAAGTGAGTTAGTGAGTATGTTTCAGCACTGTCAGCGATTGACTAGAATCATCGAAGACATGGAAGGAGGAGTTTACCCATACGGCTACCAATCTGGGGTATCTTTAAAAAATGTTTAAACAAACATTTAAAAATTTAAAGTTCATACAAACATTTTGTTGAGTGCGATTACAAATTTTGTTTTGTAAAAATAGATAAGATCGGTGAATCTGCCTCAAGGCGTGAAGCCCCAGAAGCCTACAAAAGCGCAGTTCCAGAAGATGTTCAAGTGTTTTCGGGAAAGTATGAACAAGGCGGACTTGTATGCAACTGTTTCTGGGCAAGCTGCACCAGGTATGTCGGCAAGTGGGGTAGGCATTCAACCGCCATCTTCGACAAGTCCCATGGCGATTAATGGCAAGAAAATTGAACTCACAAAGGACGACAACTCCTTTAACGCCGAGGAATTTGTACTTTTTTAGCTTAACAAAAATTTCCAAAACAAAACACAAACGAATTTTTTATGATGTAACATTTTCAATTTTTGATATCGTTTGTTGTTTTGTTGTAAAAATATTTTGTGTACAGGCGAAGGCGTTTTGTTCGGTGAATCATAGTCATAATGATGGCATGTTAAACAAGCTCGCGCCGCAGCAGCTTAGGCATTTGTGCTCTCAGCTCAAGCATAATCTTACACATCAAGATCCTGATGCTGGTACTTTTTTTAACAATCAATTTTTAAAACACTCCAAGTATATTTATAAAACATTTTTTTGAACTTTTTGTTGTATATTGTTTTTTGAATTTTTGATTGTATAAAAAATTTCAGAAGAGAATAGATTGAGAGATCAAGCGTTGGCTGAGTTGAAGAGTGACCAGACCTTTATCTACATCGCCGATCTGGAAGAACAGTTGCGCAAGTTTAAGACACAATTCCACGTACTATTTCAAACATTTTCACAAACACAACAAACAAAAACATTCCTGTATTAGAATTATTTTTGCAAATTTTTGATTTTGGTTTTATAATTTTTGTAGGAGGCGACAAGTTATGCCAACAGGTTGAAGACAGCGTTGGAATCCAGCAAGCGCATGATGTCTAGGTATACATACTTTTTTCTACACACTAAACATTTTTTATAAGCAGTTTGTTTTAAGAAGTAATGTTTGTGTTAAAAACAGGCCGAATAGTGCGAGTTCCTCGAGGTTGAGTAGGCCGTCGAGTGCGTTTTCATTACGCCCTCAATCCGCCAAGGTATCAAGTTCTGGTGGGGCTTTGTTGTCAAGACCACAGAGTGCTGCTACGGCACGACCTCAATCCGCTTCTACGGGCAGACCACAAAGCGCTACCGTGCATCCGAATTAGAATCGTTTCAATTTTTTATAAATACAAAAATTCATTGCAAGAATTAAGCTAACGTTTTTTAACAACCTGTTCTAAGTTAATTCAGTATGTACTACAATATAAATGTATTTTGACGATTACTATTAGGTAAGAAACTCAAACATTTTTTGTCGATAATGTTTTGTTGTAACAATCCAGAAGTGATGTGTGAGTCAATGAAAAATTATTATTCCTGTAATACAAACGTGATTACTAATGTGCGTACCTCTCCCCCTCAACCCTGATATTGAATGATAACCCGTACAATCAAAAAAATGTTTGACAATCAAAATTTAATGAAAAAGCAAAAAGTTGATTCTGTCTGATAAAGATACAAATACCACATAAATCGCGGTTTGATCGTGATATATACCTATTTTGAAGATTATATTTTTTCCAACTAGTAGTACAGTGAGCAAAAAAGAGTAAAGCAAGCATGGCGGTCATGCGAAAAAACGCCAAGGCCAAGGCAGCCCCGCCTGTTCCACCAAAAGTATTTTTCAAAAAAATTAAAAGTAACAAAACACAAATTTATTAATAAAAATGTGCAGAAACTACGTATGAAATCGTTTTTTTGTCAAACAGACATACGCAGAAAAGGTGGTCGGTACACCGCAGCCAGCGGCTCCGAGTCATCCCATGGAACGCGCGACCATCCCTATCTACATCCGGTAACATAACTTTTACAAAACAAAATCAAAATTCAAAAAGTCGATAATACCAAAAATGTTTTCGCAATAAAAAAAATCATATATGCGTTGGTTTTTGATGTTTTTTATTTTTATAGATTGAGAAAGATTCAAGATGCCAACGAGGTAGCAGAGACCTACGCCGTTCCAGCCGGCAACTCAAACACCCTGTCGATTCAAGATCCAATTGCTGTATAATTTTTTTGACAAACGTTTTTTTATACATTTTGTTAGTTTTCTGCAGTAATATAGATATTTTTGTTTGTAAATTTGTGGTATAGGAGGGAAGACAGCAGCATAGTTTTGATTTCACGAAAGTCTTGCCCCCTTCCACAAGCCAAGAGGACGTTTTCGAAACCGTAGCCCAGCCTCTTTGCGATCATGTACTGAATGGGTTTAATTCTACTTGTATTGCCTATGGTCAAACCGGTTCTGGAAAGTCTCATACGCTCTTTGGCCATGGTCGACAAGAAGACCGTGGTTTGTTAGCTAGAGTATCGGAGTATCTCTTTAATGCTACCGCTCAAAAACATGAGTACAAGGATATTGGTGTGGTGGTATCGTTTATGGAAATTTACAACGATCGCATTAGAGATCTTGGTAAGGGGTACGTAAACGGCGATAATTCTACAGGCCCTAGGGATCATGCTGTTGCTGGTAGTTCCTGTGACCGCCCTAAACCTATCAAGGGGTTAATGCGACCAGGTAGCGCATACGGCAGGATTGTAAACCAACGTTTTTCCGCTCCTAGTATTGGTACACCCGGACCTCCTTACGTAGGTAGGAACGGCTTGCCAAGAAGACCACAATCTGCAGGAGCTTCTGGTGCAGTACGAAAAGTCAATACTAAAGGAGACATGGTGATACCAGATCCGTCTTTTGATTCTCAAGATTTAGTCATTCAGCAATTAGAAAACGGTCAGATTGTTGTAAAAGATCTATCTCTTATTCCTGTTAGATCAATTACCGAAATGGAGGAAGTCCTCCAAAAAGGAATGCAACTACGAGCACAAAAGGAAAAAAAACTACAAGCTAATGGAAATCGCTCCCATACTATTTTTACTATTAATGTAGTACAAAAAGACAAACAAGTACCCAACGCCGAACCTATTAATGGTACAATCCATTTGGTTGATCTTGCTGGTAGTGAGAGGGGCGCACGTAGCAAAAATGAAGGAAAGAGGTTCGAAGAAGCTGTACAAATTACATCTTCCTTGTCAACACTTCAACGTGTAATTGAAGGCCTGTCAACAGACATCACCAACGTATCAAGACTTCCATACAAGGCTTCAAAACTTACTAGGGTTCTACAAAATTCATTGGATAGTAAATCCTTTGTGAGTGTTATTGGTACTATCAACCCTGCTATGGAGTTTTATGAGGAGTCTTTAAGGACGTTACAGTTTGTTGATAATTGTAAAAGTGCTGATAAGAGGTCTATAGTACAACATAACGATCCGGAGAAGGCAAGTCAAGATAGGCGGATTTGTCGATTACTTGCTGAGATTAGCGATTTGAAGCAACAAGTTGACGTGGCAAAGTCTACCTTCAACACTAAGGTCGATTACCTATGTCAAACTGTTGATGCAGAAGCGCCACCAGGATTTTTTAAGAGCACGGAAAGGGCGGACTTTCAAGCGGAACATGCCAGGATTGGCCAAGAGATGAAACGTATTCAGAAGGAGGCGGAAATTCAGGTTAATACGCATCGGGAGGCGGCTAAGAATGCAATGAATCAGATGGAAAAAATTTGCAAAGCCTACGATAAATCTTTGTATTTTCACAAACAAAACCAATAACAAATTAGTTTCAAATTTTGTTGAAATTATTTTGTATTTTTTTGTTGTCAAGGTATGAGCAAAGAATGAGAGATGAGCATCATCGCAAGATCGTCATTGCTACCAAAGAAAAGTAATTTTACAAAACATAAATCACAAAAAAACAAGCATTTTCATGATGTTTTCGTTTTTTTGTGGATGTTTTGTATTTTTGTTATAGGAATGATGAGTTAAAACACGACATCAAATTGAAGAATCATTCTCATCAAATCGAATTGGAGTCACGGACCATCGAGTTCTCTACTGAGATTAAGAAAATCATTGAAAAGACACGGGAAATTGTTGAGGAAAAAGATGAACTCGTTCATAAGATTCCTGAAGTATGTTTGAAACAAAAAATATTTTTTTGTTGATCCAACAATTGTAGTAACGTCTAACATATTTTTTATTTTTTACTTGTTTTCAAGGTACTAAAGAATACAAAACATTCCGTGAAAGTGAATGAGCAGATCTGGTCCGAGCGCCTCGACGAAACTAAGCGCTTACATATGGATCACGTTACTGGTAAGATTTAATTTTTAAAATACAATATAAACCAAACGTTTTCTACACAAAAAAGACAACTTTAGTCTTTTCATTGTTTAAAGTTAATCTGTTAAATGTTTTTCAAAAAATGTTAGGTATGAAAGAATCGCTGACGACACAGATGAATAACATGGAGAGTCAATATCAACAATTCTTAGTATCCAAAGACAACGATTGCCGGGAGTGGTTGAAGTGGTTTGAAAAGTATCGCTCTAAGAAAAAAGGGGACATTCTACAGTACCAAGTTGATCTTGTTAATGCTTACGAACTCTGCCAATCCCTCAGCCAAGTACTCATTTCCACATCAAAACCAATGCTTTTCATTGAAAACGTTCGCGAAAAAAATATTTGAAATTTTGTAATCAGGTGATTGAAGATATCGAACGAGGTAGGTACCCCTGCCAGTTCCAGTCTGGTATCCGTACCGTCCCTCTGCCTAAGGGGATCAAGCCGAAAGTTCCTCATAAGGAACATTTCACAAAGTACGTTTCAAAAATTCAAAACTTTTCAAATACAAAAAATGTTTGCCAACATTTTTGTATCGGTAAAAATGATTTATTTTGCGTAAATATAGGTTGGCGGAGGCGTTCCAAGCTACCAGGCGGTCGGCTAAAGACTGGCATGATTTGAAGAATTCTCGTGCCGACGTACGCAAACATTTTCTTACTAAACATTTTTCTTTCGAAGTTTTTTCTTGCATTTTCTTCGTAAAATATTTTGTTTTTTGTATACAGGTTGATGTGGCGGATAGCTTCGACCTCGATTCCTTCACTCAATCTTTCACTGAAGTCGCTCCTTCCGCGGGTAACAATTTTTTTCAAAAGAAAATCGACCAAACATTTTTTTGATGTGTTTTATAGTGTTTTTACTTTTTTGTATGTTTATATAGCGCAAAGTATGTTGGACCACCTGTCGATCGGCCAGCTTCAAAAAGTCGCACACAAGCTTAAAGAATTTCAATCTACTAGTACGTTTGACAAATTTTTTACAACAAAATTTTTGTAGACGACAAAAATTTAATTTTTTGTTGTTGAATAATGGTAGATTCTGTGGAGCATACGATCGATTCGCAGCATGATAAGGTGGAGATGATGCGAAACGCTGTTATGAACGAGATGGCGGGCCAACGCACCATCGAGTACATCCAGTATCTCGAATCCCAGTTGGAACACTACAAGAACATGTCCCAGGTCAACTCTGCGCGAGCGTACCTTTCAAATCTTTCAAAACGTTTCAACAAAATTTTCATTTTTACGAACGTTTTTTATGTTTTCATGTGTAGGGCAAGTTCGCAGGTGGCGTTGGAATCTGCGAGGAGGAGTTTGAGTCAGAAGTCGTCGCGCCCCACCTCCGCGGCTACGACCGGTCGCAAAGTCCGCCCCATCTAACTATTTTTTACCAGTTTTAACAAAACGTATAATTTACATTTTTTACCAATTTTACAGTCTACTTTTACAGTTTCCGATTACGTCCTTTTAAATTTCTAAAAGAATTTATTTTTATCAAATGAACTTTTACATTTCACAATTG
>JACLAD010010833.1_pt1 | contig 43413 bp, 49 predicted proteins | sample 8027901 | NCBI WGS metagenome assembly JACLAD01 (sample SAMN15725071, study PRJNA655200) | protist metagenome | isolation source: fluorescence activated cell sorting (FACS) single amplified genomes of... | place: Spain: Blaines Bay Microbial Observatory, Mediterranean Sea | collected 2016-07-05 | reverse complement strand
TGAATTTTTTTCAACTTCAAATGCTGAAAAAATATTACGTGTTGTTTTCGACGATGATAAACACCGTCGCATGCTCATCCAAAACAGTCACTGGATCGGACAAATGCCTTCATCACAAAACATTAAAATAAATTTTTGAATTGCATGAAAAAAAAGAATTTGCCACATAAATTTCTATTTTATGCATGTTTTTCTCATAAAATCAAACAAATACAAGTCCATAGCTTCAGGTGTGCCCATGCCGTCAGCGTCGGAAACCTTTTCTACCATGTGCATGCGTTGCACAGGGTAGGAATGATGCATGACCGGACACCCTCGCGAAAGCTCAACCTTGAACAAAATAAAAAAACGTCAAATTTTCAAAATTGAGATTTGAAAAACATGATTTGGAATACAAATGGGCCAAATTTCGACTTCCGTCCTTGGTTTTTCCAATTTTTTCGTCTTTTTAATTTTTTTTAATTTTTTTTGTTGAACCTTGTCGAGGAGGTCAAAAATGTGTTCATTACTTTGCATCTTGAATGTAAAGCTTGTCTCCACATTGCGAGGATCCTCGCGAAAAAGCTCATCGCCAACTTGAATGATCTTAACCTAAAAAAAGAAAAATAAAAATTGAAAAAATAAAATATAAAACATGTAAAACTAAAACGATTTGATGCAATATTTGCTCCACAATATGATAAAATCGTTCGCACAATCAATACTTTTGAAAAATCCTCTTTTAGACTTGCACGGTGCATGCGGGAGGGGCTTCGACGAAGACGGTATCACTTTTAGAGGGAAGAGGATATGGATTAAAATCGATCTGCCGTCCTGTTTTCAAGAAAATGCGTGAAAAAAAATCAAAATCGTGTGCATATCGATGCATTTTTTTCTTTTCTAAATTCTTTCCATACCTTTTTTCCATTCCATAACGAGGTTCATGGTTCCGCGGTAACAGCCAGCATATAATCCATTGAAGCGCTCTCGAAATTTTGGATTTCTAATACACGAGATAATAGGGTCATCGGGATCAAAGACATGTTGGAGTTCTACCATTATTTTTGGATGGTGAGTTTTTCTTGGATTATTGATTGGACTTGAAATATCAAAATGTGGCATGAACAATTTGCATTTTATTTTATCTTGGGACACATGAATACTTTGAAACACAAAATCATATTTTTATGGAATGTCTGTTGGCGAAATTGTGATTTAAATATCATCTTACTTTATGTCAAATCTGATTGAATCTCTCGTTTCAACACGGCAGAGGTCGCTTTTACCTTCTTTTAACACCATAGTGATGATGCTGTTGTTGCGGATGTTGTAGGAAATCAGGGGCATGCGATTTTTTAGGCGGGTGCCGTTGGCGTAGAGTGTTTGCTGGTGGATGGGAATGTTCTCTTGTTTGTACAGTGCGGTTTTGATATTGAATACGGTGTCGGTGGATTGAAATGGTACCGTGAAGTTTTGCCCTTGAAGAATTTGGATGTGGAGTTTACCGCTGCGCTCGCGGACGGCAAGAGGTAGGTATAAATGAATGTTCGATTCTTTTTTGATGTTGTAGGAGGCAAGCGTGCGGTCATCTTGTAACGTGTGATGCGGGAGCATAAAAAGCTTCATGACGGCAGCGCAAGATCCTGTTCTTTGCTGAAGTTTTGAAAAAAATGAAATTTTTGAAGATTTGATAACTCGTATCAAAATTTGATTTGAATTTTCGATTTTACCTGGATTTGGTGCTTAAGAATCGACACAGTTTGGTTGAGGTTTACATCAATGGTGAGGGTTTTGCTGTTCGCCTGGCGGATGAATATTTGCACGAATGGCTTCTCCGGGAGGATGATCTCATGGTGATTGGTGAACCATTGAGGATTGCAGGAATTTGCTGCCCCCATGGTGACACTTGAATAGAACGTGTTTGTTTCTGAATGGTTTTCACATGTAAATTTTGGCGCGCAACAACTACCAACAACTTGACAAGGCTTATGAAATGTGACAAAAAACACATTGAATATCAGTACTTATTCAGAATCAAGCTCGTCAGTGGCTTCGGGGCCAACGTCAAAATGAACAGAAGCTGTGCTGCTTGTATTGGATGCAAAATCGAATTCGCTGGCTTCGCTGGCAGTACGGCTGATGATTTCCAATCTCAATACAGTCTCATGCGCGATACTGGAATTGTACAAAAAGTTTGGTAATCCAAGACCCAAGTCAATAGTACGACCATCATCGTGTAAGAGACGCATGTCACTTGGCGCAATGTCCATTAAATACTGTTCTAAGAATCGTGCATGGATAAGATCTTGAAGATCTTCAATTGTAAGGTCGGTATCAATGAAAAACATAACAAAATAACCAGTTGGATGTGTGACCGTCAATGAAAACTGCCTGAGAGCGGTGGTCAACGTGGTACCGTCCTGCACATGAGGATGAATTTGAAAGAAAGGTACATCACAAGAGTTTCCAGAAGTGCACGTCGGACACTTACATTTCAATTCCGTGTGATCGAGCAGTAAGCGCAAATCATCTGGAAATGATGGTAATTGCTGCTGGATGTTTTCGTGCACCTCTGCGGTGGTATCGGTCGGTGAGAAAGGAATGGTCAATGTATCCCCTTGCAAATCCTCGACCAGGAGCTGCCAGCCGACAGTTGGCTTACATGCCTGCAAATCCAATGTTGTTTCCTTGACAATATCATAGGATTTTAGGTCGCGGAAATCCTCAAGGAAATGACATGGTTGCTTGAATAAGCGTTGGTACTGAATTGGGATCTTCAATTTCTCCTGGATCATACCTTTCAATTTTGCAACTGTCATATCGAGGTCTACATCAAACGGAAGAGTCCGACCAAAATTGCGGACGAAGATCTGAACAGTGCCACATGGCGACGAAGAGATGCTTTTGTGCGCTTTACTTGAGACCATGGTATACAGAGAAAGGATATATGAACTTGAACATTTGTTAGCTAGACGAAGTGATATTTCTGGGTCAATGAATATGCAAAGCAATAAATATATCTGACGTAATCAATTCGACATCGCAAAATACTATAGCAAATCACATGACCATGAAAATCATCAAACCAAAATTTGATCAACTCTCTCTTTCCCTAACGCCTCTTGCTGGCGACGATTTCCTACTCGGACGGCTCGACTGCGAAGAGACAGACCCGCGCGGTGTAGAACTCTTCTTTTTCTTGGGTGTAGACGGTTTCTTTCCGATGACAATTGACCTATAATATCGAAGAAATGACTAAATTTTGAAGATTATTTTCATTTTTTAAAAATAATTTTGATAAAAATTACCTGTGCGAAAAATCTGAGTCTTCATGATCGCCGTCGCTCGCCTGAGAATCTTTCGCAGGATGATGATACTTACCCGGAATACTCTCAACGCCACTATCCCAATGTAAATTCAAAACTCTTCTCGGACTTTTCGGTTTCACCTGTACATCATTACTCTTCCAGATGCCATACACAATCAATGTCAAACTCGCTAATCCGTACGCCACGCACTGCTGACCGCTCACTGGATCTCCAAACACGAGGTAACTAAAGACAAACATAACAATGCTGGTAGCTACAGCCATCAGCAGCACCTCCAGAATCATCACATTCTTCTGCACGTTGATACTACTATAAATCACCATCGGGGAAAAAATACCTTAGAATCGAAAAACATATGGACCGAGGAAGAAAACATTTGAAAAGTGTTGAAAAATGAACACAAATGAAGAAAAAACAAAAACATTTTTTGAAAATGCAATAATTTTTGTGTTATTCCTTTCTTGGACATGTGGCTAAAACCGTTCTCCAACTCCTCAATAGATCTGCTCCCGCAGCGCTATAATCACCAGCAATCACTATACATAATCCTAAAACAACTGTCGAACCCACAGCAATCAAGAGCAACAACGTCTTCGGATCCAGTGCGTACTTGCCTTTGAGCAACAATTCTAATGCAAGCAGCCTAACCCCGTATAAACTCTGATCAAAAAAGGATGACAGCGCCGCCATCCAATCCCAACTATCCTCCCCCTCCGCCGCAATCAAAGCAAATAAACAAACCTAAATGCAAAACAATAAAATGTGAAAAAATGAAAAAAAATTTCTTGTACACAAAATGAATACTTCTTACACAAAAACTAACAATTTACGAACATTTTACTATTGCCATTTGCAGAAATGTATTTAACATCCTCATTTCGGACTAGACACAAAACCCCGAATCCAGTATGTGTATACTGCTCCATCTTGGCGAAACAACTTATCAGAAAGATCATCGCCATGCTTATATAATCCACAATTGTTGCAAAAGCAACCGAGCCATGTAACAAACCTGAAAATCGAAAATCAAAATGAAAAAATAATATAAAGGAACTAAATTCAAGAGGAAATCAAAAATAAAAATCCATTCGTGAACTCACAACTGCCATGGTGCCTTCTAAACTGCTGGGTAAGCAAACCAAAAAGAATAAAATCATAAAATACCCCCTTGGTAATTCATACCGCACGACACTCCATTTGGTAAAGCTCTTCGGGCTCAAAATGAAATAGATCATCATCCCAATGCTTGTGGTGAACCGCTGGCAAAAAATCAATTCGATGGGATGCTGGAATATCCCTTTGATCATCGCATGGTTACTTACGATCTTCAAACTCCCACAACCTTAAGCAAAACAAAAATAATGTGAAAGAGATACCGCTCTGAATTTTTCATACAAAAATCAAGCCTTTCTCTAACTCCAAAAGTACAGACCCATAAAACATACAACCATTGCATACTTATTCCGATCAGCCCCTCTTCCAAACAAGTGATACACTGCCAAACACAACACCGTAACAAACATTGCTAGTAATAAGCACCAGCGTAGGACATGGTAGGTTGCTGCGATTTGCTTCAAGAATTTCTGCTCGCGCGCGGTGAAATTGAATTCTTTGGTTGGTGGATGGATCTCATCATCATGATACACAGGGATGGTGATGTTTTTTAGGTTGACGGCGCCGCCACCGCCTCGTGGTCTCGACCGTGCTTTGTGCAGTTTGAACGGAACGCTAGAATTTGTTGCATTTTGTTTGGATTTGACACTGGCGCTTACCTGAAGAAATTTGACGGAGAAAAACTTAAAAGAATCATGCAAACAAATCTCCAATATTTTCTTTCTTGGACATTCTGTCTTGCTTTGACGCTAGTGTTGATTTGTATCAGGAATAAATCTTCATCAACTGCTTTTGAGTGGTACACATCATCCGCGGCATAGGTCAGAAAACAGGAAACAAAAACAATCCACCTCATACTGTGATATCTTTTTCTGATGAATTCTGAAACCAACATAAAATTGATGCACTCAAACAACCACTAAGACCAAGTGAGTATCGTAACAAAAAGCAGGAAAACAAAATTCGATCCAACTGCAACAGAACTATGAATGATAAAAACTTTGTAAAATGCGTGGGTTTATTATTATTGAAGAGGGCATTAAACCCTCAAAAAATTGCCGCTCAAAAAAAGGCAGCAAAGAATCAGCCAGAAAGAAAAACACGAACCAAAAATACGGATAGCCACCAGAAATATTACTCCTTACTGTCATCCCGCACCACCAAAGCTTGACGGAGCCTCTCGTCTTGTTTATTCAAACCATTCTTCCAGATCCCGTAACACAAAAACGTATTCACCTGGTTTGTAAAAATGTTGTTTTGCTGAAATTTTTTGAATACTTGTTAAAAAATGATAAAAATACGAATATAATTGATAGATTTGATGCGATTTTGAATTTTCAAATCCTATATATTTTTACATCCCAAGCATTCACAGCAAGAGCATAGCAGCCGCCTTCATAATATGTCAGTTCATCACCAAACACAAAGTAGCTAAATGCAAACATCAGCACTGTATTCATGACTTGCAGCATCAGGAATTCAAAAATCATCACATTCTTCTGTATATTAATCGAGCTAAAAATAAGCAATGTGCTCACCAAACACCCAGCAAGCAGTACCTTCCAATTATCCAATAGTATCGGTATGATGAAGCTATAATCCACCATCAGCATTAACGGCATTAAAAAAACTGCTGACAGCACCACAACTAATAGCATCAGACTCCACACATCGATACTCGATTCACCCTTTAATAACGTTTCACAAGCAAATAACCGCACAGCGAAACTCAACTCATGTATGATCGCAGCAACCGCTCCAACCTTCGTCGCATGTACATCACTCCTCGCGGCTAGCAACGAAAACACACAAACCAGTAACAGCACGGCAAACTTCACGTGAGAATACTGTTCCAATTTCGCCGCCACGCTTACCAGATATACAAACGGCATACTTATATACCAAACCGCCGTACTAAAAGCAAGCGTAGCATATTGTAGCACTCGATTCGCCATGACCCCTTGAATGACAGAGGGTAATACGATCAAAAAAAGTAGGGATAAGGTATGTGTCGCTGGTAGAGTCTTGAGGCTATCCCATTTGGTGAAGAGATGTCGGTTGGTGAAGAATACAATTATCATTATTATGCTGGATACAAACCGCTGAAGAAAAATAAATTCGCTTGGGTATGGAAATGCGTCTGGATCCATTGAACTTTTTGTGGTCAGCTTCAAAACACCGTAACTCCAGAAGTATACCCCTGCCCAACATATCACCTTGAAATATTTATCTTTTGCTTCTCGATCTAGTGAGCACCCAAACATAACGTAAGCCAATACGCAGAAAATAGTCACAAACATTGCAAGAACTATACAGTACCCAAACATCCGGCGCACCTTGTGATTTTTGACCACCATTCGATCATATTCATTTATGGTACCATTATTAAGATTTACTCCATCTCGCTTATGCCCCTCTGTTCTGATGTGCAATAAAGATAACTCATCAGCTCGTGAGTGATCATATCCATTTGCACAAAAAAACAAACAGAAAAACAGGATAATCTTTTGAAACATTCTAAATTCAACAATTATCAAAAACTGTCTGCACAGAAAACATATATATCAAATCACATCAAATAACAACTACAAATCAATCATAATATGCGCCAATTAGAATTTTTCTGTTTTGTTGCTCACATAATCATCCCATGAAGGACGACCACGATCACTCCAAATCTATCAAATTACTTTCAATTACTTGAAAATAAATGGATTTACTTGGAGTCGGCCTCCTTGGCAGCCATCTTTTGACGCTTGGCAAGGGCCTTCGCCTTCTTGGCCTCGTGCTGCTCGGCAATGGCCTTGGCCTTGGTGGCCTCAGCCTTCTTGCGGTGAATGTGCTCGATCAAAACACGCTTGTTCTTGCACTGGTTACCCTTGCACGCGACGTAGAAAAAGTGGTAGATGTGCTTGTCGATCTTCTTCGCCTCACGGTACTTGCGGAGGAGACGACGGAGAACGCGTTGGCGGCGCATCCACAACAACTTGGTGGGCATACGGGCCTCACGGGTACCGCGTCTCTTACCGGTACCGGTGTGGCGACCTTGAAAAATAAAAAAATGAAAATAAAAAATAAAACACGATGAAAATGAGCAAAATTTGATGAAAATAATAGGTTTTGACGAGAAAAAAATACATTTTTTGAACGTTTTGATTTTTTCAGAAATTGTATTTTTTGGTTTTGATTTGAATTTACAAAAAATATAATTTTGAAAAAATTAAAAAACGTCAAATTTTTATTTTTTTTTCAAAAAAACATGAAATTTCATCACTTTTTCGTTATTTTCACAACTTTTTGAATTTTTTTCTCTTAAAAATATTTAGTACCCTTGCGCTTGGCGGCGTCGTTGCGGCGAGCGCGGGAGCGAGAGTGAATCGCAACCGGCTTGCGGATGATGAGACCATCCTACAAAATCAAAAAAATAACATATGAAATGAAAAAATGTTAAAACACATCAAAAATGTGAGAAAATCACTCGAAAATGCATCAAAAATTGTTCACTGTGGATGGACCAAAAAAAGAAAAAACATTTTTGGCGAAAAACAGAAATCGAATTTGGACCACTTGCAATCATTGCCTGACTGCAAGAAGATAGTTGTTGGAAAGGTCCAACTGCCAGCTTTCCAACGACCATCTTACTGCAGCAAGCAGACGATTACAACTGCTCCAAATTTTGGTTTTACAATCAACATTTTTTCGTGCGCGAAAAAAAATCATAATTTCTTCCGTTTTCCAAACAACTAAATTTTCGAAATTATTCTAAAAAGAATTTCATCGTTTTTTAATGAATTTGCTGATTTCTATACATATTTTGCATGTTTTTCTCTCAAAATTGAAGAAATTTTTTAATTTACCTTGATGAGCTTCTTCACCGCGAAACGGGAATTGGCCATGGAGATCTCATTGGTCTCATGGGGGTCACACCAGATGCGGTGCTTACCGCAGTTCTTGATGTCCGCCTACAAATTTAGACAAAAAAGTTACAATCAAAAGTTAAAAAGCATGAAAAGAGAGCAAAAAACACAGACTTTGCACTTGTCTGCGAAAATTTTTCATTTTGCTGTTTTCCAATTTTGGACAGCATCAAGAATGATGTTTTCAAAATTAGAAAAGTTCAAAATCTAAATTCAAAAACCATGAAAACACAGCAAAAAAGCCAAAAATCACTAGCTCGTCCTCAAATTTTCTTCATTTTCTTTCTTTTTCAATTTTTGAAAAAATTACCGCGAGGCGCTTTTGGAGCTTAAGGCTCGGCATTTTTATATGAGTTCAGAAAAATTCTATTGACGCCTATAAAATCGAATTTTAAATTGAAAAGAAAGTTATAATAATGTACAAAAAAGTGCAGAAATCAAGTGAGAATTATAATATATGGTACAAAGAGGCCACCAGAATTAAAATATTGAAATTGAAAAGGGGACGAAAAATGGAACGTAAAATTCGGCACATACATTGAACAAAAATGAAAGGGTGTGGCTGTGTGTTATAATTTTGGGTTTCTTATTTAATGCTATTATCTAGTTAAATTCTTAATCAAAACGTCATCCTCTCACCATAATTAGATTATAATTAATGTTAAAACCCAAAATTTGTATTTCGTTGGCAAAGCAAAATAAAGCAACTAAGATTTACGTACAGACATGACCTACTTATCTACCTCTCTCTAAGTGCTAACTACCTCTTCTCTGCACTAATATAATTGATTTTGATTGAAAAATTATAATTGCGATAGCGAGACCGCACTACAAACCCAAACAAAATTGCTGGATCTGCATTTGACTACAATATACTCTCTAATATCTCTAATATCTATTCAAACATCTAAATATTGATTTCTATTATAATGCACTCTCTGATATTTATTCAAGCATCTGAGTACCATCCTATGATTACAACTATTATAATACATCGCTTATATACTCTCTACACTATTAATCGCTTGTTAAACAATTACTAAACCGTTTGCAACCTACAACCACAATCAAACGCAATCTAAAATTAAAACTAGCATCATCAATTGTCTACCGCCTTCGAGATGGCTGGGATCTGAGGGAGGACTAGGCTAGCTGCTTTGAGGGTGTCGATGGCGTGGTTGGTCTGCTGTTGCTGCCAGAGGGAGACCTCCTTGCAGTACTGCTGCAGCTTCTTGGTTGTGAGGGTGTTGGCGTTGATTTCATCAGCTGAGAGGGTGGTCTTGGTGGTGGAGACCTGGATGAAGGATTTCTCGGACATAATTGTTTTGAGGTGCTGCTGCTCCTGTGTCAGAAGATCTTGATAACCTAAAATTTTGAAATATGAAAGTGATCTGTTATGTATGACCAAAAATTATACTTTTCATATTGTGAAGTACGGTCAAGGGCGGAGAAGACCATTGTTCTAGCATCGGTCTGCTTGATGGTGTGGGTGTCGAGCTTCTTCGAAGAATCGCGCACGCTGTCGAGCAACTGTAAGAGAAGCGTCTTGACTGGATCGTTATTTGTCATGAACACTGCTGCGCGGGATACGGCTTGGTCGATCGTTTTAAATGCCTTGCTCATTTCCGCCTGCTGCTTTCCTTGATCTTCTTGCTGTAACGTACTCTTCAAGCTGGATACCAATTCCTTGGCAGACGCTTGCGCCGCGGACACCGTTCCTGCCTGCTTCACAACCTACACAAAATTCATCGCAATCTGACGAAATCAATAATCAAAATAATGTTTGATAATATTTTTCGAAATCCCTCTCATACCAGCATGGAGAGAACATCAGGTTTGGATGAGCCGATGCGCTGGGAGGTGGGTGGGAGGGTGAGGGAGTTGCACCAGGATTCGAATTCTGTTTGTGTGTTGGTGGATGTAGCGAGGAGGGATAGTTTGTGGTTAGAGATTATGCCTTGTAATTGTTTTGTTGGGATCTCATCATGATTCTCCTTCTCATCCAGTTTATTGAGTGCAGCGACAATATCACCTAGACTCTGCCCGCTGTGAATGATGTCCAATTGATTTTCTTCTTTTGATTTGGTTTTACTTGCGGTTTGTAGGAAACTCAGTGGCTGATCAGCACTGGTGAGTACTTCTAGTGATTGGCTTATGAGGTTCCGCTGCTGCTCACGTAATGAGGTCATAGTACTGTGGGACTGACGAGTGACATTTTCCAGGTGAGTTACATGCTGTTGCACGTGTTTTGCAGATGCTTGACGTTTTGTTTGAAACTGCTGCAAAAATCTATACTCATCCCTATCCTCAGCACTCAATCCATTCAAACTAACCACGCTTTCCTCTTGTAATAACCCTAAGCGAAGCGGCCCGGTCAACTTACTGGAAGACTGCAATAATGAAATCTGCACAGTTGCAATCTTGCTGCTATCATCATTGTTCTTTACAAGCCACTGGTCCACATCCTGTAAAAGGTGAATCACCTTTGGCACGTTCCCTTCGCCACTTACCCCATAAATCGTGTTTAAATATAATACTTTAGCTAAATTCATCATGACATACTGAAAAAAGAAAGGGGGGAAAGGAATGTGGCTAGGTCGGGTTAGACCTGCGCAATTCCTCAGAAGCTGTATTACACACCAACATTACAATCGACATTATGAATTCATCAAAATCATTAGATATGAAATGTACAAAACCTAAACAAAAAGTGTATCAGCAAACTCCAGGAAGCTTCAGGCAGCAAGAAATAGAAAATGGACGACGAGCACCACCAGAATTGTAGTTGAATCACAGATGCAAGCAGGGGTATCGATGGTCTAGTTCATCCAAACTTAAGGCACTGACCCCCTCTCTATCTCGTAAGCAACCATCTGCCCCACCCTCATGAACCAATATCTCCACAATCCCGCGTTCTATCCCCGAGTCCACAGAATCAACCTAAAAAAATCAAAAAAGAAAAAAAGTGAAGAAAGATGAAAAAACACCAAAAATATCAAAATATAAGCAAATTTTGAACCAAAAATAAATCCAAAAATTCAAAAAAATGTTTTTTCTAAAATTCTTCTGTTTGACCAACACCAAATGTCCGCCTTGGTCCATCATATTACTGTCCACGCCCGCCGCAATGTAGAACCGTAGCAAATGCATGAATAGCTTATCGCTGCAATTACTGTAACACTGCTCAAAGAGGTAGTGTAGTACCGTCGTACTCCACCGATCAAATGAATAAACCGGCTCCGCAAGTTCACACCCGCCTTTGATTAATACTTCGATGCAATTCATTGTATTGCTCACGCAACTGTTATGGTCTATCCAGTACCGCATCAATAGTATAATCGCACTCGGACACTCTCCAATGTTTGGTCTTACTCCCGCAGCTAGTAGCACTTGTAACAATGGAACGCGATTACAAACCGGCACCTCCTCGAAATTTTCAAAGGTGGTGGCGCGGTAGCTCATCTCGCCGATTGCGCAGTCCCATATGGAAAGGCATGAATCCCAATCGTACCCGTAATTTATGGAGAGGTTGAGGTTACTTCTATATTGTTTGATGGTTAACAACTGTTGTATGCGCGATAGCCCATCAATCTCTCTTGACAACATACCAACAATCTTAAATATGATCGGCACATGGTACTCGTGTCCGAACCCCCATAACACATCCGACGTCAGCATAAACCCACATGTATCATGTAATTCCTTCCAGCAAAATAAAATCGAAAATAATAAATATGTTGACAAACGAAAAAAGTGTAAAAATGATGTAAATTTGATCATTGCTGATTGGAAAAATCAAAAGTTTGACCTTGGCGAAATTTGTATTAATTGATGATTGTTCGAATTCTTGTAAATTCATGAAATCAAAACAATACAAATCGTAAAAATTGAAAAAACATTTTTTCGTTATCAAAAAACATAAAATTTGATGAGATTTTGCTCTTTTTTTATTTGTTTGTTATTTTTTGAAAAAGAATGTACCTTGCATGTTGCGCGAAGAGCAGTATTATCAGTGAATGGTACAATCAAATTCTTCAAAATTCCTTGCCAGTCGCAGATGTCGAAATGTATCATACGGGTGTATGTTAGTGTACGATGTGTTCTAGTAGTATACACGTTAATTCAAAAAATAGACACCATTATAAACTCAAAATAAACTCGTATATGCATAACTTGTGAACCGCGTGAAAGACAATAAATAGATAAATGCGCTGTGGTTGAGCATAAAAAAAAGAACGATCGTTGAATTGTCGAATCAATGAACGCCTGTTATTTTACTCTCTCATTTTTGAAAGGTAATGTTTACCCCCATCACAAAAAAATCACTCAAAAATAAAAAAAGAATTTAGCGAACCTACCGCTCGATGATTGCCATACACCGGGGTTGTTCGACTGGAATTTCGAATACAAGAATTCAATACTATCAAATTGCGATGAGCATCAATATGTAATTACAAACTAAACAACAAAACATCATCAAACCTCTGTACATGTAAATTATCTTACGTATGATTCAGTCTATTTCTATGGCATGTAAACACTGATATTTTCGTTCAATATCCATATCCCTGGCGCAGTGTCCACTACGTGATCTTAAGGTAGGATCCGCGCCTTTTGATACTAGTAGCTCAACACATTTATTTGGTATCTGGTAATAGACAGCCATGTTTAAAACGGGATTACCAGAAATGTCGCTTGCATTAGGATCTGCGTTGAAAATTAAAAACACTTTCAATAAATTATATACATCACGGCCCGGAAGACATTCGACTACAAACGGGAGAATCGACTCTGTATGACCATAGCGGTCAAACATCTTCTTGGACAAATCTAAACCACCCCGCAACAAAACCTTACATAACCTATTAATTTCCGATGCGCCACGCCAACTCAACCTCGCATCTAAAATTGCAAATAAAGCATGTCGTGCACCACCAACAGCTACTGGTAATCCTGCATCAATCAATATTTCGACTACACGTAGGCAATCCGGATAAGACCAGTCTTTTCTGATTGCATAATCCCAAATTGAATCAGTAACGCCACGCTCCTCGTTACTGACCACCATTGAAAGCTTGGCATGATATGATGAAATCTTCAGCAGCTCCTGAATTCTGTTGATACCGTGTTCACATCTGGACAAATGTTTGACAATAACGAATAAAACCGGGATAATTACAACGGGGTTGAGATTATTTTTTTCCTCAATCATCATGCTCCCACACACATCGTGCAAATCTTTGCTCGTACACCGTAAGTGCACATTATCAATGTACCCCACTACCAGATTTTTGAGAATTCCCTGCCAGTTTGAAAGATCGAATTGACCACCCATGTTGAACCAAAATTTTCTGTTAAATGTATAGATGATTCTATCAGTTAGAAAACAAGAATACATTTCGTATTTCAAACTCAACAACACCGCACAACGATAGATAAATTTCAATCAGATTATAAAAATGGTCACTCGTGCAAGCAGGGGTATCTTTGCCAAGGATCAATGTTCCTGATGGACGCGTAATGCAACGCGGTACGGCGAAATGTACAGGGCCGCCTGGGATCTGCTCCTCGCGAAACTAAAAATTCAATCAACTGATTTGCACGCCGCCATGAAACGGACGTCTCAAGAGCAGCGTGTACATTGGCCCCTCTGTCAAGGATTGTTTTCGTCAAATCAAGCTCTGTCAAACCAGGATGGTCGTTGGTCATTGTCTTAGGTGTTATTGGCGGTTGAAATACCTCCGAGATTGTCTCGTCATCGGACAAATCCAAACCACGGCTTTCCAAAAAATCCAGCACATTCTTGAACAGAACCAAATCTCTTTCTCTGTTTTCGGTTGAAGATTTTCTTATCAATTCTCCTATAATGCGCATGATCAAACGCATGAGGGGCACGCCGACATGAAGCAAGATGTTCACCAACCGGATTGGATCGCCCTGCAAACCTTCGTAATTGAGAGCATACACCGGAATGAACCATTCTTTTTCAAACGATCTCATGTCATTGAAAGCCTCCCGATATGAGGGAATCATGGATAACTTTTCAACTCTGTCGAAATCATGTGTGACCTCCGCCGAATGGCGAATAAGGTAAACCAATATCGGCAACAAATAACCTGCATCATTTCTCGATATCGGCAAGTTGAAATTACCGCATACATCATGCAATCCCTTGCTGACGGCTCGCAAGCTTAAATCCTTTGAGTAATCCCATGGGCTTGAACTCTTCCGAAACGAAACGAATGGAATCACCAAGTTTTTGATCACACCTTCCCAATCTTGAATGTCCATTGTTGAATAATATTATGAAAAACTAAAAATTGAAACGAATCAAATCCACACGTGAAATGCATTTTTTGGATCGTGTACTACTACTATTATTACAAAAAACATAAAACAACCCAACAAAAGATGGAAAATCATTCACACAATCAATCGCTTATATTGCGCCGAAATTGGCACCAACCTCAACTTTCACAGGATGCGGCGTCTTTCCCCATGCACTACTCAAACTTGGGCACACATCAATATCCTTATTGGACAGCTGCAGAATTGCACTTCCACCCAGCGCAAAAGATCCGATGTACTGCCCCTTCGTAATCTTTTTCCCAACCTTGATCTCCCCGTCAATTCTTATCGAATCAACCAGAAAACCACCAATAATCACCAGCGCCAGCTTAAACTCACCTTTCCTCAACACAATCACAAACCTCCGATTATGCGTCAAAATACCTTCAAAAAAAATGAAGAAATGGATTTTTGGAGTAAAAAAATGTTACAAAATCATGTAAAAAAAGCAAAATTCACAAAAAAAGAAAACGTAAACGAAATTTGCATTTTTTGAAAATACTCGGGCTCGCCGTCAGCAAATCAAACTTCACACTTCCCGAGTACGGCCGATCTGGAAAAGAAAAAATGAAAAATTCCGACGATTTTGGAATAAAACACGAGAAAATCTGTACAAATCGAGTAAAATTCAACCAATGAAAGAAAAAACTAAAAATTGCATTTTTGAAAATGTAATTTTTCCATTCTTTCGGCTACTCAAAAGTATCGTTGAATTTTCACGTTTTTGCGCATCTGTACAATACAAATAATCTACCAAAATGACGGCAATATCCCTTTCTTGGACCCGTCTCTTGAGTGTGGTCAACAATTTGATCAATGGTGCCATCCATCGGTGAGTGAAAACAATGGTAATCGGCAGGGGACAAGTAAAAATAGTAACATGCTTGGTTCTCATAATCTCTACTGTTTGGTATACCACACTTTTCGAGAGTGTAATGGGCACCTTTCACTAAACAGTCCATCTGCGAAATTGTTGGGTACTTTTTCACCACACTCGTTGCAGGGCAGAGCAGATCCATATCGCCAAAACTATAGGCTTTATAACGACGCATGAAAAATTCATTAATACTCGCATACTCACTAGGCAACTTACTCCACAACCACTTCTCTTCATCAACCTAAACAATAAAAAACAATAAAACAAATGCAAAAAGAAGTGGAAATATTACGAAAAAACGCAAAATTTGTTTGAAAAAGTTCGAAATGAAAAAACATTTTAGTATCCCTGGCTTGAACCTCACCAGTTTTTTCATTGATCGCGCTGACATCAATTCCATGTAATTTCGCGAACTTTACAATTTCACATGTTGGATCCTCCCCCACATTCTTGAATAGAATGTTAGCTTTGTTGAAATCATCCGTCAGCTGCTGTGCTACCTTTTGAAATAATTTTCCGTCTAGCTCAAATACAAACGGTAGCAACTTCTGTATGCAGATAATAATTGCATTTGACCTTAAATATGAAAATGAGATAGTGTGAAAAAAATATAAAAAATATAAAAAATGAATTTGTTGCAAATTTGACCGAATTACCTTTTTTTCTCCATTTGGGTTACATCCCTGTGTTTGACCAACTTCGATGTTCAATTTGAATCTCATCATTTTCAGCGTCATAGTACATCGGTCGTTTGGTATCTAATACCACACGCATTGCTTTGAATGGGTAACGTATGCACACCACGCCGAAAACTAGCCAGAAGGAATATGCAAAGAGGCTCCTCCAATGCCATTTCATTAGCCCAACAGGACCGATTGAATACATAATCATAACTCAGATAGGCAAAATTCAGAATGTTGAAAAAATCTTTTTTGCTGAATCTTGATGAAAATCAACAAAACTGATCAAAATTTTGAATGTTTTGTCATACTTTTCATAAACACCTAAAAAAATTACAATTTCCAAATTTAAGAATACCTGAGATGGCAGTTACCAGCCCAGCAAATATTGTTGCCTGCATTTCCATGATTGGCTTATTATGCAAGAATGCTAAAAGTAAATGAAAATTGAGTCTGAACCAATATTTTATGTATACAAGCGGTAAAATGAACTGTCACAACATACAACATTCACAAGACCAAATTAGAATTGATTATAATTACAAAAATTAAATCGATATCGCACTATTATTCATATTCAATGCTCGGTGATTGCCATGCAGCGGGACTGGCCAACCGCGAGCTCGATGATTCGCCCGTTTCCGAAGGTTTCCGGCGGGACGATTTGCGGTGTAAGGATGTTTTCTTTGGTTGCAATACCCAATGTCTTGTTCTTTCCCTGTCCCCAGACCCACATCTCACCAGTTTCGGTAACTAAAAAGCTGCACATATTCCCGGCTGCAACGCTCTTAATCTTACCAGGGCCATCTCTTTCGTCCAGGCTGTTAACAACCTTCCGAGGGTCCAACCTACAAACCGAAAAAACAGAATGGAATTTGGAAAAAAAACTGTAAAATATGCAAAAAAATCCCTTTCTTTGACCATGTACGCGCGCCCCAGATGTAAACTGCATTTGACTCGGTGAGCGCGACAACGTGGGATGTGCCGACAGCGAAATCTACGATTTTTTCAGGGAGGTCCACGGCGAGAGGTACGCGTTCTACACTGTAAATGTCAGACCTGGAAAATAATGAATGAAAATCCCGTTGCCGCATTGCGACTCTTTCATTTCCTACCACTTGAGAACGCAAAAGAAAAAAACAAAAACCCTGGAAAAAACGCTCCAGGAAACGAGCGGCAAGGGGGTAGGGCAGAGCAGGTAGAAAGTCTTGCGCCTCGCCGCTGCTTGGCCGATGTAGAGATACAAGCCATCGGGGGCGCCTTGAGGCCGCTTGATTGATCAAAATTAATTGAAATGACTTCAGAACCATTCTCAGTTGTGGACTGGCCTGATGTTCAAATACCTTTTAGCGCCAAAATTCGCAAAATTTGTCACTATTGCTGCGCGACTCCTTTTTGGGGCGCATTCGGAACCGCTGCAACGCGCGCACAGCATGCGGAAGGCAGACTGCCTCCACCCGCGAAAAGGCAAAACAAAATGACAACCCTTCTCAAGCATTGATTCCTCCCCGAGGCCCATCTGGCCTTGGTCGTTCCTACCCCACAAAAACAGAATACCATTCGTCGATAACGCACCACTAAAACTTGATGCGCACTGCACTTTGCTAATCTCCAATTTATTATCCTGCTTGTCAATAAACTCAACTGGAGCAAATGTAGGCTCATCCGCAGTGTCGCCCAATCCCAACTTCCCGTATTCACCACTGCCGGTAGCGTACACTTGATTATCCTGTCCGAGCGCAAGCATATGTGATTGCCCACTAGTCATCTTGCGGACCTTCACCTCCATCTCTTCAAGCGAATCGACTAATGTAGGGCTGTTAACAGTTTGCGAGACCTTTCCCAGACCAAGCGCACCACATCCACCGAAGAAGCTACCGCCCCAGCCCCAGTTGTACAGCTGCCCTTTGTCATTTAGGATGGAGGAATGGTATGTACCGAGACTGACTGCTACCGGGACTCCATCAAATTCAACCTACAATAATGACACAGAAATGGAAGAAAAACAGCGGTTTCATTTCCTTCAGTTTGCCGAACAAAAATAATTTCAAAAAAAAGCTCGGATTTATCGCGCGAGCAGGCGATCGGAAACTGCGACGTGCGAGGCGATGGGCGCTGGCAGCTGGGAAAACCCTCGAAAGAGGTCCTGATGGTACGGACTGAGATCTGGAACCTCGCAGGGCCAGCGGCGATCAATTGCTGTGCATTAAACTAACTTCAAAATCGACGGAAAAAACTCGCACGCGGCTGCATCATTTCCTTTCTTCTCTAACCAAAATTGAAAAAAATATTGGAAAAGCTCGAATGCATCACGCGAGCACGCGATTGGAAACTGCAAGCCCTCCACGCCGGAGTACAGTCGGTGATGATTTTACTGAAGGCAGTGAGCCTCGCGCCTCCCGAATTCCAACGCTTGATCCCGAAGTTTCTTGGTCGCCGTCACACAGGAATACGGATATGCGTCCGATCCGCTCATTCTGTCGAGAGATCTGCTGTGGCAAACTCTCCTTGGATATTCTTCTCGGGGGCCTGTGTAACAGCTTCTTGGCGCGCGCGACCATTTCCTTTCGCTCCATTCTCTTAGCAAAGGCAATGACCGAAAAAGCCCGAACGCATCGCGCGAGCACGCGATTGGAAGGTGCACCCTTAAACTCTTGATTTTGGTAATGAAAATGATGGCCAAAGGTTTGACCTTTTTTGCAGGAATGTATCCGCAGATGGAATGCAAGGCTAGGATGGATTTCGATGAATTCAAAACAATCGCTAAATGACATCGGGACAGAGTAACCCCCGCTTCTTCTTTGAAGGAGGAGCGGCGATGGTCATTTTGCTTTAAGGCCCACGGCTTCGTGGCCATATCGCGCGATGATACAAAAAGAAATAAAAAAGCAATGAAAAACATAAATTGTACACCAACCTTGGCAGGCGAGTTATTATCGCTTGCATTCTGCCCTAAAACATCATACTCTTTACCACCATAGGAATACGCATTATCACCACATATAAACGCCGAATGATTCAACCCCACCGACACATTTTTAAACCTGCATCCAAAAAAGTTATTAAAATACAGAAAAGAAAAAATTAGGAATATATTTTGCAAAAACACACTGCAACAGAAAAATTAAAGAAACTCATTATTACCACCACATAAATTTCAAAAAATTGCTCCTTTCTGGAACTCTCCTCCATTTGGATTAGTAATCTCCTGCGGGGTTTCGCTCAACTCCGGACACTTACTTCCCATCGGTCCTCCTGCCGTGTTGCCCCATCGCCAGGCCTTTGTCTTCTTACTCGCAAAACATCGACTCTGCTGGAAGCTATACAAATTACGCCTCAAAACTCCTCTACTCGCCATGTTTTCAATTCAATCTTTAAAGTAAAAATAAAACTTGAAATAATACAATTGCAATGTGAACCAAAATTACAATAGCGAGGTACGTACAATAACGATACGAACAAACAAAAATCTAATGTTATTTCTTTCTTTAGGGTACGAATGGTAATATTATCTAAATACAAATTACATTTCATGATTTGCTCCAAATCTTGATCCGTTCTTAAACATGTCGATGCAATTTGTATTGTTTATTCATATTTTCTACTGACTATTCGTAGCTGTACAATAATAATTTTATATATTCAAAAATAATGTTTGTTTCCCAGATATATTCAAACTTAGACTTTATTTGATTACTTGTTTTGACTCGTTAAAACTTTTTGTAAATAATATATTTAATATGTTAAAATCAAAGTGTGCGCTCAAATGAAATGAAAATCGTTTCAAAAGCACAAAATACATCAAACCTCCTCTTCGTTATTGTTGATTGCGCGCACGTCATCTTTTTCTTTGTATTGGGCCTCCATACTCTTCAAATACCTGATAACAAAAAAAGTAAAAACGTCAAAAATTGTGAAACACGAATTTCAAAACTCACAAAATACGTCAAAATCATATGATTTCTGCACTTCATTTGTATTTTTCTCATTTTGGAAACTTTTATTTCTTGGACCGGCGTAAGAAAAAGAAGAGGATGAATCGACCGCCCACAACCCAACAAAGCAAGATGATGAGCTCCGTTGTGATGGTCACCTGATGACGAAAAAAAAGTAAAAATTGAGAAAATATCGCAAAATTTTGTTGTTTCACGTCAAAAAAAATGTTTTTTTTCAATCCTGATTTTTGCATCGCCTAGCTCAGAGTCCATGACTCCCATGTCACGGCGACGCATGTTTTCGAACGTGGTAGTCATCTCTGCTGGCAGCCTAAAAAAGCAATAAAATAATTGAAAACAACAAAAACGAGTACCAACAAAAGAAAACATTTAAAAACATTTCAAAATCCATTTCGTAAACCATGTGGTTGGGTAACCACGATAGGCTGCGCCTTTTGTGGGTCCTGTGCTAAATGATTCTTTATAACTATATTCTAATTTGAGTAGTGCAGTGAATGTGTAACGTGGAATCGAAATAACCCTCGCAAGGATGGTCATGGCTTCCGGCAATACCGTATAGAACCCATTTGTACAAAGCATAAACTGCGCAAAAATATTCGCAACGACCACGGTGATCAATGGGTTACCAATGACCACACCAATGGTAAGAGCAAAACTTTGCATGGCGAGAACGTGCACCATTAGAATGACCAGCATCAATACAAAGTGAACTGGCGTTGAACCGATCGCCGCAAATGTATAGGCAACACACATCCAAATAGCAGGCCAAATCGCAAAGAAAAGGAAATCACCAATTGTTCGAGCAATGACCAACGCAGATAAATCGTACAACGCCCTACCTGTTTCGACCTTCACTCGTAACATCAAACTTGGCACCGTAGTCAACGTCGCAAAGACAGGCGGGATACTCCAGCATGCGGTCGTAAAAAAGAAAAGACCTGGAACGTAAAAAAATCGAAAGTTGCATATTTGGCTCAAAAAGATGCATTCTCATCGGCCACATCGCATCTTTTTCAAGAAAAATTACAAAAAAATGTTTTTTACATCCCAAAAAAAGACCGACTGTTTCACCCAAACTCACGACATCATCCATGCTACCTCGCTGAAACCAAACGATACCAGCGACCAAAGCTAAACCGAACACTTCGACGAATTTGAAAACGTTAATAACAGTTTCTAGACCGCCCTTGAGTTCGGTAATTGTGAGCAGGTACACCTGATACCTGAGAAAAAAAGATGAGAAATACAAAAAAATAATACAAAAACATGATGAAATCAAAAAAAATCTTTAAAAAACAAACATCAAATCAAACGAAAAAATGTTTTTTTGAAATTTTTGCTTGTACCAGAAGGGTCTGCGATTCATCGCAAATTGGATGACACCGATTGTACTCTGCTTCTTCTTTTTCTTCCTTCGTTTTTTCTTCTTGGCTGGTGTGGCTGCGGGGCTGTCGCCTCCATTTGCGAATGCCTCTAAGCTCATCAGCGGGTCATCCTCTTCTGCACTGTTTTCCTTGCGCACCTGAAGTTTACACAAAATAATTTATGTTTTTGCAATTTGCGTCATGTTTCGAAAAACATTTTTGTAAATTCAAAAAATGTACCATGCGCTCGGAAACGTCCAGCTTCTCTTTCACCTTGATTTCTTTGCTTTTGCCGCCAAGGGAGATCGCGACGCTCTTCTCAGTTCGTATACTTCTAGCCGAACCAACCGATCGCATACTGCTCATCGATTTCACACTGCCAGCACTTTGCTTTCTCTGGATGCTACCGAATACCTTCTCACGGATTGACTTTTGACTTTTCATAGACACAGCGCTTACAATACTCGAGACGGATGACTTTCGCAAACTTGCTATAGATGACCTGATAACAAAAATGTGCATGAATCCTACTGTGCGAAACTCCAATTTCAAAAAATGTTTGTGCGGTAGCCAAAAAACATTTTTCAGACGCACAAAAATGCATTGTTTTTATGGAAAACATTTTTTGTATGCCACAAACATTTTTTGGTCAGTTGATGGATCAAAAAATGTTTGTGGCATACAAAAAATGTTTTCCATAAAAACAATGCATTTTTCTGTGTCTAGAAATGTTTTTTGGGTCGAATTGCATAAAAATCTGCTGAAAAAAATGCATTTGAAAAAAATATTGTACTTTCGTTCGCCAAGAGACTGGCGTGGCGATAACTTGGGCGACATGGATGGGGACATTTTGGGTGATGTTTGGGTTCTAGGTGATATCTTGCCTGATTTCCTGCTAACGTTTGATATATTCGACTCGCGGCGCGACCAATTCGTGTTCTCTTTCTCTGGAGAATCTGCCACGGTGGTTGGAGAATTTTCGTCTTTCTTGCTGCCGCTGGACTTGTCACTTGATGGCTTTTCGGATGAGTCGTCATCGTCGTCGCTCATTGATCGATCCGGCGACGGAGAATCCATATCGCTGTCGTCAGAACTGGTCTGAGACATGTCTTCAATATCAATCCATTGATGGCATCGTGCCATCTCTCTTCCGTCTAACTGTCCCCAATGGATCTTCGGCCCGCAAATAATCTTTCCAAGCTCTAGACAATCTAAATACCAGTCAGTTGGTGACCACTGGTCAGGGATCTTACAACCTTGACTAGCAAAGAAATCTTCCGCTCGGTTTGTCGGACCTAAACAAATCATTAAAAAACATAAACCAATACAAAAAACATCTGAATTATTCCTTTTTGATAACCGAAATATGCGCAGCTGCCACCTTTTTCCATGATTGCCATCTTGTCAAATTTTGGTAACAACCTTGTTGGCGGGTTCGCAACGGTCATGATCAAAATTGAGCCGGTCTCTTGCAATACTTCTTTCATCCATAAAATCATGGTGAACATACTATTAGTATCCATCCCCGCAAGCGGTTCATCCAGTAGAATCACCGGTCTTGGAAAGAGCAACTCAGAGCATAGAGCAACACGCCGCTTCTCCGCGGTAGTCAGATCACCTTGGAAAGACAATAATTAGATTTGATGCTAGAATTCATTATTTTCTTGCATTGTTCATAATATTTAATGAAAACTTATCGTATTCTGATTGTTTTTTGAAAACGAAAAAATGTTTTTCAACTCACCTATCTGTCTGTTGCCCATCTTTGCTAGACCAACTTGCTTCAGTGCGACTTGGATATAATCATCTATAATTTGGTCCGGCACGCCGTCAGGTTTCTGCAACACCGCATACAACTTCAACACTTCCACTACAGTCAGACCGGTTGGGAGAAGGACGTCGCTGGTCAATAAGGCGGTCAACGCGCGGATGGATACTGATGTGTATGATTCTAATGGTTCGCCACCGAACAGTACAGTGCCATCGGTAACTTCTGCGTTTTTTTAACCTGCGCCCGGACAATACATTCAACAAGAGTGTCTTTCCTGAGAGAGGCGGCCCAATTACTGCTAACATTTCCCCTGGTTTCATGACACCACCGACCTCGTTCAAAGTTGGCTCCATAAACTCCTGCTCTTTGCTGAAGTCCAGCATTCGCTTCTTTTTGAATGGTTTGACAACCAGATTCGCCCAGACCAGGTTCATATCGTTCTTCCAGTCGCAGATCAGCGTACGGTGCATCGCCATCTGTTCCGCGCGAGCGGACATCGACTTTCGTTTAGCACCATAACTTCCACGCCGTGCTCGGAATTTATCCAGACTGGTCATGGCTAATCCCATGTCTGCAGCTCCTGACAGTTGATTCCAGAGAGAACCAGCTACAGAAGCGCGACCCATACCTGCGGGTTTGGCCGTCGGCACAACAGACAAACCTCGATTCAAACAAAATGCGCACTATATCATTGAGAAAAAAGCAACAAAACATGCATTTTTTAGATAAATAGTAAATTCAAAAAATTGAGATTAAATATTGTACCTACACCGGGGACGCCGGGGTGTAACTCTAATATTTGATTGGCTTGACGTTTCTTTCGCCAAGCGCGGAAAGCGTACAGACTAATAAAAAGCAACAATCCAGATATAGCAAATGCTAATCGCCAGGCAATACCTGCCTCACGCTGGCGCCTGCCTCTGACATACCCTTCCACGCCAGGCGGATCGAGGGTTTGTGGTGTGTGGAGGCAGAGATAATCGTGGGAGCATTTATAAGATGACTTGGGGGTGGTGTGAAAAATGGTAGTCGGGTCGTAGAAACAATTACAAGCTACCTCCTTTTTACCGCTATATCCGCCTAATTGCTTCTTGTTAAATGAGTTGATCTCACTTCTACACATCCAATCCTCGGGGAACTCATCCAATCTAATATGCGGGTCCGGCCGGCCAAGCTCTTCTAGATGCAAGGCCATCCCGTCGTCGAGATGGTAGAGCATATGACAGTGAAAGAGCCACATACCAGGGTTATCTGTACGGTATCGAATTACAACCCAACCGCCTGCAGGGATCATCACAGTGTCCTTCAGCGGAGCGGTGGATAAATCGGTCAGTGATTCTTCACCAGCATGGATGCCGTACCACGGCCGCACACAGCGTAAAATATTGCAGTCCTTATACCGGTCGGGGTAACCGACGCCCATCACGTAGAATTTGTGACCGTGCATATGCCAAGGATGTTGCGTTCTATCGAATTGATTGAGGACGATTTCTACCCAACCGTTGTAATCTAATTTGATGGAGACAGTATGCGGGTGCTTTCCGTCATCAGCGAACAGCGATACTGGTAGATGCGGATGATGATGCTGCACCCACGGACCTTCCCACTGCTCTTGTCCGAAGGTATTACCACTGCCGTTTTTCAGATCTGTAACCCTAACAAAATGCGCGGGGTACCCACCACTAGTCGCCCGCCCACTCACCTCATACCGCTGGTTCACATCCTTCTCCATCGGCGGTTGAGGGAAGTGGTGCGCGAAGTGGGATGGCACGCGACGATGCAGGACGGTAAGGGGCCGACACGTGTCGTGACCGCCTGGGATGTTGGCTGGATCCATAATATCGATGCAGTTCACTGTGACGGCTTCTACATGTGGTTTTCTAGTCGTAGTCGGAATTGAATCCTGCGTGTCTGTATAATCTAATACACCAAGCGCGCCGTTAAATGGCAACCCATCACCAGCACCGTCCTCCAGCGTTTCAGATCGTATCCATGCAGACTCTATGCCTTCCTGTCCAGTTATAATCAAGTCATACCTCTCACCAGAGCCTAGAATGATGGCGTCGGCCTCGTATGGGTGTACTGGCGCGCCGTCGGCTGCAATAATCATAAACTTATGATTATCAATGGTAAAGCGGAAGCTAAACAAACTCGCCGTGTTCAACAAACGTAACCGTAGCTTCTGTCCGGGGGCAATCTTCACTCTATGCATATTCTTCAACTTGCTCACATCCTCCCTCAGCAGGCGCAGCGCTCCGTACTGCGCGTGTCCGCTAATCCCTGCACTTTGAAATGGGATCAATCCAATGTTATTCTTCAAATAACTCTGGCTTGCAGGCTGCATTAGTCCACCATGATGCTTTGTAATCAAATAGTGCATTGGCTCGGCAAAATGATCATACAATCTTAAAACACAAAAATGGAAAAATAGAAGTCGAAAATATTCAGCATAAGAAAAAAATATTGTTTTTTGCTCATATTTCAATGAAATACATTTTTGAAAACCAATCAAACTTTATGCCCTTTTTGAAAACGCTAGAACCGCTTCGCCGTCGTAACTCTTGTAATATGGATCTTCTTCCTCCCAAGTTTCTTCCCTTGCGTTGACAACGATCGCACCAGCTAAGCCCTGCGCAGCCACGTGAAAAGCTTCTGCATGATCATGGTAAATATAGGTGCCGGGCATCTCATCCACGATGTAATCGATGGTAAATGTTTCGCCAGGTGGCACCGCACACTGTGTGATCCCTACAGCACCGTCATATCTTAAAAACATTTTTGGTAGAACAAATGCATTTGAAAAGACAAAAAATGAGCAAAACTTGATGAAAATCTAAACAAAAATTGCAAAATTTGAATTTTTGAAAGTGTGCGCCGTCATACTTATAAGCCTCTCCTCTCATTTCAAAGCCATGAAAATGGAGACTCACACCTTCACTTGGTAAATGATTTCGTAATCGTATTACCAAGCGGTCCATGTACGTCACATTTATCATTGGCCCTGGAAATTGATTGTTCACCGTAATGACCGGCACCGCGCCGCGGCCGTCCATGTCGATGTGCGTGTAGTTGATATTGAAGTCATATTCAACTAGCTTAGCTTCCGCCACGCCTGTGAAAACAAAAAATGAAGACAAACGTATCAAAAACAATGAAAATGCAATGTTTTGAACAAAAACATATTTCGAATGCTGCAAACAATTTTTAAGTTCAACATGTGTTTTCTCCTGGCGCCAGCGGCGGAATCAAAAATGTGCATATTCTTCGAGTTTCAACCAAGTTTTCTCCTGGCGCCAGCAGCGGCATCAATAATATGCAGATTCTTCGTGTTTCCACCGTGTTTTCTCCTGGCGCCAGCAGCGGCTTCAAAAACATCAATATTCTTCGTGTTTCAACCAAGTTTTCTGCTGGCGCCAGCAGCGGCATCAAAAATATACATATTCTTCGACTTTCAACCAAATTTTCTGCTGACGCCAGCAGCGGCATCAAAAAGATGCATATTCTTCGACTTTCAACCAAGTTTTCTGCTGGCGCCAGCAGCGGCATCAAAAATATGCATATTCTTCGTGTTTCAACCAAGTTTTCTCCTGGCGCCAGCAGCGGCATCAAAAACTATTGAACTCAAAAAATGTTTGCAGCATTCGAAATATGTTTTTATCAAAAAGATTGCATTTTCCTCGACCAAAAAATGTTTTCGCGCTTCTAATATTTTTTCGTGAAATACCAAATCGAAGACAAGACCATAGCATCAACATCAGTATGACCTTCCAATCATACTTTGTAGCTATCCTAAGGACATGTCCTATGGAACAGACGATTAGCAGTGCGGTGTAGGTGCTGCAGTCCATACTTGTTGAAAATTCAAAATTTAACGAATTAAGAATTTTCAAGGTTATAATTAGTAGAGTAAAACAAGGAAGTGCATGGTGGGAATGAAGATTCCCAAAAAGAAATGGAATGTATGAAATTATGATTAAGAAAATTATGGTAAAACTAGAATTCATTTTTCCGGAAAGATATCATCAAATGACGGGAGAATAATAAAAAAACTAATTCTTTGAACGCGCACATTTTACAATAATACATCAACAACCATAACTTCTCATCAAATCAAATGACATTATAAAACATGTTGTCTACCATCTCTACCAACAAATCCAGTCATAAATATATGGATTTTGAACGATTTACTGTGCCATCCGGAATTAATGAACTGATAATTCTAGCAAATGTCTCTCTCCACTCCTCTCGTGATGTTGTTAGCGCAAGAGCATCGTCTGCCGTACATCGAGGGCGGTCTCCATAAGCTCTTGGGCACCAGGTAGATACTCCTCTTTTTCTGATCCAACATTTTGCGCATCACCCCAGCTTTTTAATTCTCCCTGCCCGCTTTCTCGCCGCTGCTGCGCTTCCATGTCCATGTATTGCCAGATCAAACTTTTACACTCCCTATGGCTGACCGGCTTCAAATCTCTATTCTCATAGGAAACATGCTGTATGTCATATTTCCAGTCGGTCATAATTGCTCTTTGACATTCGTGATCGCAAATGCAATCCATCCAACCTTCGCAATCATGCTGTAAATCCGTAGAATTATACGCTAGACACCGTACCCCCGCATCATCTATAGTACGCGGGTCAGCTGCGCACCTGTGTAGTAACGAAATATTGATAAAAAACATTTTTTTGTTTTACATCTTAACTGGAAAAATGGAAAATAAAATCTTTCTTGGACTCAAGTGTTACTTTGCGATGGCACTGATAGTTATTTACGCGGGTGTATTGCAGGTTTAGAGTTGTCGCGCAATGGTCATAGGCCATCATTTGAATGCCTTCAACCTCGGGGCAGTTCTTGACGATCGTTTCCTTCACGCATTGAAGGTTGCACATGCAATCGAAAAATGGGTAGCAATCGTCTAAGATCTCCGGCATGGAAGCATTTGATAGGTGGCAATGATCATACTTGCAATGGTCATGTGCATAATCAAGCGCTGGACAGCCGCCCTCGTGCAGTGCTAAAAATGTTTTACTCAAATCATGCTTATACCCCGTAGGCAGATCTTGCCTAATAGCAAGAGTGCATGTGATGTAAAGCAAAAAGCCTTTCATGATTGATATAGATCTTGTACTCATATTTAAAAATCAAACTACAATGATTGAACAAACAAACAAGAGAACAGAAATTTACGACCGAATTGAATAATTATACAAAATTAATTGAATTTCATAGCTAAATTCACAACTTCTGCATTTGTTTTGAACCCTCCATCCACAATTCTTCTAAACCAAAACCTCACCCTCTCCGCCTGCCCCGCTTTAGCCGCCGCGTACACCAGCTTCCCGTACGTTTTCCCGTTCGGTTGAATGTCATCGGAGAGCATGCTATTGTACCAATTCTCTGCGGATTGGATGTCGCCAATGTTTCCGAATGCTTTTAATACGGTGTTGTATCCCATAAGCAATACTTTAGGATCGTGTGTAAGGGATGGGCGCAGCTTGACGAATAGTTCTTCGCACTCGTTTGGCAGACCTCATTATCGAAAAATGTCAAAAAAATCTAAAAATGAAGATGAACAAGCCTCAAAATCCATTTCTTAAACCGTTGTGCGCGAGGATGTTTAGCTTTTCCCAGTCGGATTCAATCTGCCAGGGTACCTTGCGAAGGAAGCAGGATTTGTGCGCGACACTGCGTTTTTGTGCTGGTATTGAGAATGGTTGGGATGGAGGTTGGCGTGGCTTCGGTGACAGCTCGGGAATAGTGAGCAGGGTCTGGCGGGGGAGCTTCTTTTTGAGCATTGCGATTAAATTGTTGGTTAGTTTGAGGTTGTGCTTGTGCATTTCATCGATGATGGTGTTGATATTGGAGGTAAGATCTGTTGGATTTTTGATGGCGATGTCCAGCAAAATTGAAATGGTGACGATGGATGGTTTGAAATCAATCTCTTTGTAGGAGGTGAATGCGTCGCTGAAATTGTTATTACATTTCAAAAAGTTATTATATGTAACAACATTCGCTGCAATCCCCTTCTCTGTCATATAATCTAATATCTTCCTCCCCTCCTCTCTATTACCATGGCGCGCGCATGCATCCAACACTGATCCGCACGTCACTACATTCGGCATTACAGCATAGGCTTTAAGTTTGGTGTAGAAGAAATCGAGGGTGGAGGTGAGCGGGCGGGATGGGTCCCGGGCGAAGGAATCGAGGAGGATGTTAATTGAAATGATGTTTGGTATGAGGCAATATTGTTTGATTGTGCGGTTGAAGAAATCTTCGACGTCGCGAGAGGTTTTATGCTTACATCGTGCTAATCCTGATAATACAGCTGTAAAACAATATAAATCAGGCGTGATATCATGTACCTCCCTCATGTTGTTGAATAATTGTACGGCGCCTTCGATGTTGTCGTTTTTGGCCTGCGCGGTAAGCATCACTGTGTAGCAAATTTGATCTGGAACGAGATTGGATTTAGTCATCTGCTGCCATAGGGATGCGATTGCATTTCTGCCGGTGTCACCGGGAAGCTTGGAATTTGCGAGGAGGAGATCGGTGTAGGTGGAGAGCTGTGGGGTGAAATGGGCGTTAGTCATGCTGGTGAGGTGGCTGGAGAGGACATCGGTTTCATGGTAGATATCGAAATGAGGGTTGTGTGGGGAATATTGCTTGCATATGCGCTTTGACAGTGCGTTGATGATAGAATTGTATGTTGAAGCATCTGGTTTAAGGTTGATGTGCCCCGCGCGATCAAGCCAGTAAGAGGCCGCATGATCACCATCAAGCAGACAACTACCGTGTATCTGGACCCCGGTCAAAATATTGATGCAAAAAAAAAAGATTTCATTTCCAGAAGTGACCAAGAAAAATGATTGCAACATTGCACCGAAATACGATCCGGGCGTCGTTTGGAAAAACAAAATCAAACGCGCGGGCTCCCTCGACTGCTCAAACAAGTGTTTGAGGCTGTTAACCAATGAGCCGCCAGCAACTGAAGGTGGACAAGCTGGATAAGACTGACCCACTGATACAAAAGAGGCGCGCAATTCATTTCCGGCGATGATTGAGAAAGAAAGAAACAACGGAAAACGAACCGGGTGGCGCTTGGGAAATCAAAATCAAGCGCGGCCAAGCGCGGGGCACCCTGCTCACTCAGCTGTTGAGCTGAGGCTGTTAACCCAACGATACTTGCCAATGGGAGCTGAACCAACTAAGCCGTTCACCACTTGGACCCAAGTAGGAAACAAAGCACTGCAATTCAAGATGCGGCCGCAAATGCACAAGCCAAGCCGCGCGAACGCCAAAAATAAATCCCTTTCAAAAACAACAGTATTCAAGCTAACGACATCCGGCTTTACATCCTCCTTGAGCATAAAATCAAACCACTCCCGCATTGCCTTCCCATCATTACTCACCGCTAACAAAATCGCATTATACGTGTTCACATTCGCCGTCAACCCATTCTCAGGCAATCTTTGATAGTAATGCAGAACCGTTTTGACATCACGCTGGCGGGCAAACGCGGATAGGAGAACGTTGTACGTGATGATATCTGGTTTGAGGTTTGCTGCGAGCATTTGCCGGAACCAATGTTCAACTTTATTTGGTGCATCTTTTTCATTGCTTTTACCGTATATATCAATCATCGTAGTAAACGAGATCAAATCTGGTTGAACCCCCCTCCTATGCATCTCATCAAAGCAACCTTCCGCAGAGGCAAAATCACCAGCGCGGGTGTACGCGGATAGCAACGCATTGAAACTACACACCGTCGGCGCCACCCCTGCCGGGCCCATCTCACCCCACCACCACTTTGCCATACCAACATCCCCTCTCCTTCCACAGGCATCAATCAATATATTAAATACCACCACATTTGGACTGAACCCCTTCTTCTTCATAGCCTGGTACCATAAACTAGCAGTATGCACATCCCCACTATTACCCGCAACTTCCATCAGCTTACCAAAGGTCCTAGCATTCAATCGTATCCCACTACCAATCATCTCCTGATAAATCTCCTTTGCCACATCTACCTCTGTACTGGTTTTAATGGTATATGTTAACGCCGGATCATCATCATTGATAGATTTGTTTAAATGCTGAACCCCGTTGTTGGTGGTTGGGTGGATTAATGCGTGCTTGGCGCAGGCTTTGAGGAGCATGTTGTACCCGCATGTGTAGAGGCGGGTCGGTAGGAGGGGTTTGATCTGGTGGAACAGGTCTTTGGCTGGTTGGATTTCACCGGCTTCGGCATGCTGGTTGATGCGTTTCCATTCTACTGTGAGGCGGTCTTTATGCTCGCCGGTAAACCGAAAATCATCATCGTCATTATCCTCTTTTAATCTCGCATTGCTGAACAAACGAAAAGCTGCCGGTTGACGACTGCCGGAGGCGAGCAGCCCAGTTACACCTCGATGCCGTATTATCATTATTATTATTACACTTTGAGCCAGATACAAAACATTAACAAACGCGCATAAAAACAACACATCTTTCACAAATGAGATTCTAATATCATCAAAATTTATGTTGTCAGTCCGACATTGTAATACTCAAAAATTTAGAGGTGTACGCCAGCATGTGATAATCGGGATGGAGGGGGTAAGCGGCTTTGCGGTTTGAAGATTGGCATTGCGGGCGAGCCGCTGACATCGCCAACCACGGGTCGTAACGCATCATGCCGCGGCTTCGGGTAGGAATCTTCTGCGGTTGGTTCTTTATTCTCGCCGTCAGGATCGCTAAGCAACATGGTATGATGCATACCGCAGGCGGCTTGCACAATTGTTAGCTTGGATACTGATTGCACTGCTTCGGGGCTTGCGCGCTCGCTATTTGTCAACCATTTACCTGACTTTTGCTTCTCAAACCAAGGTGGATCCATTGCGTATTTACTACTACACAATCTCCCTAATTGCCCATGATTCTCCGCACCCCAACTAAACGCCTTGCCACCAATATCGATGGCAACTGCATGCTGCGAGCCGCATGCGACACTGGTAAACGTATAAAACTGCAATGTATTCGGTCGAATCGGTAGATCACTCTGCCGTATATCTTGCTTTGGTACACCCAACTGCCCGCAGTCATTAGTACCAAACGACCATAGCACACCCTGCTCGGTAAGCGCGCATGTGAACGCACCACCACAGGAAACCTGCTTGATCTGGGAAAACTCAAAATTAGACGGGTCGATCAATGACGGCCGAGGAATCTTACTACGCACGCCGCCTTCACCCGGTGGGAATCGCTCCGCGCTCACGCCAATACCAAGCTGGCCAAACTCACCCCATCCCCAGGACCATACATCACCATGCTTTGTAACCGCGCAGCTATGCACTTCCCCGCAGGACGCCTGCTTCCAGCCGCTGACACTCGGTACAATAATCTCATGCGGGCTACTCACACAGTAGTCATCCTCGTCCACAAAACCTTCAATCTGCTCTCCCTCACCTAGCCCTAATTGCGAACCATCCGCTCGGCCCCACGAGAATAATTTACCAGCCTGTGTAATCGCCACAGAGTGGTAGCTACCACACGCAATGTTTTTGACTGTGAAATCGTTGTTGGCTACTGATACAGTAGCGTCACCAATGCTTACCTTTGATTTTCTGTTTTTACCATCAAATGGGCTTACCACCGTTGGAATGGAGCAGTTGACTTTTTCTGCACCATGTCCTAGTACTCCACCTTCAGCGTCACCCCAACTAAATAGCAGACCACCTTCGCTGACCGCCATGGTGAACCGAGCACCGCATGCAACGTCGGTAAACTTTACCTTGATCGGTGGGTTGATATTTAGCATGCCGCCGTCGTTTACGCACACCGGGAGGGAGTACACATCCGCGATGTCCATTCGTTCACATTGTTCCCTTGCAGGGAGGTCCGCAAGGAGGGGCGTGCACTGGCCGACCTGCTTGTGAGAGTTATCACCCCAGATGTAGAGATTACCGTCAGAATTGATGGCGGCGCAGTGCCGCTCCCCCGCTGCGATGGCTTTCATCCTCATTTCTTTCAGCGCCATGACCTAGTCACAAAAACCAAATACCGACGAAAACAAAAATTCAAACAATTTCTTCCTGGTTGATTCTGATATACAAAAAACAGTGCAAAAAAAAAAAACTGATTGCGGGAAGCAGGGCGCCGCGCCCTTGCTCATTCTGGCAACTTAGCTGGCCGATTCCTGAATAAGTAGCATGCGGAATTGCGTAATGGCACGTGCTCTCGCAAAATATCTTCTACCGCCTCGTTTCCCCCGCCTAAAATGACGCTGCCAAAACCTGTCGACAGATTGGCCCGGGGCCTTCCTCACGAACGTGAACAAGAACCGGCTGATAAGCTAAGCCAACACAAGCGGACCAATGACCCCAGGCGGCATTTCCTGATGCATCTCTAGCCAGCAACAACATTGAAAGCGCGCCAAGAAAAAATAATTTCATTCGAAAATGAAAACGTACGCGAACCGGTCTACCACTCCACCAAATATCACAACCCCGCGCGAGCGCATCTTCCGTAACCCGATTCGGCGCGTACTTTCTCATACTCTTCTGCTGCTCGCCGCCGAAATGCAAGGACTTCGCCGACGGCAGCGAATGCAACGGTGTACTACTAGCAATACACCCCACACCCAACACTCCACATTCATTTGTGCCAAAGGTAAATACCGTCCCTTGCGCGACGCTCTGCAATTTCATACATATCCCCGTCATATCCCATCCATCTTTTTCAAATACATCTCCACTATCCTCCTTCGATAGCAACACTCCACTAACGCTGTTCATCGGACTCATACAATCCCACCACTTCTCTAACACATCCAATATTGGCATCTCATTCTTCAGTGAAATCCGACTCTTGGTCATCTCATCAATCGCCACACTCTCCCCGTTCTTACTTTGGGAAAGTGGCCCGATGGGTGGGCCCCATGGGAAGGGGCAGTCCGGCCATACTAGTTTAATAGAGCGGAAGACATCTGCATACTTGTCGATACTCCTGACATCACTATCAATATACACTGCCATACCCAACTTCCAGATTAAAAACAAACCAAACGGATGCATCCGCATACCACGCTTCCGCGGGTCGCCCCATAATTCCTCCAATGCGCAGACTGCATGCATATAATCTAGATTCCCATATTCGACATTACCGATAGCCTCTCGCCATGACCCGCGCAATGTCCATAATTCAATCAACACCTCCGGGTTTGTATACGGCATCACAGATCCAATCTGTGAGATCTTTTTATGTATATACTCAACTGCGATGTTGCATTCGGACATGATCATTAGATCCTTCTGGCCCAGGCGTAGGAGGCGGTGGGCGCAGCGGAGGTAGATGCCGATTCTACTGGTTGGGTGGGTTGAATGTTTATTTGTTGAGAGGATGGAGGTGATGAGGGCGGTGGCGAGGGCCAAAGCCATCTCATTGGTTAGTATGCAATCTTCAGCGTTTGTGAGGCTGTCTGATGGGGATGGTAGTAAATTTGCTGAGCCGGAATCGGTGATGAAGTAAGTGAGAGAGTCGTTTTCAGATACATCGCTCTCTGCGCCAGCTTCGGTCGTGTTTTCTGTTATTGATCGATGCGGAATATTATTCTTGATACTCGCAACACCTAATGGTTTCTTGTACGCCAGCTCAAACATCGTAAAATGCAATGCATGCGCCGCGCCGGGTCCTAACACCCCACTCATTATATTCATTACATATGTATTATTTAACTTACTGAAGCTGCGCTGACCGCATAAACCAATGAAGGTAATGGTGAATATGCCGAGGTCAACTGGGATTGCTTGATGCGAACGGTAGTTGTACATTTGTAATGGTGCTGTGATGGTTGTGTTGGTGTTTTCCCTGGTTGGGCGGGCTTTTTGTAGAGCCTCGGGCAGATGCTGTGCGAAATTGGTTGGGGAGATGATAAATAGAGATTTGCCCTTGATGGCATGACCCCTAGGGGGAGGGGAAGGTAAATCGGCCTGCACGCGTAATCTCCTAAGATAGCTCGGATGAAATTGTATGCTTAAATGGTGGCTAAGCGCTTGCGCGAAGATCCACGGTACGTATCGAGACAATGATAAACATCGCTGCCCCGTGGCGATCAGACCACTAATCGGGTGTAGCAATTTACCATGGGAAGTGGGTTCGGTCGGTGTGCCCAATAATTGCGCTTTCGCTAATCTTGTCCACAATGCAACGTAACATACCAAAGTATTCGCTACCCGACGAGGGTGGTCGATGGATAGGATATCATCGGAGCCCATGCAATCTAATCCAAGAAATGTTGTCGCGATCATCTTTATGTTCTCATCAAACCTCGAGACAAAAAATCAAATGAATTGAACAAAGCTTTGGCAAAAGTATTTCATTTCCTTCTGTAGCTGTGTGAAAACTCAAGGCTGAAAACAGCTGGGGCCGGGTCGGCTCGCAAGCTGGCTCGTCGGGTGGATGCCAACGGCCTTCCGAACCATCTTTTCCTGGAGCTTCACGCGAATCCAAGAGCTTCACTCGGAATGGAGCGCGGCTCCTGCAGCGGCGAAAAGATATCGATGGAGTCGGGCGTCATCTTTTGCGGCAACTCATTGTGGCGGCGGACGCAAATTTCCGTGCGCGTCAGCCAGCTTTTTTTAAATCTAAAGAGTCTTTGAAAATGCTTTTTGCAACAGGCAAACACGCACGCACGCGGGACAAAATTACAAACCAAAAAATATAGATCGATATATTCAGGCTGCTGCGTCAAATTGGTACACAATCATGTAGATTCATCGCTTGAATCTAAATCAACAATAGGGCGCTTCTTTCCGGAAGCCATCAGCACCATTTCAGCAGATTCCATTTCTTGGTCCTCATCATCCTCAACGCTCGCCTCAAAACTCCCCGTTGGCATCTGACTATCGTCATATTCACTACCGAATGGGTCCTTGTCAATCGGTTCTAATTTCATTGCACGGGCTTCGGCAAGCGCGAAACTGGAAAGATTTTGCTGGTTTTGTATTGCGGTCGGTTCGAATTCGTCTGATGAGGATAGCTCGATGATCTCCTCTGCGAATTTATCATCGGCAAATGGATCCCGCCCGTCGTCTTCCTCCTGGATTACTGGTTTGGGTATGTTTTTACGCAGGTCGGCAAGGGTTTTTGGTTTTTGTTTAGCTGGTGATTGCTTGCGAGGTGATGGTGGTTTGTTTGAGGAAGAAGCAAACGGATCGTTTTGTGGGCTGGTGTCGCTGTGCTCCTGTAGTTCACCCTCGGCAACTTGTCTTTCTAATTGCTGAAGAAATTGCGCTGATGAGGGTAGTGCACCGAAGGGTGTTTCCTGCCGGAACTTCTCCTGTGCGGTCAGTTCGGTTTGGGTCTGTTGCAGTTGTTTTGATGCTGGGGACGATTTTTGAGGGATTGCGATCTGCTGGAAATATTTATCGTGTTCGTCATCTTCGCTGCTATCGCTGTCTGCTTTAATCAACTCTTGTCCTTCCGCTACTGCCGATGACGGGAGCGCGCGCTGGCGGGAGATCAACTCGTGCACTTTATCCGCTGCGGTGTGGAATTTGCGCTCGAGGAATTGCATCTCACGGCAGAGGGCATCATCGCGCACTTTCTCCTGCCACTTTTGTAGCCGTGGTCGCCACTTTGTCCAACCTGATGTAACACAAAATTGTAAATGCTCAAAAATGCAAAATAGATATTACTTTCATTTCCTGTAGTAATTCGTTTTGAAATGTGCGCGATCAAATTGGGATCGGGAACCGGAAAAGTCCTGCCTTACCGATCTTGATAACCAGTTTAGTTACTTGCGCTGCTTTTGCCACGCTTGTAACTTGGTCTTGCAATGGTCGTCGCGCGAGTATGCTTGATGCCGACATGGACTTGGGTAAACAGAATGCGAATGCAAACTCAATACCATCGCGGGCGGCGCCATCATCATGCACATAAACACAACATGTAATAGCCGGCGCGCGACCAAAAAAAAAGAACAAAGCACAACACCGCAAATATAAATCCTTTTGTTTACTACTCCACACCCTCTCCCTTCGCGCAAATTCCCTTGCAACTTTCTGTTCTTGCGTCAGCTCCAGCTCTTCAACCTCATCATCTAATAGCGAAAAACTAGCTACGTTACCACTCGGCGAATTCGTGGGGCTGCTTTCCTCCCGTGCGCATCGCTCCGCACGCTTGATCGCGTGCTTTAAATGAACCACCCTTTTCGCGTAGTCACCAAGTATCCGTCTGTGCGTAATGCCATCCACCTGTTCTTGCTGCAAGGCCTTAATTAAAGACTCCTCCGGCCTGGCCAGCGCAATCCCCTTGCTCCGCATAAACATTTCCAGCAATGACAACTGCGGGAATTGCATCTGGTACCGATAAATCCAATTGGACACCAGCGGTAATGTTTGAAATCGAAAATCAATTGACATCACAAACGTCTTGAATATCACGTTCAACTGCGTCTCAAACACAAACTTTCTCGCTACATGACTCCTCTCCACCATCTTATTCATCAACTGCAAGCAGATAATCCCTGCACTCTTCGGACACTTCGGACTAGTTCCAGCTTTAAATATACACTGCATGATTGTTTTCACATTATTTGGATTCTGCTTCACCAACTTCTTCACCGCGGTCCAATCATCAGGTAACAAGCTCTCCCGCTTCCGTCGAATCGCTTTAAACACCACCGATGGCACATCCACACTTGCCATGTTTTTAGAATCACATTAAATTCTTAAAAGAATGAACATTGGGTTGGGGGGACTAACGTAAAAATACAATACACATGCATCAACATTTTTCATACAAAATCAAAACAGTAATCGTACTTTTCACTGCTGGTCACGTCCAAACTTGACTCACTCCTCACAGAACTTAGCTGCCTGCTTGCAGATTTAATCGCTCCCACCACCACGTCAACTGACGCCATCTCTTGGATGTATGGGTTTTCAATGGATGTTGCGAGCAATCCGCTGTCGCAGCAGTTCCAACCGCCTTGGTGTAGCACCTGCCGGAATACGGTTGGATGCAGATTAAATCCAATCTCGACCAACTTGCTCTCCAACTCTTCTAATTTAATTTTCGGCTCCCTTCGCGATAAATGCACAATCGGGTGAGTAAACAATAAGGCAAACGAATTAGACCGCCACTTCCATGGCATTGCGTCATTTATACTCCCACCAAGTACGTCTAGATGCTCTTCGTCACGATCGTTTGGAACGTAAAAGACCTGAAATATTCCATAAAATGGTGAAAAAAATAAAAAACAATGCAAAACATCCCTTATTGAACCTCGCACATGACTCCAAATAGTTCCAAATGAAGTGCAGTGCCGTCATCAAACTTTGAATTAGTAGGGTTGTACGCTACAGCGTTATCACCAAGACTTTTTTTCGTTTGGGTAATTAGATCTTGTCGATTGGTGGCGAGGAGGACGGTCGGCTCATGTAGTTTGTTGATGCTTGGGAAGGAGAGCGCGAGGAGAGGGGTAGATTTTCTAATTGTTGCGGTGGTTTGGCTATGAAAGATAGATGCTAATCGACCGTACTCAAATTCAAACTTCTCATTCTTCAACCTTTCCAACACCGGCATATATCCACGTAAGACCGGCTGCCTCTGGTACAATAGATTTTGCCGCGGTATCCGATCCATCAATACTCTTTGATTGGAGCTTAAATGAGGTGTAATCACCAATCGTACGCCTTTTCCTTCTATACATGTGATCAGCGGTGCCGCTGCGAGTAATTGTAATCCATCAGACCGCGGGTGAGCGAGTGCTTCGAGGAAGAGCTCGCGCGTGCATTTCATCTGGTGGCGGGCGGATTGCCAGTCGTCCTCGCTAGTCACTAACCGAATCTTCAGACCGCGGTAGTCTAATCCGTTTTCACTTTGTGCAAGTGCTAAACATTTGTCTATTTCCTCGCTGCCTTCTCCTTCAGTAAGATAATCCAACGTTTTTTTCGATGTTACGCGTTCGCTGGCTGTTCTCTGTGATGGGGATCGTTTTAGCATTTCCATGAGGTCGAGCATGATCTTTTGGAGGAATGTTGATCGTAGTTTTGTGTCTTGGAACGCGGTAGCGAGGATTTTGCTAAGCCAGGATAGCTCTTCTTGAATGCGGAGGATGCCATGCATTGCTTGGATCAGGCGCTTTGCATACTTATCATTTTGAAGAATGTCTTTCACGTGAGCTTTGTTGAGGGCAACATCGCCGATTAGACGCCATTGTGTTGAAGTGTTGTTACCTGGACTGAGGAGATTGGATAATGATGAGGGTTGGATTTGTTCTGCGGATGTAACAAAGGAGAGCAACATCTTTTCCCAGATCGCTTGCCAAGCACGTGGCGGCAGTTCATCTAACCTCTTAATCACATCCCTATCCGATAGATTGGACAACTTCCCATAACTACTCGACCAAGCGCCACATTTAGTCTGACATTCTCCCTGATTCGACCAAAACTGTGGGTAACTATCATTTTGTATGGTGCTACTACGGCTCGGTTTTATCGATGCTTCATGGTGGATGCTGCTGTTTGGGTGATTGGCGCGGCTCTGGCGGCAACCCATGATAATAGATGCTTATGACTTGATATGAACCATATTTCTGGACTGTTGATGACGCATTAGGAAATGATTCTGTTGAAATGATAAGATTCAAACCTTATCAATACATAATTACTCATCACCTGTCAATTGGCACGACCAACACAACAAAAACAATTCGCGAAATGTATCGACAATACTGATGGGTATGTCGTAATTGCTATAGCGCGTCAAATTACAAAATTTCAAAGCCCGAGTGGAAAACCATATTGAATCATGCAAGAAATTGCCGCGATTCAAGCGGCAATATCTATATAACATTTGTGGATTTTTGAAATTGTAAAAACTCGTTGAAATGATAAAACGTGAATGCTGGGCCTAAAGCGTGAAATCTGGTATCATGCAAAATAAAAATGAAACAAAATCAAACTCAAGACGCAACAACCACCGCACTTGCAAAACCATGATACTTTGGCATCAACAATCCTCCGCGAATAGGGAATGTGCGAGGGTATGTCGGAAACAATATCTTGAAAACCCAACTGGAGATATATATTTCATTTCTCTCATTAACACGTATGATAATATTTCGCCAACGAAGGCGCGGTCTCATTACCTAAATTTAAAACAAAAAAAATCAAGGAATTAAAAACATTTCGTTTGGTGTCAAAAAAGCAATTGCCCCTTGCAAGACTGAAAAAATGAACACATGGCGCTAGAAATAAACGGTGAAAGAAGTGAATATGGTATATAGATCATGAATTTCTGGGGTGATCATGCACATCAAATCCGAATCATCAAAATAACGAACCACCACTTGCCAACCACGCAAAACAATGCCTAAGATGAAATCGACAATCAGAAGGTATGTCACACTAATAATTAGTAAGAATGAACCTGGCTGGTGATACTTGTCGTAGTGTATATCACAGATTCACCCGGCGAACGGGTTGTCATGATCAGGGCGTCAATTAAAACGTGAATTCTGGCCATGCAAAATATTGAAATATGAATCGATTTTACACAAAAACAAACGACACAAGAAATCGCTCGCTGTGGATGGTGTCAACAATCTTCAAACTCCGGAAGGTATGTCGATAGTGTAACTAATGTAGCATTCTTGATGATATGCTGATAAAATTCTCAAAGCCAAATTCGGTAGTAAGTAAATAAGGAAGCTAAAATCAGCCATCTAGTATAAATCTAAAATATTGTAAAATTTGAATGTAATATTCAATTTATTGCGTTTAAAATTTACTACCCCTGCTGTGCACAATCCGGCATGGTGAAATATCTTTAAAACGAGAAAGTCTGGCGCTAATTAAAACGTGAATTCTGGCCATTCACAATATTCAAGTATGAATCGATTTTACAACAAACTTTGAAACAAAAACAAACGACACAATAAACCGTCTACTGTGGATGGTGTCAACAATCTTCAACCTCCTGAAGGTATGTTGATATTGTAAGCGATGCAGCATTCTTGATGATATGCTGATAAAAACCTCAAAACCAAATCCGGTAGTAAATATATAGTTCGCGAGAATTAGGCACGACCCAAGGCGTCCTTCCGTACTCACAGCCATTAGCCCACGACCTCAACCGGCAAGAATTCAAAAATGACAATGCAAAAGCAAGCACGAGAAAACAAAAAAAATGCTGACCTCGCGCCGTGAAGGATTACATGGTGAACGTCATTGCTAAAATTTAAAAGAGTTAAAACTTTGTTAAAATTATATATAAATTGTGAAAATGTCTGGTCATTCATTTACCACAGCATTAAAAAAAACAACATATCAAAACAAACCAAGTCGAGCAGATAACAACAACACATAAACAGAGAATGACGTCAAAGCAATCCAAATGCGGGTATGCCGATCGAATAAAACATAGCAAAACCTAGTTGGTAGTATTTTATTTAAAATTCTTTTTCAATTTTTTTTCCGTACCGCTTAAATTTTAAATTATGACCTGCAAAAAGATGAAAAGCAAAAAACTTCGAAATATTATTTGTTGTGTTTACCTCTCTTTTTTATACAACGAAAACTCTGTACCTGTATGACATGGACATGGTGAATCAAATTTGAAACTGTGAATATTAAAGCGTGAATGTCTGACCATTTCCGAATCATCAAATTATCAAACCATCAAACAAGATATCTCTCAACCATCCACAACAACAATGAACAAATCTTGAGTGGGTCGACAATCAAAGTGGTATGTCGATTTTTCTTCTTCAAATTAATCAAAACCTTGTCGGTAGTAAATTAACAGTCCTGATCATCTCAGCTTCAAGTTTAATGAGCCAAGATTCGACAGGATCCATGTGCAAGGCTTATCAGCTTAAACTATCAAAATTTGTAAAGTGAAAATGTTGGTGTTAAAACGCGAATGTCTGTTCATTTCAAAAGAATCAAATCTCAAAACAACATACCCCTCAACCAACCACAATAATCTTGAATGGGTCGACAATCAAAGTAGTTAGGTATGTCGAGCTTTCTTGAAATAAATCATTAATAATCAAATTTATTCAATCAAAACCAGCTTGGTAGTGAAATATATAGCAAAAAATGGTGAGACTTTCGTTCGCAGGACAAACCTCCTCGATTTGAGCCCGACCGATGGGCTAGGCCTTCATGAACATGAGATGGCATGGTGAAGTATCTTTAAAACGAGAAAATCTGGCGCTAATTAAAACGTGAACTCTGGCCATCCAAAATATTCAAATATGGAACGATTTCAACTCAACCTTTAATTTCTTAAACAGGAACAAACAACGCAAAAACCCAAACAAATGGTTTTATGTAATACCGTCATCGACTATTATGGAGAAAGAGTTGGGGGTGAAGAAAAAGTGCGACTGGGCTGCTGTGCAGTGAAAATATCGTGAGCATCGCCTTGACCTGGTTCGCGAGCATTGATCGGAGACGTAGGTGGCGCAGAATGGTCTTATTCTCATAATGAGGGCAACCGCCTAATCGCGAGAAGTGCTTCAATGCTTGCATTGTCCGGTGGATCTGGTTCGACGACTCGAAGCGGAATCAGCGCTGATGCGCCCTTGCCTGCACCTTTCCCGCTAGAATCACGAATGTTCACGGGTCTCCGATCCGTGCTGAAAGTGCGATTCGAGTTTGGGCGGGATGCTCCTAGGGGGTAATCATCAGAGATCTCGAAAATACCATCGCGTGCGGCAGAAACTGACGCACCCTTGCCTTGTCCTTTGGCACCTTTAGGTCTGCGAGGTAGAGCGTTTGATCGTGACTGAACGCGTCTTGGTATGGGTGAAATTTCGGGTGAAGGCGATAATAGATCGGAGAGGACGTCATCCCACAAAGCGCGATCATGTTCCGATGATGGTGAATCGACGGCTTGAAGTGGAATCACCGCTGATGCGCCCTTGCCTGCACCTTTCCCGCTAGAATCACGAATGGCTGGTGCGGCAGAAACTGATGCACCCTTGCCTTTTCCTTTGGCACTCCAGCGATCTGAGGCGGGGGATCTGAGCCGCCGGCGACGCAGAACGCGTCTCCATTCGGGTGAAGTTTCGGGTGGGATACCGA